>Ga0116231_10004695_pt1 | contig 27512 bp, 17 predicted proteins | sample S1TSphgellanicum_2_FD_89695 | JGI IMG/M metagenome (GOLD analysis project Ga0116231, IMG submission 89695) | Host-associated microbial communities from peat moss isolated from Minnesota, USA - S1T2_Fd - Sphagnum magellanicum MG | ecosystem: Host-associated > Plants > Peat moss > Unclassified... | reverse complement strand
GCCCCTTTATGTTGGTGTTGGTTGTTGGGGGCCGCCTGGGACCCGAGAGGGGGGGGGGGGGGGGGGGGGGGGGGGGGGGGGGGGGGGGAAGGGGGAACCAGACAACAACCAACAACCAGCAGCAAACCTGCATCCATTTTGGCTTGGCCTATTATGACTCAGTTCCAGTGGATAAACCTCACCTGAGTTAGCTGATGTGTGGGCAGTTTTACCCTAGATAACTTATCTGTCAACAAGTAGGCCCCTGTAGGTAGGCAAGTAGGTAGGTAAGTAGGTAGGTAAGTAGCTGATAGGACAACAGATGCCACTAAGGAAGTAGAATAGATGCATTTAGATCTGTTTATAGTAAAGTAGGTAAAAGGCAAATGGGTTGCCAGTTAGTAGGTACTATTGAATGCTGCAACTGAGCTTACCACCTTAGGTCAGGTAGTGAACTGCTGGAACCCAATAGAAATAGTGGCCCTGAAAACATTGAATGATTGCTCTAATGTCACTCTACTGTGAGTGACCCCCAAGTGTTGGACAATAGGGTTTATATAGGTAAAGTATTGTGCCTCTTCACTAAATGGGTCATTGGGTCCACCAATTGGCTCTTATATGTATGTTTTCTTCTAGCCCATCTCAAAGACTGAAAGCCCTCCTGATCTCTGTGTCCCTAACTGATCAGGAGTGTGAGCTACCAAAGACCACCAAAATTTAGTACCAAATGGCCTAGGCTATTTACCTCTAAGTTGTCAGTCAAATGGGTTTTACACTTCAAGGAATGTGTCCATTAAGCCAAATCCCACAATTGACAATTTTTGAAACTAAAAACTACACAGCTTTATCTGATCAGGATCATGCCAGTGTTAGGCATTTTTAGGGTGGCTTGGCTCTGCATCTTTTTCTTGCACATGGTCTCCTGCACATCATTTCACACATCATTTCATGCATCTAATTGGGTGTACAACTTTGCCTGGTCAACCATATGCAACAATCACTAGGTTGGTAGTAATTTGAAACCAATCATGTGTGAAAAATGTTGAACCTACATTTATTAGGGGAGTGTAATGGTTAGGATCAGGGCTTTTTCTTTTTTTTTTCCCCAAATTTTGTGATTTCAAAAACTCAGTCAAAGTAGTCAATTATTTTTTTCAAAAAACATATAAATTCCCAAATTTTGCAGATTTTTCAAATTTTTAGTTCACTGGTTTGGAGTTAAGGACCAGTGTTGTCTGGTTCATTCTTTTTCAAAGTGCCTCCAGTCCTGGTTTTGACACTATTTTTCAAATTCAAGAACCTCTGGGCCCAGTTCCAAAACATGGCCCAGTTTCGGGTACACATTGCACACTATCCAAGGTTAGAAATTGTATAGGTATCAAATTTTACAATCAATTAAAACTCAGATTTGTAATCTATCAGGTTTTCTACTTACAAAATTCAACCTTCTTGCTAACTTTTCAAAAAAAATCGTCTATCTTACTTGAAAAGCTTGCCATGTTTTGAAGAATCTTTATTCATGAGTCTAGATTCAGTTTCGATTATTGCAAAAGGCCAATCTCACAGTCTGATCCTAGTCTCACTTTCCATCTAGAGAGGAGTCAATTCAGGTCTGGGCCATATGAACTTGAAAGTTTCAATTTTAACACTTCAAAACCAAAGAACATGCCAACACTTGTCACAACTAGGGTTTTGTTTTGTGGTGAATTTTTGTCAATCGGTGACAAAAATAAAAGGGGACTATAGATCGGAAGCGAATCTAGGATTGAAACTATTTATGTTTATTACATAACTATAAAAATTTATGTTTTTGTTTGCACAAATATTTTCTCTTCTTTTTTTTTTTTATATATAATTAGTATGTCACACCATTTTCCAACCATGGATTTCACACATGTATAATTATGCCAAAATTATTCAAAATTAAGATTTGAATTCTCTTCACAATTTTATTATATTTCATAGGATAACTTGTTTCTTAAATCAAGTTGTCTCGAAAGGTTGTAAACATTCGCTTATGTACTAACCAAAAGGAAGTTAAACAAAAAATTTCCTAAAATCTACACATCACATGGTTCCCTATGTGATTCAACATGCACATTAATGTGCCTAAGATTTTTCACATGAATTATCATATGTGAATCAAGGCATATTAATGTGCTTAAGATTTTTCACATGAATTATCATGTGTAAGTCAATGCACATTGATGTGCTTAAGACTTTTCACATGATTTTTCACATGCATTATCATGTGTGAATCAATGCACATTAATTGAAATTATGACTAAATCATAATTTAACTATAAAATCCAACTAACAAGTAAATCATCAAACTTAATTGTTAAGTAATTACATAAGTAATAGTCTAATTACATCAAGTTACATGACCATTACTTGTCCAAAGGATTTTTTGAAAAATGGCCCAAAGTGTACATATTTTGAAAAAAATAAAGTGAAACTTAACATATTTAGGGCATATGTTATTATATGTCACAAGTATATAACAAGGTTTGAAAAAAAAATTATATTTTTGTCTCCAACCTTTCAGCCAAATTTGGCTAAATCCTCTTGTGAAGGATAATAAATCCACCTACCTCATAAGATTCAAAAACAAAACCCTGATTAAAAGTGAGGACTTAAAAACAACTACCTTTACATAAATCATTATGAAAACCAACAATTGTATTACAACAATTATAACTTTTCTACCCCTTGGTACATGCAAAAATGGATAAATTTTGCACTTTTGCATACATCATTAGCCTAAATTGGAATTTACTGTAAAGCATAATAAATTTTTGAAAGGTTGAGATTGACATCCTATCACCAAAATCCACAAAATCTACCTACCTCTATCTATTGAAATGAACCAGGTTTATTGGGCCCTTCCCCCAAAGGGACAAGGATTATCACATTAGATCCAACTTTTGAAGTTTTACCTTCTTAGAACCGATTTCACATTAGGTGAATCAATTTCTTTGGTGAAAGTGTTTAAACTATTTAAATTGGAATGGATTTTTTTGGTGTTCAGAGTGTGGACACAATAGGTAAATGTACTACATCTTATCTATTGGCAAGGCCAGTGTGTTGCAATGCCTTGTTGGCCTTGCCTACCGAAGCAAAGATATTTTGTTTTAAATTCATTATAAAGTATAATAGCTTAAAGGATTTTGGCCCCCATGTAATAATAGGTTTATTTTTATATGAGGATTTTTGAAAGATGACATTTTGGCTTGTGTTCAAACTTGAAATTAATTATAAAGTTATAATATATTAAAGGATTTTGGTTTTTCTTTTTAAGATTATATTTTTGCATGGTGAAATATTTGAATTTCCATAATTCTTTTTTTACCTAAAGATATTTTTTTATGTAAATGGCAAAGGCCACAATGTGACACACCCCTTGTCATCATTAATCTTATCAAATTATTTAGGTCCCCCTAGGTGAAAAAAAATTTCTTTCCTTCCCCACCACCCCTCCCTGACCCCTTCAACCCTCCACCAATTTACAAAAATTTGACTAGATGTTTTGGGCAATCAAAAATATTCAATCCACCTTACTTTATTTATTTATTTATTTATTTAGGGTGAGATAAACATAGTTTAAATGCCCTAGCCACATGCCAGATATAAATTAACATCATGGGGATTTTATTTTATATTTCATGTAGGCAAATTCCTATCAAACTCAAATTGGTCACCTAGTCTTTTAGTTTCAGAAAAATGTTATCACGAATGTGATATGGCTATTTGTTTCATCAATAACCACCAATTTTAATTTGTTGAAAATTTAAAAACAAAGAACCATGAATCATTGTTGAAATGTCCAAAAACTATTCTTTTTGGGTCAAAAATCAAAATAACTTAAAAACAAATGTTGAATTGAAAATCAAAATAAATAAATATTTAATAAAGGTTTGTTGAACTTGCCCAAGTATTATGGTAGTCTTATGACACAAATAATTTTTCATACTAAATGTCATGTGTGTGTTGAAACTTGATCTACTACTTTGGTAATAAGGTTCAATGGATCCACAATTCCAAAATGGAAGAAGGGAAAAAGGATGGTGTAACAAGAAGAGGTGGTGTGTGTAATTTTGGATAAAGTAACATGTTGCAAAGGTTAATGAAGCAATTGATAATAATGTATATATATATATATATAATTTAATTTTATAAATTTTTATGGTGGATTTTTGCATCTATTGCATGTTGCAAGATTAGCACCCAACATTTTTGAAACTAACAAAATCATACACATGAAAACATGCACACAAATGTTCAAGAAAATTCACGTACAAACCACAAAAATCCACATTCAAAACACACAAAATAATCAAATGTTTTTTCTATGTGTTTTAAAATCCCAAAACACTAAAAATGAAACTCTAAAACCACACCATGAAAATTAATCCCCCAAACACAAAAAACTTAAATTTCATTGACACTAAATCAGGTTCCAACCATGGATAATAAATGATACAAAATTAATGTCCTACAACAAATATGTGATAGTTGTTGTGTTACAAGATCGACACCCAACAATATCAAAATTAACAAAATCATACACATGAAAACATGAACACAAATCACACTATAACTAAGGTCAAGATTGTCCTCCACGAGTTAGCCAAATCTATGATCAAATAAAACATAATGTGATAAGGTAATTCATGAAAAGTCTTTGGTTCCAAACATGATGAAATCAATAGGTTGGGTGCAATGTGAGCCCCATCATTACTTACCTAGTTGCAATCCTTTAAGTTGAACCAATTACAAGTTACAACCTTCCTTGATCATCCATTGTCCCAATCAAGAACATATATATGTCCTAATATTGAAATCTAACACAAAATAAAAACAAGTATAATTGGTGCATTGTGGACACACCCAATCTCTTGTTGGAACCTTCACAAATGGTGGTGTAAAACAAGCCATATGTCATCCCGTGGAACAATGGTAACAAACCAAAATGGTTACTATGCCTCATGATTCTCCACATAATATGCATTGCAAACTCGTTGGGATTATGGCTAATGATGGATCCACTTGGCCATCCACATGTGGAAGGTGACATGGTGCACAATTCCACATATGGTCTTTTCATACTCAACCACCCTAACCTTCCAACTACAAAATCCCAAAAGGTAAAACCTTTTTCATATGTAGAATGACACAACCAATTGTCACATCCAATGTGGTAGGTGTTGTTTAGTACAAATAAACATAATTTCCAAGTTCAAACCTCTAAAGTTTAAGTCAATATCCACCTCCCTTAATGGTGCATATAGTAATGTATTTTGGTGTTGTGCAATGGGGTCAAAATGAATTCAAATTCAAACCAAAATCTATGTCAAAAGGTCAATTTTCTACAATTTGTTTTTATATATGTCTATGTGGTGCCATTTTTATGGCATGTTAATAATGGAAAGTTGTGTTTCATCACTACCATGGATGTTATGAAATCTAACTTAAATAATTACATGTTCCAATTTTGAATTTTGGTTAGAGCAAAAGATGTTTAATAATTGCATTCAACATTAATTTTCATAATACAATTTTTTTAATTTTCAAAAATGTTGTGTTTTCAAAAATTCAAAATCTATTTAAAATTCATCAATCCTTTACAAGATGCAAACGTGGTGCAATGTATATGGAGTTTAGAACAAAGTTGTACCATTTATAATACAAGAAACCAAAGTTTAAAATGTTAAAATCTTTGGGTGTGATTTGAAATTGTGATCATGTTTTAAAATGAAATGCAAAATTTGGCAAACTTTATGCATTTTTTAAAAATCATAGTTTTTCAAAAATGATTAACAAAAAAAATGTGACATATTGGGGCAATTGTAAATGTGATAAATAAAAAGTTGCAAAAGAATTCATTTGAAAATTCCTTTTTATGAAAAATATGTTTTTTTGACAAGGACCTAAAAAGGATAATACTCCTTAATCCCAAGTAAGCACATTTTCTCATTAAATCTCATTTGGATCCAATGGCCAAAATCTCCATTGCCATAGGCATAATTTTTTTTGAACAAGGTTAAATAATGTTTACAAGTTTGAACCCACAAGTTAAAATCATCTAAATTAACCACATGACCCACATCCCTAAGAAATAGATGCTAGTAATTGGGGTTCATAATCAAAAAGTAGAAAGTAAAAGAAAAATGAACCTAGGGATGCTTCCTTGTTAAATTGGTGTCCCATGGCCAACCATACAATTGTATCCATAGTCATTTGCTTTAGATGATCATGAAAAGTAATCCTATAATTAATAAGAGTTAGTTCACACAATTCCTAAAATTCTTCTCAAAACTTTGTGCCCCAATCCATGAATATTTATGCTAGAACACCAAATCTACTCAAGAGTAGAAATGTAAAACACCAAAAATGCATAAACAACCCTCTCATTACTTTTGTCCTAGAATGAAACCATTTTAATCCACTTGGAAAAATGTCCAATCATAGCCAACATGTATCGGTTATAACAAATGGTTAGGCTCAATGGCCTAGCAAATCAAAATTCCATTGATATCCAAACCCCACGATTGACAAATGTTGTAAGTATGAAATGTGTGCATTAAATGATGCATGAACTTAATCATACACCATGCATTGTGAAACAAAATGTTGAACCTTCAACTACATGCCTCTCCACCAATATTGGCCTAAAATAAATTATAAATTTGACATCCCCCAAAATGTCCCAATTCTTCATGGGTATGTCTCACAAGGTTTTTCTGCAATTCTACATGTGGTACTACACATACATGCCCATGCAACCATAATCTTTAAAAATATTGTCTTTTCCAATGATATATTTTCACCCTTTGAAGAACCTAGTCTTTTTTTATAAAGATCAATCCCACAACCAATCCCCCTATTTGTAAGTAGGTCAACATTTGGGCATCCCCAAAAATGTCCATAAGTCCAATGTCATCAAATTCCACATTTGAATCCCCAAAAGTGCTTGAAGATTCAACTTGAACTTAGCATGATCCTTTTTAGCAACCATTTGCCAAAATGTAAAAGAATGAAACAACATGCTAACCAAGCACCACTATCTCTAAATTTATCTCCCCATGCCAACATGCCCCCGGTGGTATCTAACTCATTAGAACTTGGGTTCCAATTCAACCCAGTTACATTTTTGTTATTTATCCCAATGCAATGTGTAACATCATAATCATATTCTTGAAAAATGGGAACCCAATTTGTTAATTCCTTATGAGCCAATTAGATTCCATTAACCATTTCAATGCTTGATGATTAGTCACCAAGGTGAACAAACCACCAAACAAATAATACTAGAACGTGGCAACAACCCAAACAAATGCAAACATTCCCCTTCATATGAATTATATTTGGCCTCTACTTGGTTATTGCATTAACTTGCATAAGCCATCACAAATTCCCGACTTTTTCATCAAGTTGTGCAAAAATTATTCCAAGTTTCAAAACACTCCAATTTGTATGTAATTGGAAAGGAATGAATGTTAACATATTCAATGGTGGTGGGTAGCCTTGTTTCATGCCTAACCATTAACCAAACCAATTATAACCCCAAGGTTCATAATTTTTCACCTTGGGTTTCCCACGACATAGTATGCACAAGTTTTTGATAAATCAACTCATAAACATGCATTTGTTTTAAGGTATTGGTCAATGATACACAATTTGACAAACCCTTAAACCCTAAAGCCCTTTTGAAAATAAGTAATAGCCCAACCAAGATATGACAAGAAACATGCACATAACCCAACAACACTAGATAAAATTTTGATAATTCTAAAACAATAATTGATAGAAGATTCTAGAAGATGTATATTTTTCTAAAAGAATAATTGGCTAATAGAAGTTTTTTTAAAAATGTGGTTAACAAATTTTTTTGAAATGTTATCTACTACAAATTTATAGAAAGCTTAGTTGATTGAACTTTTCAAAAGGTTGATGATCTTAAAAAAAATTTGTTGAATAATGTAAGACGAAATCTAGAAGGCACCATCCTTTAATTTCACCAAAACAAGTTGTGACATTTATACTTTTAGTTCATCTCATGTCTAATTTACATCATGCCTTGTTCAACCAATAAAGTTGTTTAGTTCTTATTCATTATCAAATTCCTTGTTTGTTAAATCTTTTAATTTTTTCCAAATCACGTTTTTGTTTGACAAATTCCTTAATAATTATTAACCCTTGTTCATCAACCAACTACCATGTTTGCTTAATTAATGGGACAAAAAAAATTAATCAACTATGTTCAACCATGTTGGTTGACTAGTATGGATGAACACCAACAATCATGCAAATTATGGATGATTTTTAATCTTCATGGATGAAAGCACCAACTTTTTAGAAAGGGAGGCATGGGGGAGGTTAAGATTGGACCCCCCACCCCCTAATCTTGCACCTACACCCCAAAGCACATGAACCAAGCTCATGTGTTGAACTTGCTAAATTTGACAAGCTTCATGATCATGTTAGTGATAGTGGGCTTGAATTCCAGCTTTTGCACACCGTCACCCCTTTGCTCCTTATTACAATTATGATTATTGTAGCTTTTACTATTTATTAATGGGTGTGGTAATGACGAAGGCATTCAAGATGAAAAAAATGACAAATGGTTATAGTCAACATTCATTGGCCAACTTGATGGAATTCAAAGCCTCGTCAACAATAGGAACGATTCAACCTAATTATTGTTGTTGTTACATTGTGGTCAATCACATTGGTTAGTTGGGTAATTAGTTTTTTGCTATCTAGTTAATTAAATATTGTTACACAAATCCATAGTGAAAACAACAAGGCCTAATGACAATGGTAGTGGCACAAGTTGGTTAGTTGCACTTCCCAAAAACTTTTTTAAAAAAGAAATCCCTACTCTCTCATTTCAAGGTACCAAGCCACATTTGGGTTCAATTCCCAAAGGAGTGATGAACAAAAATCAAGATATAAACACCACCTTCACATTCAAAGTTTATGTCAATTCAAAAAATAAATGAAGTTTGATGTTAACTACAACTCCTACCTCCAATTACAACACCTTATCTTGCAAAACTATTTTCCAATGGAAAAACAAAAAAAATGGCCAACAACAAAATAATCTAGAGTAGCACCATCATATAAATTGCATCTTTCATGTTTCAACAACACTCATGTGCAAACCATAGGAATACAAGTTCAAAACACACAAAACAATCACATGTTTTTCTTGTGTGCTTTAGAATTTCAAAACATGAAAAATGATACTCCAAAACCACACCATGGGGATAAACCCCCAAACACAAAAAAACCAAAATCACTTTTAGTTTGCACTAAAATTTAAAGATAAATAACAAAAAAATAATAATAATGTCTTTAAAAAAACTTAACACACCAAGCAACCTAGTCTTGTTTTTATGTAAGATTTTGTGAAAACCTAAAAATAATTTGCCAAAAAAGTAGGGGTTTTAGACTAAGTTTGTCAAATTTCACTACAACAAAAGGTGTCCTTGTATGCTAAGTGATTTCATTGGATTTTGACTGAATTCATTGGTCATAGTGAATAGGACCTAGTGGGGAAGCAATGAATTCGTTGGTTTAGTGAATAAGAACTAGTGAATTGCATCGACATTTTGTAGTAGTGTTTAAAAGGCTTGTTCCCAAAACTATTGGGAAACTAAATAATGATGCAACATTTTTGAAATGAAAAAAAAATCATCAACATGGCCAAGAAAAAAAATAAAATTGAAATATTTGCCTAGATTTACTATAAAAACATTTGCCAAAAAAATAAAGGGGTACATGCATAAATGGGTGGACCAATTTGGGTCATGTAATCCAATTTTGCTTTGTGGTTGCCATTGTTATGCCCATGTTATTTTATAAATCCTTGAAATTTATTTTAAATGAATTTGATTTAAAAATCTTAACTTGAATATTTACATGATGCACATTGAAATCATTTTACAAATTTTAAAAACTCATAAAATGGATTTTTGAACTCAAAACTCACGGACTGTACCTCTAACTACCATTTCTTTATGGACTATGATATAGTCCATTGATTGATGGGGTGTGTGTTTGGGACTTGAAATTAGTAAGATATCGTAATAAGGAAGCTAAAAATTAAAAAAAGAACTAATTGAATTTTAAAATTATACTTATGTATTTTTGAATGGGCTAATTAGGAGCATTTTTTTATAAATCCATATCATATTGGAAGAAGGGGTGTTTATGGTATTTTTTATTAAATGCTTAAAGAAAACAAAATTAGATAAGACATTAATGACATGGAAAAAACATGGAGGAAATCAATGTAAACTAATTGTAATTTTCAAAATCTGATCAAGGTTTTGAATAAATAGGGATTTTGGATTTGTAGCAAATTGGTCCACCCATTTATGCACCTAGCTACTCGAAGGAATTTTTAATTGTTGAATTAAAATATCATCAATTTTTTTTTGCTTTCATAATTGTTTTTTCAAAAAAAAATGAAAAAATTAATTAGAATGCCCATGGTTCATGATGATGTTATAATTAAGAAAGGAAGAAAAACATCATCATGTGCATGCATAATGATTCTAGATGTTTGATCAAGTTTATACTCAAAAATTGATTTGTTGTTTCATTTTGTTTTATCAGTATATTGACTTGTTTCATGTTCCATGATCATATTGAATTATTTTTTAAATTCTCATTTTGGATTGTTAGTTCAAATTCCATATCATATTGGATTAACTAGAAAATATTATTGGAACGTATAACATTTTATATGCTAAGTGAAAGTGAGTAGGTAAATCTGAAATGGTTTCACCACAAATGCAATATTTTTTAATAGCCTCAAGGCCTTCCTCGCATTCAAAATTGAAGGTGATAACGACTTGAGTTGGACCCATGTGACCCAACATCCACCAATGCACTAATTGGAAAAACTCCATTTTGGGTTTTCATGATAATGAACCTCAAATTGAATTCATGTCCAACTTGGGGTGGGAGATTTTTATGTTCCTTTAAGGTGCATGGTTTTTTTCTCCTAAGTTTCTTTTGTTGGTCCCTCATGACCTACTTACCTACATACCCCTAGTACCTACATACTACCCAACCTCCTCCACAAGATGGACAATATATTGTCATAATATTTTGCATGAAATTTTGTTTAATTATCTAGTGCAATACACTCATTCTACCATGGCTATTACCATTTTCAACAATGTAATAATACCCTCATGGTAATGTAGCTTTTCAGTTTTTTTAGTTGAAGGCTTAAGCCTATTGAACTTCCATTTAGGGAACTTTCAATTGAAGAGCTTGCATAAGCCACTTGTACAAATGATGGCATGTAAGTCCTAGCAAACATAACCAAGGAAATTGCAAGCCCAATAGGAGATATAACTTCCTAGCTCTTTAGGCTTTGTTGAAGCACTAACTACAGTAAGAATAAATAATTTGATCAATTTTTTATTTTGTTTTGCTATAGTTAGTTTCCATAGAATAACTTCAAGATTTAAAAAAAAATTATTTTGAGGATGCTACATGCAAAGAAGTTGTTATTTGAACTATGCCACCTCACCCCACCATAACCTAAATGGCCGTAGATTGAGAAATAATTGAAATTAGGTTTCTTTGTAGGGAATTATAAGGCTTCTTTTGCAATGAAATGGAATCTTCACAAGCATGCAAAAAGACAACCGAAATTTCATTATGTTAGTTGCCAAAAATGGGTACCCCTCCATTTGAACCAAGGGCCCAAGAGTGGAAGACCACATTGCCATGAATGCTTGCATTCTAGGAAATGCATATTTGCAACAAAACAAAATGAGGTGAAAATGGTGGATTGTGCAAAGAAGAAAATTGCAAAAGATTAGGAACAAGTTACAAGTGAAAGCAATGCAAGTGTTGGAGGTGTGAAAATCCACAATGGTGAAGTTCTACAAATCCTTCTTATCTAGGTCTTGGGGATTTCAACATGAATGGTGGGGCTATGGGCCAAAACAACCTTTTACAAATGGAGAAAAACAAGAACCTTGTTGCATTTCATAAGAACTTGCAAATACGTTTATACTAGAGACTTGTGCATGGCTTGGGATAACCCGAAGCACATGAAGCATAAACCATCCAAGGTTCAATGATTCAAGGATATGCGTATCATTGCCTCATAACATGAAACACAAATGATCCATGGCCAATAATTAAACTAAAAATTAAGTAATTTTAATATATTTTTAAATTTTAAACATTATTATAATTTATCAAAACTAATTTTTGTGCACTTGGTGTAAGATTGTGGCACCACAAAGGATGACTTTGTGACACAAGTAATGCACTTCACACTACAAGCTTAGGGCATTTACACAACCCAACATCTAGTTGTGACGACTCAATTTACAACAAATTTCAATCAAACAATGGGCATTTTTGAGGAGAATAGTTCTAGCAAAGGTTCTCCCTCCAATTCATGATGCCATTCATTGTAGTTTTGTACGTGCCTATTATTGCGGACTAGTTTTGGCCCATATATTTTGTGACATTTTTGTTGTGTTTTACCTATAGATTATATAACATTTTAATCCATCCATTTTCCTTCCTTTAACAACTTTATATAATCTATGTTAGGTTTTGTATTCACCCTCACTTTGTCTTTGCATCCCACATACTCTTAATGATGGCAAACAATCCAAGCAAGAATGGGAAAAAAAAAATGTTGTGAATGTTTTGCAAACACTAGTGCGATGGAAAATCAAAATTAGCAAAATTGATGAGGATATTGTTCAAGTGCATTTTTATGATGGTTGTGTAGTTTGGATGCATGTATTATATTGCTTGAACTTCAAACATTTGAGCATTGTTGGTTAGAATACTCCCACATTGGATTCAACAACAAACATCAAATAATTAATTGAATTTTAAATCTTAACTTTGGCACTTGGTTTTTTAATTCTGAAAAATTTGCCAATTAATGATTATAATAAATAAAAAACACATTCTCTTTAACTTTATGGGGTAGTTTAATGTGTTTAGAACTGTTTCAATCTAGGTTTTTTTTTATCTAAAAGCTTTGTGGTTTAAACCTAATAGTTGTAATCTTGAAGATTCTAAATTTATAAAAATTTCAACACATGTAATAAATAATTTTTCAAAAAATTGACCAAAAAAAAAATTTAATTTAAATTGAAATCATTTAAGTACTGCACGTGAATCTTGCATATATATGTAACAATGTATCTTTTAATTTTGCTTTTGCATATTCAACTCTGCTTAAATGATGGGTGCTAATTTTGGAATTATCTTAAATGCAAGTATTGTAATTTTAGATTGCTCACCAAATGCAATAAAACCCCCATGACATTTTATTTCATTTTCCACACATCTTGGGATTGAAAATTTAAAAAATCACTTGGCTCAATATATATATATATATTTTAAAATATTTATTATTATTATTATTATTATTTTGCCAATTTTCTTTTTTGGCAAAAATTTCCAAGTACAAAAGTTGCCCCATAGTATTTTACACTAAGGGCCACTTTAAATTGAGTGTCCAAGGTCTAGGGTCTAATGAAATAAAGCAATCTTACTAGCTAATAAGAGCCATAAATTGAACCCCATGGCCTTGAGATGAGATTTTGAAGACCAAAAAGTGGCAAATCTAAGCTCAACTTAAGTGGCACCATTTTGGAAGGAAAATCAATTGGTTTTGGCCCTTTTTAATTATAAAAATAAAAATAAAAAATATTAAAATATTAAAATATTAAAATAATTAATATTAAAATATTAAAATAATTAATATTAAAATATTAAAATAATTAATATTAAAATATTAAAATTAATAAATTAATAAAAATATTAAAATTAAAAATTAAATTTTTATGAAAAAAACACCTCAAAGGAAAGCTCATGATTTGGAGAACCAAGATGCAAGCTAGGTTCCAAATTGGTTTGACCCTTGGACCCCCATCTAAAGTGGACCTAAGGGTGCAGGCTTAAGAGAGCAAAGGAAATGGATGAAAGAGGATGAATGAGATGTGATGTGATGACATTGGGAACAAGAATTGGGAGGGAACTGATTTGGGAACAAGTACCAGTACTAGGGTTCCCACAATTAGGGTTTGGTAGCAGTACAGTGTTGGAAGAATTGTGCACGGCAGCAGGAGGAGGGGGAGAAGCAGAAGCAGCACCCAGCAGGAGCGATGCCGCCGAAGCCAGCAGCGGCCAAGGGAGGGAAGGAGAAGAGCAAGGCAGACCTAGCCAAGAAGCAGAAGCTGGTGGAGGACAAGACCTTCGGGCTCAAGAACAAGAACAAGAGCAAGAATGTGCAGAAATTTGTGCAGAGCCTCACCCAGTCGGTGCAGCCAAACCCTAAACAAACGGATGCCAAAGCCGCCCTCAAGGTTCGGTGTTCCTTCCTTTGTGCTCCCTTCTCTCTCTCTCTCTCTCTCTCTCATCTTGTTTTTCTTTTTTTCTGGTAATTTCATGTTGTGTGGTTGTAACGCTTGCTAAACTCTTGTGATGGCGAGCTCTTGTTCTCTGCTGAGAACTTTTGTTGTTTTACTCAGTCAGCTAGTTGTTTTAGAATTATGTGAGCCTTCAGAAACCCTACAGCTTTGACGCTGAATGTTTGAATCATGTGCATTTTTTGTCATGCAATTCTTGTGCATGCAGAAGAAGAAAGAAGAAGAAAGTGCAAGGGAGAAGGAGTTGAATGAGCTCTTCAAAGTGGCCATCAGTCAGCCAAAGGTTCCACTCGGTATGCTTACAGTGTTCCTCTTGTGCTAATAGTCTCTGGTTCTTTGTACAAATTCTTCAGACTATTTTTATTTTCCTCTCACTGGTTTCTGTGCAAACTATTGTAGGTAAATTGTATGTTGATTGCAAGTGTTCAAGATTCAATGTGGAAAAACATTAGTAACTTTGTGGCTGGCAGGTGTTGATCCAAAGTCAATTGTGTGTGAGTTCTATCGACATGGACAATGTGCGAAAGGTTTCAAATGCAAATTCTCCCATGATCTTAGCGTTGAGAGGAAGGGAGAGAAGATTGACATCTACAGTGACCAACGTGATGGAGATGTTGGTGCGCGCTTCGCCAAGCTGTGTTACATCAGTCGATATTGCAAGGGGCAAAAATTTGGCATCGCTTGTTTTAGGGTTAGGAAGGGGCAAATTTTTCACATGGTAGATTCCTCATTCAATTGTGAATTTGGCAGACACCATGGATGATTGGGACCAAGAAAAGCTTGAGAAAGTGGTTGAATCCAAGGGCATGGAGTACAGCAACAACAAACCTACAGAAATTGTAAGTTTTTTCCCCTCTTAACTGCTGTTCTCTTTTGTTGTGTGTGAAAGCAGTTTCTTCTGTTTTTAAAGGGATTGCTTGCCACAGGCAGCAGTAATATTCCTGGTGGTTTCTGCATTCTCATCTGGCTGTATACTGCAGCTGGAAATCTACAATTGACAAAACCTTACAGAAACAAGAATGCTGTTTTCAGAGTTGGTCTTAAGGTTGATCTGCAGCTTCATTTGTGCCAGGGAGATTGCTGCAACCTTTGACTTCAAGCCACACCCTAAATAAAGTGGGATGAGTCTAGAACATTACCCTTGCATTCAATTGCTATTGAAGGTCACTGACCATTTGTAGCAACCTGATGCAGGTATGCAAGCATTTCCTGGAAGCTGTGGAGAAGAAGCAGTATGGCTGGTTCTGGGTGTGTCCTAATGGTGGCAAGGATTGCCATTACCGACATGCATTGCCTCCTGGTTATGTCCTCAAATCACAAATGAAGGCCTTGCTTGAGGAGGAGGGTGAGAAGATGAGTATTGAAGAAGAAATTGAACAGGAGGTAGGTTCTGATTTCTTGCCTGATCATTCTTTCAATGGCCTTTAAACATTGGATAGACTACCATGTGCACACTATCCCAGGTTTGTTTGTATGAGATCTGCTGTATATCCGTCAGCACACTTGATCTATGTCTGTCTTTGGGATTTTCTGTTCGGGAATAGTACTGCTCGATCATTGTAGTTTGGCTTTGGCTATTTTGGTCACTCTGTGTGCATTGGGTTTGCACTCACACACAGCAACTGAAGGAGCCTCTGACTAGCATGTATGCAGAGATCAGCTACAAAGAGTTCAACACCAATCACAACAGAGCTTTTTCTACAGTGGAAAAGAGAGAAACAGGCTAAAAGAGAGGCTGAACTTTCTGCAAAAAGGGCTGAAAGGGCCAAGAATGATCGAATGAGGTACAAGGGCATTTGCATTAATGAGTCTTATTTCTCTTCACATTGTTGCACATGCAACTGAGATTTTCTCTCCCTGCAGATTGCAAAGCTATTTGGTGGCTGTTGTTATAATCTTGCAGAGTGGGAAGGTCTGAATGTAGTCTGAATACAGTCACATAGGATTACTGTTATGTATGGCTTGTCACTAGGGGAATTTGCTGAGCTAATCACTTAAGAGTGGGTTGAGTAGAGCAAGAATGGAAGTGTTTCTCACTGAAGCTCAGCAGTGCAGGGTTCGTTTTCCATTTCCACTTTCTTGGCAGATGCAGAATTACCTATACTTATTCTTGAAAAATGTTGTTTGGAACAGTGGGAGGGAGCTTTTCCTGGCAGATGCAAGTCTGTTTGTGGATGATGCAGAAGCCTTTGATCACTATGAACGAGAGGAAGAAGAGATTCCAAGTTCTCAGCTGTCAAGGCCTCCTGAGGAGGTATGATTTGTGCACCATCAGAGCGGACCAGATAATAGTTGCGAAAAGAGATTCCTCCAACTAATTTTCCTTGTAACCTCTTTGACATGATTATTGTGAGAGAGACAATAACAACATGTTGTTTGGTGCAGGCCAAGGAAAGTGGCATCAAGGATGGAGTGGGTATGACTGAAGATGATGAGAAACTACTTGCAGAGGATGATGATGAGCTGGATCTTGATGATGAGGAGTTGGATGAGCTGGAGGCCAGTGTTTCCAAAACCTCTTTACATGACACATGAGCGTATGTCAGTTGGTGTTGTCAACTATCCCACACTATGGTGGGGTTAGGAAAACTCCAACAATTAAGGGAGGGATGGAAATTAGACTTCCCAGTCAAAGGTCTCCCTTTTTGGTAGAGTTAATTGTTAATCCTCTAAGAGTTTTTCATGTTGCTGAGAAAATATATAGGCTGTGTTTTGTCTCTGTTATTGGAACTAGGAACCTTTTACAAAATCTTGCTGGTGTAACAATTATGCTGTGTGATCCTGGTGAGGATGTATAGGCAGGGATTTAACAAGAGTTCAATCTTCCAGATGAAGAAGTGTCCTTGACATTCTTGAATGTCATGAACCTGTCTTTGATAAGTAGCCTGGCATAATCTCTAATCTGTGTTGCTGGTTAGGCTTTATGAGCAAGTGACATAGTCACTGAGAAATGCCACAGGGTTCACTCCCCTTCTGCCACGGTAGAATAAATGCTGCACCATTGTGTTTGGTGCAAGCTCCAGTTTGTTGTCATGGTTCTTATGACCCTAATGTTCCATCACCCTAGGCTGTGATCTGAAATTATCACTACCGCCTCATTGCCTGCAGATCATAACCAACTTGCATGGATGATCCAGCTCACGGGAGTTGAATATTTTGTGTTGGGTTGCGGTTGTGGGTGTATGGTCTGTGCCACCGTTGGGTGTCTGGAAATGATCTGCACCACTTTTCTTTTTCTTTTTGGGTGATAAAAAATGATCTCATCTGACAGTCAGGGAGAATTCTGAAACCAAATTCAGTTGTTTCAACACCTCACTTTTTGTGTCCAGTACTTCAAATAGAGAATTTATGGGCATCACACAATTATTCAAGTTGGGCTCCTTGCTGCTATGCACTACCATCAATTGATTGAAAAATGATCTGATTTTATGTGAATTAAGTTCCATTTGAATGAAAATTTTGAATGACATTGCATGCAATTTGGATTGAATTGGATTCAGGTTTAGTTGGATGGAACTTGAATTTGATTAAATTCAATTTGAATTCAACTAAATTCAATTTGACAATTGGATTAGAATTCAATTCAATTGTAGAGAAATGAAATTTGAATTGAATTGGATTTGGATTTAATTGAATGGAATTAGAATTCAATTCAATTGAAGAGAAATGAAATTTGAATTGAATTGGATTTAGGTTTAATTGAATGGAATTTGCATTCAATTCAATTGAAGAGAAATGAAATTTGAATTCAATTGGATTCAGATTTAATTGAATGGAGTTTGCATTCAATTCAATTCAAGAGAAACAAAATTTGAATTGAATTCGTTTTTGATTTAATTGGATGGAATTTGAATTCAATTTAATTTAATTTTCATTCAACTAAATTCAAGTCAAAATTGGATTAAATTCAATTAAGAAATGAGATGCAAATTGGTGAAAGAAAGAATTGAAATATACTCATGAAAGTGGTGTTGGGAAAGAAAACCTTTTAAAAGACAAATTAAAAAAGACACTTTTCCATGCCTAAATAGATTCCAACATGGAATTGTCCAAGTTATGCCAAAGACTACAACTTATGATTTATAGAACTTAAAGTTGTCTTACTTAAACCAAGTTTGATGAGGCATTGTCATTAGAATTTATGTTATATAAAGAATTTTTATTTTAAAAAAACAAAAAAAAGCATTGTGCTTTGATTGTTTGCTAAATATAAAATTATCAACTAATACAAGCGCATGTTTATAATATGAAATTGGATAATATGACAACCTCAATTATGCAACACATTTTTGCACAACCAAATTATTGTTCAAATGTTAAATTCCTTCCTCAATATAACTACATGACCTTTGATTACATGACACCTTCAACCCTTCCTTTTTTCATATTACAAAGGTAATTAGTTCTATAAAAGTTGTAGGACCCATATCATTCTTAAGGTCTATGTATACATAAATGTACATACCCAAGTATCATAACTATGTTATGTAACATCAAGGTCCTAAAGTGGTAGAATAGTCCTTCAACACACTTCAAAAGAATTTGGTTATTCTTCGTCATTCTTTTGTTGTCCATACACCCACAAAAACCTTTTCAAGCTTCTAGTCTTACTCTTTGATGTTCACGTGGGCTTGAACTTGGAGTCTCCATTTGTTCTTGCAACACCATATATTACTATACTTTGTGTCACATTGTATTAGCACTCATTTCACAAGCATGTGAGCCACAAAGCTTCTTAGTCTTCATCTTGATCTTGGCTCTTTACATATCATTGTTTATAGTTTATTGTAGTCAGATTCCTCATACTTCATCTTTGCCTTGGCTTTACGATGGCTCACATATCATGATTAAGTACAAGTTGTTTTGGGACATGGTTTTCTCGAGCCTCTCTACTACAACCTTGCTTTGATTTTGTTTATGACATTTACATATGTACACTATTTTGTTGTTGGACTTCTTATAAATGAAAGCATGAAAGCTTTTCCTTATTGTTCAATTTCAATAAGGTATGGGGTCCTTGGCAAGTCATGTGTGTGAGAATGGGTAAAATTGTTGTATGGAAGTTTCAAAGGCCTAAGGTTGACACTATAAGATAATTCTTTTGCTACCTCAAGCCCCCTTGGGTGAAGCCCGTAGTTTTGCCCCCCACCCCCACCAAAAGAAAAAAAACATGACTTTTGGGAACTCATTTAGATGTCTCTAAGTATTGTTGGGCTTGGAAATTGTTGATGGGTCATGTTCGTTCAATTGAATTTCTATTCTTGGGATTTGAAATTAGTGCTATGGTTGGATAATTGAGGTTCTGATTAATGTTGGGTTGGATTCAATTAATCTTTTGTCAAGTATAGTTAAGCTTTGAAATTGATGTTGGGTTGTGTTCAATTTGGTCCTATGTTATGAAATTGATGTTCGTTGGGTTCAATCGATTTTACAAATAATTATGGGCTTTAAAACTAATGATCTATTGTTTCATTACAAGCATGGTTCAAGATTCAATGAATAGAAAATAAATTGATATGACAATTGAAGAAAAAGGAGATCATTAAATTACAAAAAGACAATTCCTCTTAGTCTCAATAGACAATTGTATATGATATCAATAAAATGTGCAAGGGGAAAAATGTGAAACAAAACATTGTGCTTAAAAGATGTTTCTACTATTATGGCTATCAACCTTATGACAAGCAAAGGCAAGAGGAATAAAACTTTATGTATATAGAAGTTGAAAATGTTTTGTTGGCATGGTTAAAATAGGTGACATACATGAAGTTTGGTTAAAATAAATCATGGGGACTACTTGATTTTCACTTGCTATTCAAATGTACATATGTAACACTAAATGATTTGGATGTAAGTTCATTGCAAAAGGGCGATGTTACCTAATGAAATGTTTGTGAAAATATAATATAATATGGAAATTATTCACTTGGGTGTAAATACATTCAAATGAGCCAAAAAATCTTGTCAAATAGTGATGAAAATATGAATTTCTTTACATATGTTTTTTTTGACATTTTAAAATTATGCTAATTGTTTCAAGTTGTGATAAATGACTAATATGAGTGTTAAATAATTCAAATTAGAAACTCATTAAATTTAATTTTTGGTTTTGATTTCAGTAAAAGACTCTTAAACTTTAACAATAGTTCTGTTAAAAGCAATCAATTTTGTAAAGAATTAAAATAAAGGACTCTTTCATGAATGTTGACTTATTTGAATTGACAATCTAAATCTAGCCACAAATTTAATATATTGTTGATTTTGTGGTGTGTTAATAGAATGTAAATGCACAACACTTTGCAAAAAACTACATTGTGATACAATAGTAAATCCCCTTGTTCTTTTTTTGTGTTTTTGGGAATTTAAATGGAAAGGAAGAAAGTTGAAATCATATTAGAGCACTTAAAAAAGAAATTAGAAGGCAACATGGTGGCTAGGAAATAAAGATGAAAGAGACAAATAAAGCACATGTTAGGGAGAAGAAAAAGAAACATGGAGAGGTGAAGGAGGTTTTGAAAGCGATGAATTTTTTTGGGGGGGATTTCAAATAGGCTACAAGAGGGAGGATTAGGCAAAAGAAGAAAGCAAGATATAACAAAAGTCTAACACATGAGAAGGTTCTAGGCTTTTGTTGAATGGAAGAACTTTGAAGTTTTAAGAGGAAAAGGTGGAAAGTATTGATGAACATGAAAACCTAGACTTGCTATTAAATTTTTTGGAAAGAAAACAAAATAAAGAAAAGGGGAGGGTGGTTTTTGGGAATGTGGTGCATTATAAGACTTAGGTTGTTTGTTTATGGAAGTTTGTAAGGTTTAGAGAATTAGTAAATTTGCTTCCATTTTTAGTTTTAGTTAATCTTTTGGTGAAGATGAAAGTTGGGGGAAGGGAATGCTAAAAGTTATCTTGAACAAGATTGCGTGTTGTGATGGTTCATTTTGGGTTGGTAAGAAGGGAATCTAAAGATTTTTTTTTATTGGGGGTAATGATAAATAGTAAGATAAAAGAAAATAATGTGTTAATCAATTAAGTTATGATTAAAGAGATGACATAAGTTCCAAACTACTAACTCCTAGTGACTTGAATAAGGTATGACAAAATAAATCCACTAATTACATCCAAGGGATTGAAAAGATGAACCCCAACTATGTTAAACATTTAAGGAATTTGGACAAATTGTGTGTGTTATTACTATGTTTAACAAAACTTATGAATCAATTTCATCTTGGCCAAGATGAAATACTAGTATCGAAGTATGTGAGGATGTTGTGAAAGCAAAATATACAACCACTTGTCTTGTGAATTTAACATTATGAATTGATTATCATGTAATTGATGAATTAGCGATGAACCAAAGGAACATGAAGCTAATGACATTGATAAGCAACCACCTCCTATTGTGAAATTGCAAGATGTTCATGATTGTGCTCAAATGATATCTAATTTTGTTTTGGATAATCCTAAAGAGTTTGGAAAACTAAAGGTGATGAATATTTGAAAACTTTTAGGTAACCTTCAATAGACAACATCAAATATTTTTGAGATTTTATTTTCAATAAAGGATGCTTATGATGTTTCATTCATCTTCCATCTTCATTATATTTTAACTTGAATATTTTTCCTTTTGATAACATTCCAAAATAAAACTTTGATTATTTTTATGTTGTGAAATTCTCACTTTGAAAAATTTCAAGTAATATTTGTATATTTAAACAAAGTATGGATTATATAAATTCTGAAATAACATAATCTTGGGTTAATCCAAAAAGTGTTTTTCGGCCATCATCTATAGGGTTCTAATAATATATCAACATAAATGAACCTTGCTTCCATATACTGTAAAATTATAACATAAATATTTAAAATTGAATTATGGTGATGATGATTCATGAAAATTGATTTATGTATGACAACTTTAGGTTTCAGAAGTTATTCTTTTGGATAAATCATCTTTTGGATAATTTCAAATTGAAATTTATTTAGTGGATTCCCTTTAAGGAGGTCACTCCTTGTATAAGGATATTTTATAAAGCACATCAAATAAAAATTTAGTTTTAGTTTGCTATGAAATAATAGATATATTCAAAAATATACTAGGTATATTTTAAATATGTTTTCATAATGAGTTATAAGCACCTTATTTGCATTTAAATTACTATTTTCTTCAATAAATTACATCTTATATTTTTTTGGCACATCATTTGGAATAAAATGGAAGTGATTGCTTCAGGTAAGAATATTTTTACTCTTCAGGGATAACTCCAGTGAGGGAATAATATTGGCATTGATGGCCAAGTAAACTAGGCTTTGGAAGTTGGCTCATCTGCATAGATGTGTGTGCTCTATTCTCCATGCATTTTGAAGGTTTCAACAAGGCTTGCAAAATTCTCTCCATGTGCATCTTTGATGTGTCCTTCCCTCATTCCATTGACTGACATATTTGTGAAAGTAAGGAGCAGCTACTCAAATTGATGCACTCTATCCTCAAGATTACAACTACAACTCCCTTTAATGTAAATTTCATGATTTGAGCATACCCATCTGGATATTGTGATGAGATAGAATGCCACCCCAAGAACTTAACACAGTCCTAATAGTTTTGCTCAAATGAATGTTCCAAGTGGAAGTTAGGAGGTGGGGAGAAGTAAAACCTACAATAGTATATGGTTGATCTAAAGATAGCCATAGCTAACCATGCCTTCACTACCACACCAATTGCAGCATCTATATCTTGATGTCTAAGGCATAGCTCTTGGGCATTTTGAATGCATGTGTCTAGAAGTGTAAATATATGCATTCAAGAAGTGCAGCCTGTAGCCATGCAAGCGGTAGATGGAAGGCCTGCATTACTTTGATTTCATAGCTTCAAACTGTAATGTTTCAATCAAATTTCCTCACATCATCTAGCCACTTTTCTAGTGTAAAATTAAACTCTATACAATACATATAAAGGAAATACCTCATATCACAAGATGGTAACATTCCATTGATCACCAAAATAAACCATTCATGTTGTAAAAATCATAGTCCCTTGACCAAAACAATCTAATGGCATAAAAGAAGAGCTTTGTAATTTTGATTTGCACACATTACACACTGGGAAAACAAAATTAGATCTGGAAGCCAGATACTATAATTGATGCAAGAACAAATATAATATTCCAAACCAAAGAAAACCAATTCTAAGTCTACACATGCTTAAGTACTTTTGGTGCAATATTTCAAATGAAAACTTCCACTTGAAATATTTAGGTAGAAAAATTGTTTCAGAAATGGCTTCCACCACAACATCCTTAAAATCAAGCTCTGTAATTTTAGAGATGAAATTTGTGACTAGCTTCAGTGCTTGGTCCACATCATTTCACTACATGTATTCAATTTCTCCCATTTTGTAGCTATTACATCACAACACTCTTTCAATAAGCATTATGAATTATGTGAACATATAGATTGTTATGCAAACAATGAAAATCATCAAAATTGAACATACCATGTTTTTATAGTGTAACCTATGATGGCCTTTTAAGATGTAATCTAAACATTGCCTTCTTTTCGCAAACTTCTAATGGTCAATCTATAGAAGAAAACAAGACAAAAACTGCACATTAAAACACTTTCAACAACATTATAGCATTTGTAAATTCAAGAAGCACTTGATCAACATAAAAACAATTTGATTATATAGTCACAATCCATACATCAATCTAAAACAGCTATGGCCTCTCTTATCCCAACTTTTGCATGTTCAAGAAGTGTGTATATTGGGTCATTCCCTTGGACTCAATGGTTTGTTGGTACCATTGGAAACTTGATGGCCTGCACATTACAAACATCCAAAACATCAACTTGGGATTTTCTTAGAAACACATAAGAATTTTCTAAGTGTTCCCACCTTTAATAATGTCTGCCAACCACTACTGTATCACCTGCTTCAAACTATTGGCCCCATGCACATGTATATGGACTTTGTAGAGTGTACATTGGTTTCGTACACATGAGGATATAGAAATCCTTTCCTTCAGTGTTGTCTTCTTTGGCATTCACAACAAAATTATCCCCCAATGCCAAACAAGATGTTAAGTGATCACCATCCACTCCCAACCGATCCCACTTAACTTCATCAAATGCATCCAACATTACATCATGTACAAATTTTGTGCTGCAAGGAATGAGGACCTCAACCTCCCATTCTTTAGTCTAGGGAAAATTCTCACAAGTAGCAAAATTGCCATCAACACAAAAATAACAGAAGCATGACATGTTTTTCTTCATTATCTTGTTCACATCCATTACACCCACACACATATCTGATTGAATGCAAATCTCGAATACCTTGGATTGGTTCACAAGCGTATTGATTTACCCTATTGACATCATCAGGCTTCACATGAAAAAAAAGCGATGGACAGGCCTTCTTGCAACACCTGAATACGAACTTTCAAGTCTTCTGCTCAACTTGGCTTTCAATAGCACCACATCTTGTTCTACATTCTATAACTGAAGACCTTGAACATCTAGTTGAGCCTACTTGATAAAGCGCTTGAGCACTGCCCCAGCTTCGTCATGTGGGCCTTTTCCATGGCCAGACCCAAAGAAGTTCCAAAGACATGTGCACCCCACTTGTGATGTGGGGGTATTCAAACCACATACCCGATTCAGGTATTGAGTGCCTCAATCAACCATAGGTGATTCTTGGAAAGAATCTCCACAAACCTGATTTTGGAAAAACCAGATCTTGTTAGAAGTTGTTCCCATTGTTGCTTGGTTCTTTCCATACCCCCGCTAGTTATAGTCATGATACCCATGACCTCTACAAACATATGAGTTCTAGAAGAAGAGTCTCCCTCCAAATTTACATATGGAACCACCATTTCATATATGGTCACTTTCCCAGTTAGTGGTGATGCCTTGATGCAATTGCTCAACAATTTCTTGCAATGTTCATCATCCCAAGCATGCAAAATATGTTGTTCAATATAAATGTCCCTCAACTATATAGAACCCATTTGCTCATCATAACTTTTGGCTTTAGTTGTTTATCCATCCTTGTATGTGTATTTTGCCTATATTTTGTTCATACATGTAACGATCATAAGTATGTAATAAGGTTGATCATGTCCTTACTTATATCTACAAAAATATGACATCACCACTTGGTAGAAAGTCAAACATATTTCCCCAAACTTGCTCCACTCCTACATGCACAAAAGAGTAGAGAGAATTAACAAAAAGTTTAAATTGTATTTATTATATTGCCTAAGGGACCCTTCTTTTACATAATGCTTATAAAAGCCTTAAAAAGACAACTTTTCAATTGCAGCCTGTATTGGGTATGTGTTAGGTGCAGGAAATATACAAAATTTGCAAACTCTTTTTCACACCTGTAAGAAAATGTATAACTTTCTATCAAACTCATACAATTTATATTTGTGTACACTAATTTCAACCGTAGTTGTATGAGTGTAAAGGTATGCCCCTATAATACCATTTGATCTTTGGAAAATCATGTAAATCCTTCACACTTATATTCTCACAACAACGGATGAAATTGTGCAATAGTTTGACTCACAGATGTGTTGCGTGGACAATGGCTCTGTCAAACTTCCAATTTTTCTGTTTTGGATGAGGTGTCCTACTTGGGCCAAGTCTAATATGTTGCATTCTTACAAACAACATGTATAGTCTCATGGCTTGACACTTGGATGTGATAACACATATTCCATTAGTGCCAACTGATATGTGTAGGCCTTACATAAAAATGGATGAAACCACCTACATCTATCATATGGGTACGTAGTTGATTTGGTTTCTTATGTTTGTCATGTTGAGATCTCCCAAATCACTGTGCCAATTGCCACACTCTTGGCCTACCCATTGGACAGCCCTGGATGAGTAACAGCGCACCTGGTTTCATAATGTTTTGACCAACAATAGAGTTATGAATATTGAACAAAATTTTCACTGAATTTCCCAATTAAAATAAAAAGGGAATTTGGGCACTTGATATTCTTAGAAACCCCCCAGTAAGTAGTATTTAATGAAGGTGATTTGGAAATTTTTAGACCTAAGGTGTGGGAGATATTGAGTTTTGAGTAGTTTTTGTTATTGAAATTTCAATCCAATGCAAAAAAATGGTTTTGTAAAGAAAAATTAGTTGGGTAAGGGGTTTGCACTTGAGCCAACTGCACAGGCTACTCTAGTGTGTCACGAACCATACCATGGCTCTATCAATCATCCACATTCCCCTTTTGGACGAGATGTAGGGAACTACAGCTTTGTACTTCTAGGAGTAGATTTCACATTGTGCTGCTGCCTGAGAACAAAATGTGGTTGATGGTGAGCTTTTCACTCTGTAAAAGACATTGAGTATAAATTTGAGCTAAAAGTCTGAGATATCAAAAGCAGTGTTTTAAGCAATAGTTTGGCAAATTTTGTTCAAAACTGTGAAAAACATGTTTGTTTAAGAGGAACTGCTGATGGCCAAATATCAAGTTTTTTATGAAAAAGAATCACCAGATTTTACATCAGGTTCCAATTGATACCCAACAATATACACAAGGATGCTTAATTACTTTCATATTCACTTTTTAGCCAAATTTGACTAGACAACTCAGGCTACATTACAAATTTTTTTAATTATTTAAAAATTTGAAAAGTAAGATCCATTGATCGAAAGACACATGTGGAACCCAACATGAGAGCAGGTTAAAAGAAAAGCCCATGTAAATATTATATAATTTTTCTGTACAAAGGGTCACATGAGTTTCAAAAGAGTATCCAATCACGTTCATACGAATCCAGAAGGGCTTCAGATCCCCAACAACAAGGGCATCAGATCGCGGAGAAAACTGCAAACAATTATTGTATAATCATACTGAAAATTTCCAACAATTAGAATTGCGTATAATTATCAGAGTTCAGTTTAACTGAAAATCAGTCGGATAATTAGAACCTGACAAAATTTATCCAGCTGATCATGTAGTTGATCAATTCGTAATTAGCTGAAAATTTTCTCTACTGGATCATTAAGAATTAAACGCGTGACAATTGGTTCTAATCTGGCCTGCAGTACCAGTGAGCACCTCGACGTTGCCCATGGCG
>Ga0116231_10004694_pt1 | contig 27514 bp, 20 predicted proteins | sample S1TSphgellanicum_2_FD_89695 | JGI IMG/M metagenome (GOLD analysis project Ga0116231, IMG submission 89695) | Host-associated microbial communities from peat moss isolated from Minnesota, USA - S1T2_Fd - Sphagnum magellanicum MG | ecosystem: Host-associated > Plants > Peat moss > Unclassified... | reverse complement strand
CCACAATGTTCATTGTGTCAAAGTCTTTAGCGAATTTCAGCCTTTATAGTTCCGGGAGTAGGCCCTTTAGGAACTTTGTACTACTCTCCTTTGCACTACTGCATGTACTACCTCAATGTCACCAAGATTTTATGCGACTTAAAAAAGGCCGTGATAAATCAGATGACATTGTGAAACCTTTTGCGAAACTTCCTTCTCCAGGATCCCTTTTACTACTTTGCGAACTAGCGCACACGGCAACTTGCGATATGTCCAACACCGGAAACTTTTGTAAAAATTTGTGATGAGGTTTGCGATACATATTCAAACGCAAAATGCGATGCGCCTATTAACACAAGATTGCGATTTCTTGTGAGTCTCAAATTGTTTTGCGATAGTTTGTGTATTTTAAAATTTGCGATGTTGTGAGCATGATTAAGAGGTGCGAACTGTGGAATATCGCTAGCGTGCACGAAAACTGAGAGGGTTGCAAAGTTTTGGTTGTGGTATATGTCGCAAAAGTGTTGCTATGATTTAAGGTACATTATATATTAGCGATGGTTGGTGAGCCACAAGTTGCGATGCGTGTCACATCGCAAATATGGCAGGTTGTTTTTGCTTTGCAAACCCTTCCGGTTTTTTGTTTTTCCCTTCGCAAAAAGGCACAATATGTAGTAGTGGTTGTAGGTAAAATGACTAAACTTGCAAGGTCATTTGTGTTGACAAATGAAAAAAAAAAAAGGTTCATACAAATTGTTGGCAATTTAAAAACACCATTTCACTATGTGTCTTCATTAAGAAAGAGAATTAACAAGGATGGAGAGATGAAGGGGATGAAGTCACATGATCATCATGTGATGATGCAAGAGATCTTACCTTTGTGCTTACGGAATTTCATGGCAAAGGGTTATAGGATGGCCCTTATTCATTTATCACAAGCTGTCAAAAAGTTATGTTCAAAAAGTTGTGAACTTGGCCACAATGGGGGATTTTAAACATGTGGCATTAACATTGGCGTTGTTGGAACGAGAATTCCCTCCTTCATTCTTCAATGTTATGACACATCTCTTGGTCCATTTAGTGGAGGAATTGGAACTATGCAGTCTAATCCCCACAAGGTGGATGTACCATGTTGAACATTACCTTAAAACCTTAAAAGGATTTGTGAGAAATAAAGCAAGACCATAAATAAGCATGATAAAAGGCTATGCACTAGAAGAAACATTAGGGTTTTGCACATAATACTTATAGGATTTTGCAGCCATAAGTCAAAGAGTTTGGGATGAGAAAGAAGATGTTTGTATGAATGATGAAATGTTTCAAGGAAATGGGCATGCATGAATCATGAGTGTAGACTTTTGGGGTATGGCATATTCATTTGTGCCACAAAATGTGGACTTGATGTCAACATGGCACATGTGACCTCCTCCATATTGATGTCAAGTTTATGATAGATTTTTCAATATATATGCTATTACTATCCCTTACCCTAAACACAAATTGCATAAAAATTAATAAAATGACTAACTTTGATTGAAAATTTAATAATTTGGATGTTGTCATGACATTGTTTCAAACTTCATTTAACTGAATTAAGTTGGCAATGAAAATTGTGGCAAGAAATCTGTGGCAGAAGTACAAATATGAAATCGAGAGAAGTCATATATGCCCTAGGTTGATATTGAGCAAAGGTTCATGTGTTCAAATATCACCTTAAGGAAGTGATCCCATTTCCAAAGTGGATAAAAAATTCAATTATTATAATAGTCAAAGAAGGGGATAAAATTGAAAAAAATGTGGTGCATGTATCCATGCCACCTACACTTGAGGCTAAAAGTTATCAAGCACTGTGGGTGTTTGGCAACCATATTAGGGTTTCAAGTGTTGAAAAACATTTGACAACACATGATAGTGGTGTAACAACAATTTTTGAACATGAATGCATGTCAGGACCAAATTACCATAGACTGGTGGTTGCAAAACTAGAATGTGTGGGATGGTTTGAAGATATTCTAGAATTGAACTATAGGGTACTAAGCCTTGTTTTGTTGTACAACTAGGTGAATTGAACTACATTGGGAGTAGCGCAATGGTGAAGAGAGATGAATATAGTTTCATTCTTGTAAACTTTGGGTCCTTAATTCCCATTTGAGATTAATCATTTTCTTTCCCATTACGTGCGGATCAAGTTTTTTTTCTAGTGATCCTAGGGAAAGAGGATGGAAAGTAGTTGTGAGGAAGGAACCTTGTGGGAGACAAATAACAAATAAAGTTTAGATTGACCCTACAAAGTTTGATATGTTTAGGTTAAACAATCTTGATGCATATGTAAGTTTGCAAGTTCCAATCTCCATTGATGAATTAATTCAACCTCTTGTGATTGTAGGAGGTATTATAATTGCTACTACAAATTTGGTTATTGATGTGCCTAGTGGAAGGGAAAGTGATGGAGTAGAAAGTGTAGAAGAAGATGTGAAAACTTATGGAAGTGATGGTTAATATCTCCATTTACCCTTCATCTGCTAGATTTAGCCTATGATTGAAGTTATTTGAATTGAGAACTAATGAAACATAATTTTTTAATGCTTCAGTTGGACTCCATGGGTAGGTATTTGATACATTATGTGATAGGTTGTGAGGTTACAAAACTATATTTTAGGCCAAGACTAATAGAATGGGACAATTTGGGATCATGCCCAATTTTTGTAAATCAAGATCAATTCATTATCCATTGTTTGTCCCAAATAACTATGTAGACCTTGAATGGTTTTGTGAAAATTTGCTACATTATCAAGATGTTGTTTGAAGATGGGTTAATAGAGATATGATGGAATTTGTTTGTCATGTTTTGGAGCTCAAAAGGATTGAATTTATTTTATGTTTTTGTTGTTTTTTTATTTTCTTACATTTGATGATTTCAAAACACATGATGTGCTCATGATTAGAATCACAATCAACACTTCAAAAATTGATTCTTCATATTAATTGGTAAAGATTTGGTTAATGCATTATCCATTATCAATATAAACTTTAAAAATATTTTTTTCAAATGCTTCAAAAATTATCTTGGGAATATTATCCATATATTAATTTCATGTGGGAATTTTAAAATTACAATGATGACGTAAATCAATCATGTGATATGTTGTAATCCATGTCAAAATTATACTAGTATCAATCCTAATATAATTCATTCATATGTGACATGTCATAATTCACATAAAAAAATTTATGATTTCTTTAGTCACCCAAGTAAAGCTACATAATCAATGTAAACAAAGGAATTTCCACGTGTAGCTATGAATGTCTGATGTGATTACAATGCTAGTTTAAGTTAGTCATATTAGACACACTTACATTTTGGTTTAGTGGAAAGAGACATGGGTAGCCGTTATGGAGTGACTATATGTGACTTTATAATTGTTGTAGTCACTTTGCTAGGGCCATAAAACCATATGGATTATTATGATTTCTCCAAATAAGGTAGTCTTTGAAGAGTTCAAAACCTTGCTAATCAAGATGCCTCTCTATTCATGAAACTATAAAAGCCAACTATGAGTACTTGTATGATTTGGAGATTGTTTTTCAGTTGACTAGTGTGGTTCCAATGTTGGAAATTGTATGGGGGTTGAACAAATATGTTTAAAACCAAAAAACCTTCATTTGTGACTTTATTCTCATGTGGAGCTATGGCAAGTTTATTTACAAAACATGTACTATGGTGAAGATTAAAAAGGGGAGCTTTACAGACTTCCCCAAGTTTCACAACAAAGTTTCACAACTTTGTTGAGTAGAGTTTTGATGATTTGCATATTGTGTGGTGGAACAACCTTGTTATGATGTTCAATGTTGTTTTCTTTTTCAAGGCATAATGTACAACATGCATAAACCTTGTAAACTACACCTTGGCGATTCATGAGGATTGGGCAAAGTTGATGCAAGAAGTCAAAACATAATTGATTTGAACTACAATTCAGTTAATTGATGAACTTGACAAGAGGTTTCTTGCATAGGAAATGTTGAATGCTACAAGAATCATTTACCCACACTATTTGGTTGTAGTCGGATATTAAACAAACTTTCTTTAGGTAGTTAACCTTGCTCAAAAGCACAATACTGCCACCAAAAACGTGCAAGGGAAAGTGGTGTGATGTTTGCACCCTTGCTAAATGGTTATTTATTGGATTAATAGGCATCATTTTTGGTTGTGACTATAAAAAACAATTACATTGTTGCCATGCTTTCACCTTTTGACCATAACCCTACCTCCCGACTATGGTAAAGGTTAGGATCTAGTGATATTTTGTAAAACCAACTTTGAAAATATCTGAAGTTGGTTGAGGTTTTTATTGTGATCATCTTACGATTTTTAGAAGATAAATGGATCTCTCAAGCTTGAGTTATATGAAGACCAAGTGAAGAACCATCTTAGAAGTCATTTGGATTTGGTCATTCAAATGCATGCCTATAAGTTTTATGTATTTGACCACTTTTTCATTCTATATTATCATTTGAGATTGCCATATTAATAAGCATTGTTATGGTTTATAGTGGAATATAGGAATCACAAATTTTAGGTATATTCTTTTATTTTTGCATGTTTTCTTTTTGTATTGACTTTTAAATCATTAGCATGTGGGTGTATAACAATGCACATGTTGCTTGTTGTGTTTGATCATTTTTTTTCTCATTTTCTTGTTGGATTTGCATTGACATCTTATGTGATTGTTGGTTCTTTAAGGTTTTTCACTAACCTTGTGTAGAGTTGTTGATTCTAATGTGTGTTTATGTGCATAGATCAATTTTCAATTGCAATTGGGTAGAATCCATATTTGGATTGGGGTTTGACCCCCTTGAAAGTATGTTTAGTGATCACATTTTCAACTATGATGCCATTTGTGTAGTCAGAATGTTGCCTCTAATTTTATTTTTGTTGTCATTGTTTCAAATTTGATCACCTCTATGTAGCCTAGGTTACCCCTTAAACAGTCACCTAATCACCTGCCAATCCCTTTCATGAACCTTTAGCCACCATGCACTTACTTGCTCTGCCATAGAAGAGCCAACAACTTATATGCAAAATGTGAAGTGTAGCCTAGAAACCACCCCTAGCCATGTGACTATAGCCAGCTTGACAAGACTTAGCATAAGGTGGAGTGGCCAGGGAAGTTACATTTAAAAAGAGCCAGCCAAAAACACTGGTTGTGAGTATTTTGCAGGCTCATATACTAAGCACCGCGTGAGCTGCTGTTAGAACAGTGAACAGGCGGTTTTCAGGAAAGAAAGGACCATGGTAGGTTTTTAGAGGTCTGCGATTAGGAATTTGATCATTTTGGAACATGGACATTTGAGAATATTCATTGCTTTAATCCTTAAGATCGCAACCCAAGGAAAAGACATTCAGAAAGCAATTAAAAAATACTGAGAAAGAATACATAGTATGGTAGAGGATTCGACCAAAATCCTAGGAAGATGGGTAATGATGAGATATGGAGGAGCCACAAATGCAGTCCTTTAGCAACAGTTTGTTAACAATCTAATTAGAACCAGAACTATTAATTAAGCTAGAAGAATATCATGTTGAGGACAAGTAACATTTATTTCCATTCACAATCCCAAAAAACCAAAATTCAGGTGAAGAATATTTTAATGCAGCAAAGAGAATAGAGATAACATAAAATATTCATATCGTGATCTTGTTATAAGTGCAACAAACAATAATTTCACAGAACTAATTGCCAAGGAGATTTGCATAGTAGATTTTCTAAATTTTTCCATGGTCTTGTTCATTTGGGTGGCTTTTGCTTATGATGATGCAATCTAAAGCCTAGTACAATTCACATAATGATGATGTAGTGTAAAAGGTCAAGACTCAAGGCAAGTGTTGTCAATCTTTGCACTCTGGGTGTCCCCCAATTTGCCTTAGAATGTACAAACCTTGCAAAAGAAAGTGCTTGCTCTTTAGAGTCTAGACAACCTCCAAATCAAACCAAATCAAATCAAATCAGGCAATACAGATACTAAATATGTGACTCAATGAGCCCCATGTATTAAGCAAGGAACCCCTCCCTACCTCCCCTTCCAGTCATTAATAATATCAAGAAGCTATTCACATCCAGGAGTTGATGACACGGAGCAAAGGCAATGAACACTCGGCCCTCTCCGGGTCAATGCATGCTATGCCCTCAAATGTCTGGAAATTGTCACCACCCAAGAACCTTGAGCCCCACCACTTACACACAGGTTTATAACTGGGCCATTTATAAAGTCAGATATTCTCAAGGGAAATCAAATCCCTCACAAATTTTGAAGATCTGAAAGGTGTATATGCCCAATATATATATTCCTTGAAACCTGAAATTTGATGCATGAGATAAGTTACAAAGACAGTAACAAATCTGATTTGACATAGGATCTCCCTACCCCCAATCTAGCTTGGAAAATAGTATCCTCCACAACCCAATTGACATTCATGGAAGTTTAGGAAAAGAAAGCAATCAGTCTAATCCAAAAAGCATAAATTCCCTCCACCGAATTTGATTCATAAATTGGAAAACTATCTTCAGAGCCATGGTTTTTTTGCACATTTTTTGTTGTATTTGGAACAGAAATTGGGAAAGTTTTGTATTTCTAGTGTAAATTTGAGTATTTTTTTTAAATTTCTGGAAAATTTTGAAAAAAAATTATATAAAAAAATTGTAAAAAGACTATGCCTCAGAGTGTAAATTCCCTTCACTAAAATTCAATTGTTAGATTGGAAGACACTCCTCAAATACCGAAAGAAGCTAACGGCATAGTTAGTAGACCGTAGTGGTGGACCCAAATCAATAACCATGATTTTTGAACACCCACTTTTGATTTGATTTGAGTGTAAATTTGGGTGTAATTAATTATAATAAGCTTGCACACATGCCCATAGATTAGCTACTTTAGGTGATTTTTCTTCTCTCATGGAAAATAAAGGTAAAAACAAATGTGGAGCATTTTGGGAAAAAATGTTAGTGCAAGCGGTTCTTTTTCCAAAATGCCTCACAAGTTCTTCCACTCTATAATTGTGTTTGCAAATACACTAAAAAATCTAGGCAAAGGTTTTTTTTTGGAAAAACCAAGCCCTCATTCCCCTCAGGGTTTTTCTTTTTTCTTTTTTTTCCCCCATTTTGTGATATTAAAAAAATCCTTTGTAGGAGTTTCAGCCCCTATTTTTTGTGTGGCTGAGTGGGGAAAATTTGTCACAAAAAAAATGCTGCTTTTGACCAAACCAAAGGATTTTTAATGACAAAAAAATGACCGAATTTCGCCATATTTCAGAAAAGGAAGGTAGAGTGAGTTTTGAAAATGGTTTTTGAGAGGGGGGGGGGTTGGGGTTTCAAAACTCAACATATACGAAGTACCTATACGAAGTACGTACCCATTCAATGTTTGTGTAAGGATTGCTTGTCGTCATCATCATCAGGCGAACAGCAATCTTGTGTGTTGTTTGTGGAAGTATTGCTTGTGTGCATTGATCGAGCAGACGCCTTTCTTCGGTGTGTTGTTGGTGTTATTGCGTGAGTGCATTGATCAAGCAAACACCCAATCTTGTGTGTGTTGTTGCTGTTATTGTTTGTGTGTGCATTGATCAAGCAAACACCAATCTTTTGGTGTGTTGTTGGTGTTATTATTTGTGTGCTTTGATCAAGCACACATCAATCTTGGGTGTGTTGTTGGTGTTATTGTTTGTGTGTGCATTGATCAAGCAAACATCAATCTTGGGTGTGTTGTTGGTGTTGTTGTTTGTGTGTGCATTGATCAAGCAAACATCAATCTTGGGTGTGTTGTTGGTGTTGTTGTTTGTGTGTGCATTGATCAAGCAAACATCAATCTTGTTTATGTTGTTGGCGTTATTGTTTGTGTGTGCATTGATCAACCAAACGCCAACAATCTTGTTTGTGTTGTCGGTGTTAATTGTTTGTGTGCATTGATCACTGCAGACAGCAATCTTGTGTCGTGTTGTTTGTGTGCATCATCAGCAGGCTGCGTACCCATTCAATGTTTGTGTAAGGATTGCTTGTGTGCATCATCAGGCAAACAAACAGCCAACTTTGTTTGTTCTTTGTGTGCATGATTAAGGAAACTAAAGTAAGGCAAAGCAAGTAAAGACAGCTCAAGCTTTGCTTGTGTGTGGTATCACAGTGGCAGTGCCTATGTTTGCAGAATAGAGAGAGGTCTACAGATTTTCAACTCGACATCTGCATTGTTGTTGTGTTATCAAGAGGAAGAAGTAGCAGTAGGAGGAGGAGGAGGCTTGATCTTTGTAAGGTGGAGCATAGTGATAGAAGCCTTGAAGCTGAGGTTTTTCGGAAGTTGTTGAAGAGGGGAAACGGATAGAGACGCGGAGAGAGGCAGAGAGACACAGAGGGACCTCTGCCGGGGTTAGGGGGAGAAAGAAGTGAGAGAGAGAAGAAGCAAGAAGAGAGCGTGAAGGAGGAGCTGGGAATCTGTAAGATGGGGAAGTGTGATGAGAACGGATCAGGAATGGGAGAGGCAATGCAGCTCGCAGCGGCGAAGCAGCTGTACGCCGAGCACATGGACAGTCTTCGTGCAGAGGTAGGCAATTTTACGTACTGTATGCGAAACTCTCTGCCATCTACTACAGATCCAAAGCTATCGCTCTCTTCCTAACGATCAGGAGGAAAGCTTTGGAACGAAATGCAAAGAAAATATTGTGTCCGAGAGAATTGCTGGTTTGTGCTATAATTGTGTCCTTAAGAGTAATATCTGATTGATTTGCAGGGCTTGCTGGATGATCAATTCTTGGAGCTCCAGCAATTGCAAGATGAGAGCTCCCCGGACTTCGTGGAGGAGGTGGTCCTCCTGTTCATACAGGATTCTGGAAGAATCATCAAAAACTTGACTGAATCTCTGTACGTCTTTCTTCCTCACAATCGTTTGCAAAGATCAAAGAGAGAGACACAGAGACAGAGACAGAGACAGACAAAGAATAGACAGAAAGATATAGGGAGGATCCTCCTCATTCCCTGAGCAGTGGATTACGGACTGACAGTGAAAAATTCTGCAATCAAAAGTAGACCATTGAAAAACAACAAAGAAACAAAGTTTGTGCCTGAAATTGTGTGCGCTTCTTCTGCCCTAAATATACTCCGGTGATCACTTTGCATTTCCAGAGAACAGAAGCCAGTGAACTTCAAGAAGGTTGATGCACATGTGCATCAGTTCAAAGGCAGCAGCTCAAGGTAATTATGAATGAATCAAGTCTCTCTCTCTCTCCTGTATGCCTGAGAAAAGCCACCATGTCAAACGCATTTCTCACATGGCATACAGTAGCAGCAGGTCTTGTCTGAGTTTCACGGTAAAGGAGACTCTCCCTCTGCAATTGAATTTAGTGTCACAAACTTTTTTCCTGCTGCAAAAGTGTTCACAGCTCAGAAGTGTCAATCCTCTCCAAGTTCCTCTGACGTAGACCAAGTTTTTTTTCTTGATCAATGCAGAATGTGATCATGTGAGCTTTTGCAGTCTAGAGTCTTTCAGCACAGGAACTAAGGGAAGGTTGTTTCACCTTAACAAGAAAGTTTGAGAGTGTATTGATTTGGGAGGGATGATGATGATGATGATGCTGTTGCATGGTATGTCAGCATTGGCGCACAGAGAGTGAAAGCTGTATGCATTAAACTCCGCATGTGCTGTAACAGACAAGACCAACAAGGGTGAGTGCTTTCTGTATTCCAAATTGGATTTTCAGCTATGAACCTGGTTACTTCCTTTGCCTTGCTGTTGTATCACAACATGCAGAAGTAAAATCCAGTTGATTTCAGATGCTGTGCTGCTGCTCCTCACTGGTGACCTGCATGAAGCACGAGAAGAATAAACCCACCCTCAGCTGCTAGAAAATGGAAAAAAAAATTCTTTTGCAATTTGTTTGTCTGGTTCATTTGCCACTAGTTTGTTTCAAAGCTCTAGTTATTGCATACCCGAAGTTGCTAAATGCTGTGGATTCTGTGCTCCCTTTTTGACAATTTTTGTAGGTGCCTGTTTGCGCTGGAGCATGTGACTAGAGAGTTTGAAGTTATCAAGGGCAAGCTTCAGACTATGCTTGAAGTAATCACCCAAAACACTCCACCTTTTTTCATTCTCAGCATGACAGCCTTTGTGCAACACCCCTTTACAACCTTTTGGTTTCTTATAGCATATGGTAATAAGAGGTTCATTGAGCACTACTCAGTGTATATTCATATCTGACTTTGGAATAGACTTCTATAATGATTCTTCACTCCTTGGATTGTGCTCAAAGTTTTGAGCTACTTCTCAGTTACCTGGAAAGTTGATAATGAAATGCAAAGCAGAAAATGTTGTAACATATGTTTGCATGACTGTGATCATGAGTTACAACTTTTTGTCACCGATTCTATGTCAGTTGTTTGTCATTCTGAGTGTCCCTGCTGTTGGTTGACAATGTGGTGCAGCTGGAGAAACAGATTGTCGCACTGGGAGGCACTCCTCCACCATTCACAGACAAGTTGTAAGCTTGCAAATGTTTTCAGGCAACCGTTTGATAAACGCAAACATGCTTCACAGGAACAACGGCATGAACTCATCAAATGTGGATCAGGCTTGCTGTGAAGTTCTGATTCTGATTTGTAGCTGGAGTGAGGGACGGCGTACCTGTCATACTGGGTATCCCTATGCCTTCTTTGAATTTTGATCCACATCCTTCTTTAGGTTTTACTGGGGATGGTAGAATAGGAGCTTTCAGGTTTCAACAAATCCAGATCAAATGGAGATTGATCCATAGGCTTGAATTTGATTGTCATTTTCCCCTCCATTGATCCACAAACCTCCTTAAGTGCCAGTTTTGAAGGGACTCTCTTCTATGCCAGTGCATGCGGCACTGCGTTGATCAGAGCTCTCTGTACTTCCAGCCCTAAACCCTAAACCCAGGAATCCAAGGTGCCATTGTTTAACCCAGGCACAGAAATCAATTTTCTTTGGCATCGACAACATATCATTGAGGAATTTTCATGTGAATTTTTGTTTCGACATATAGACCATATGTATTTTACGTTGAAATGGATGAAAACACATTACACATGAGTCCTGAGCCAAGATCTGCTGCTGAAGGCAAAACCATATTCTGTTATAATGATATGACTTCATCTTTCAAATGTTCAATTACAATTAAATACTCAATAATAGTCCATCTTATGCATGTAAGGATAAAATTGACCATGAAACAAAATACAAAATAACATGACAAAAACAAAAGCCACAAAATATCTTGTGAGATTGAAGTGTGATCCATTTGTTGAACCCCATTCCATACAAACTGTAAATCAACTTACAGAAAAGTAGGAATATGAAAGATAAATAGAAGGAAATAAAAGGCTTAATTAACAAGAGGTGACATAACATGTCTCCTAAAAAGAAAAAACCTTTATGAACTAAGTGTAATAAAGGTGTAGTAAAATGCATGAAGTTCTGTGCAATGATATTGACCAAAGTTGTGTGGTTCTTAGGTTTTAGGAGGAACCTCGAGGTTCTGGTTTTGAAAATTTTTATGGGGCCAGTTCTGTTTTCATCTAGGTTTTTAAAAAATAAAATTGAGACCCATTTTTGGATTCAGTTTTTTTGATATTTTTGAAGTCAAGCTAGATCCGAGATCTAGGGTAGGTTAGGGTAACCTCCCCATTAAGTTCCATGACATCAAACATTATTGCAAACAATGAAAACAATAAATTTTTAGTTATAAAAAATTTCAAAATTGTTACCAAAGCTTTGACAAGGCCAAATTAAGTGGAACTAATTTATTTTTAAAATTTAAAATTATATTAATAATTTTAATGAATTAGTTTTGGCTTTTTTTTAGGAGTGTTACCTCAAGGTCTAGAAATCATCTTTGAAGTGCAAAGGAAAAATAATAGTGAAAAAATAACAAGAAGAAAAATAAGCTTTCCAACTTACAGAATGTGTTTTTTCTTTTCTTTTCTTTGGACCCCTTTTATTTTCAAATCTCATCATTTTTTTAATTTATAATTCATTTTAAATGATTTAAAGTGCTATAGGAACATCACTTGAAGTTTTACAAATCATCCTTGAACTATAATAGCAACATACAAGGAATTTTTTGGGTGTTCAAGAATCAGCCTTGTAGTAGTGTTCAATGGTTTGTCTTGTTTGAGTTCTTGGTCCCCTCTAGTTTGGAGGTTGTAACTTTCTCTATTCTATTCCATTTTTGACATTTTTTTGTGCACCAGATGCACCAATAAAAGGGGTTCAAGTTGGAAATCTCTTCTATGAAAATTACTAAACCCTAGAGTAGGCATAAGCCACCACATATCTTGGAAATGTAATGGGTGCCTAATATATACCTCCTATATACGTACACACACACATTTACATTTTGCAAATTCTTTTAAAAAATTACTATATTAAATAATGAAGGTAGGGTGCACTAGTGATTCTTTCAAATTTTCAGCATAAATTTAGATTTTTTTAAAAACTTGGGCTTTGCATTGCTGCACATTATTAGTGACCATCAACTTTTCTTTTTTCTTATTATGTTTTCATTTTGTTTTTCAGTGGTTCATTATTATTTATGTTCACATCAAATTCAATTTTAACTAATATAAATATCATGGACATGAAAAAGCACATATTAATTTGTCTTTTCATATTCATGTTGGTTGATAAGGAAAAAGAAATGAGAAAATTTGGAAAAAGAGTGAAATAGTTATAAACATAAAAAATAGTTTTTAGAGAAAAAGTGAGGTAATTAAGCTTAGAAATGAGATAGTTGTTTTCAGAAGTGTCTAGGGACAACCCCATGAAGGATTATGCAAAATCAATTGTTTAAGGATGATCAGACAAAAAACTACTCAAAACTTTTCATATACCAATTTCTTGAAATTTCTTGTGACTGAAATTTTTGATTATTTTTAATATACAAGCTCTCACATGCAATGATATTTTCTTCAATTTTTTGATGTTATGTGATAGGTCTAAGATAAAAATCATCCATAAAAAGGTTTAGCCATATTTGATTTCAAATGAATTATGAAAATAACAAAAATCTAAGCATTCATTTCTATATTGTTGGCTACCTATTGCAGAACTGAAATAAAAATCTTGCAATTTTTCTGGTTTTTTTTTCAAATTCTAGTGATAAAGAACCCAAAAAATCATTTTTTGGAAAAAAAATTTGATGGAAAAATCTTGCTCATTAAAACAAGGATTGCTAGGTAATATTTTTCTAAAGGACTACTAAACAATAAATGACAAATGAAGATTAATGTTTAGACTAATATTCTTTGGTTCTCACTTTTGTGAGACCATCTTTTCTAGTTTTCTCATAGAATTTTTAAAATCAATTTGATTATTTCCAGAAAAAAAAAGAACCCTATGAGAATTGACCAAGGTATCAAGATTTTTATTTTTAAAAATTTCACCCAGTTCTCAAAATTACCTGTGACAAACAAAAATAGTTGGTTATTTCAAAAGATGCCCACACAAACCAGTTATTAGCTACCTTCCAAGCAGCTAAGAAGAAAAAGAAGAGTAGTAACCACCTTAAACCCTAAACCCTAAACAACAAGAGAGGAGTCAGGAGGGACTCATCAAGGGAGACAAAAGATGATGAGTCATTCATTGAGCTCCACCAGGGTTTGTGGTTGATGCGGGTTTTAGGGTTTGGTGAGGACTCATTAGGAGGGGAGGAAGGATTGTGAGAGGAGTAACATACATTAGGATTAGGGACAGCTTCAGCACATGTCTCTTCTCTTGAAGAATTAATTAATTCTTAATATTGCAGTTTGAAAAAAATAATTCTAAAGCATTGAAAAAGGATTCTTCATATTTCGTTTTGAAATTTTCTTTGAGGAAAATAAAATTTGAAAATTTTCAGCATTTTTTTAAAATAATATAATTTGTGCTGAAGCCACTATTTGTACTACTACATATAATTACCCTAATAGGGTAGACTGGCCCATCACCAATTGCCTGCCTATGACTGAACACTTTGGCATATCTTTCTCAATTCTTCCCCATTTTGAGTGCTTTAAAATGTTTTAGGAGCACCTTCTCAAGCTGTACAAATCATCTTTGAAATGCAAAGCCAAGAGGCAAGCCCAAAAAAAAAAAAAAGTAAAGAAAAAACGTTTTTTCCAAATTGTAAAATGTGTTTTTTTTTTCATTTTTCTTGGTTTTGACCCCCTCTTCCTTTCAAATCTCATAACTTTCTTATTTCTTATTAATTTTAAACTATTTAAAGTGCTATAGAAGTGCCACCAGAAGTTCTACAAATCATCTGAGAACTCTACTAATAGCAGCAGAGCAACATACATACAAGGAATTTTTTTGTAGTGTTCACTGATTTGTTTTTTTTGAGTTTTTGACCCCCTTTACTTTGGAGGGCTGTAACTTTCTGATTTCTAATCCACTTTCAACAATTGTTAGTGTGTCAGATGCACCAAGAGGAGGGGTTCAAGTTTTTTGGGCCCTGGCATGCACATCTTGGACCTGTAATGGGCACTAGAATGGGCCCTTAGTGCCATTAGAGGTCCTATTCTAGTGCCCATTACAGGTCCAAGATGTGCATAGCAGGACCCAAAGTGTTTACCGGGCATCATCCATCTTTTTTGAGAAACAGATGGATTGGGCCAAGGGCAGATAATGAAAAAAAAAGAAGGACTCGTTACTGATTTAATGTTTTCTGGTTGCAAGGCCTTGGGTCAATAAGGCAAAGAGTTGATTAGAGAAAAACAATTCAAAATATGAAATAAAGTGAAAAGAACTTCTATTAAGGTCCTAAGGCATAATTAGGTAACTAATTAGAACCTAATTGTTAGTTGATTAAAAGAGAAACAACAAATCTAATATATTAATTCAGCAAGTTTGTTTGTTTGTGACAGGGTTATATGCAACTGACAATCGATGTGACAGTGATTTCGAATAGACAGTGATTTCATCGCATTGTTATTTGTAAGGTAGATAATAAGTACTTACTAGCCTAAGTTACAAAACTTGCTGAAATCACGAGATCATCTTAGGTACCTACCACCTTACCCTTAACCGGACCAGACAGGGCCCGGAGGCAATCAGCTCATCTCTCGAGAATGACGCTCGAACCCAGCGTCCGGGCCACGGATAGTTGTTTGAAAAAAAATCTTTTTTTAAAAAACCAAAAACATCAACCAAACATTGTTGAAATAACACAACTGTGCATTATGCATAGGGTTCACACTAGTTTTTATTATTAAAGATAGTTTTATTAAATGTCCAAAAGACTAATTCTTTTCTAATTAGTTACTTAATTAGAACCTAAAGAGTTGATTAAAAGAAAAATCAACTAAAATTGTGATACAAATTCAAGAGAGCTTTTATTCAGGTCTGAAGCAGTGTTTTTTTGGGGCGGGGGGGGAGCAAAATTTTCACACCACAACAGCGAAAATCCAGTGCAAAGTGTTAGGGGTGGGTTTTTGGAAAAAATGTGCAAAAGTCGCCATTTTTTTTTTAATGTGTTCTTGGAGGTTGCCAAAACAAAGCGAGATCCTTAATAAAATGTCTATTTTGCTGGCTGACCTTTAGCCAAATTTGGCTCATTCCTCTTGTCCATGATTGCTGGTCAACCTACTTGACAAAAGTGAAAAGAAAAACCATGGTTGGAACCATTGATTTTTTTCTCTTTTTTTTTTCAATTTTGTGATGTTGCTCAAGTGGCAACAATCCATAAGTATGTTTAGCTAAATTTGGCGATATTAAAATTATGAAAGTAAAAAATATTAATCGCCTGTTCAAATCAGAGGCAATTGTGGCGATTTGGGCTAGTTTTTAAAAAAAATTAAATGGCGAAATTTCCCCCCCATAAAAGTGAATTTGCGACAGAATTATATTCTTCTTTCAAAAAACAATTCGTAAAATGTCGAAAATTCGACACAAAAAAAAATTCACTGTCTCCGAAGGCCTAATTAATTGTATTCTAATTGGATAATTAGAACCTAATTAACCACCCCGGCTAAAAAACTAAGTTTAGGGCAGGGCTGCACAGCTGAGCTTTCGGCCTATGCGTCGTCATTGCCGTGTGCGCTCGTGTTCTTCGCAGATTTTCGTCCTCTTCGAGGAGAGAGAGAGAGAGTGTATGTGTGCGTGTGTGTGTGTTTTTCTGTACGAATCTTGTGGCCCGAGAAGTCGACGGGGAATGGGGGAAGTGGATGGATTAGTGCACCATGCAGGCCCGCGCATCTACAGCTGTTGCAATTGCCGCTGCCATGTCTCGGACCACGACGATATTATTTCCAAATGCTTTCAGGTGCTGCTTCTTCTTTTTCTTCGTCTCTTTGCTTTGGTTGTTGATTCTTGTTTCTACTTACTGGGAGGAAAAATAAAATCGTGTGTGTGTGGACGGGGAGTTGTTGTGCGGGTGCGTGCGTGTGCGTGTTTGTTTGTTTGTTTGTCGTTGATATTGTGTATGCTTTGGGATGGATTCGGCTCGTTGCTCAATTTTGGATTCGGTGGGGCGAGATGGACAACAAGGAGTTTTGTTATGGATTTCTGCGCAAGGTTGTTAGTTAGGGTACGTAATTTTCTGCCAGGACCAAGGGAAGAAGAAGAAGCGAGGAGCAACAACTGAGAATGAATCGCAGGTCACAAAGACCTTGTGAACCCTCATGGCACTAAATAGGCTGCTTACAGAAGCGCCTTAGGAGGCACTGCAGAATATCTCCACCATCGGAATCCAAGCAAGCAGCAAGAACATCATAGACATAGCTGAATGATCAGATTCACAGACATGGGATTCATCACACAGTGGAGTGCTACTGCTGTTTCCTCATTTGCTCTTTGAGTGCTGTGTTGAAATTCTGCTGTTCACCATGGCATCTGCAAGGCCAAGAACCTGCTGCATAAGAATTGAATTCTCTCACAGCTTTTATCTCAATTTTGCTACACTATGACATGCTTTTTTTTTGTTAAAGTCCTTTGGAGCCATACATACGGCAGTTTCAATGCCAGTGTTCTATAAGGAGCAGGGTGTAATTGTGAGCAGCATCTGTTTGAGTCTATTTCAGGTCAGATGGTAGGATTTACTAAAGAAATGGATCTGTCTGAGATCCAGATCCATTTCAGGTGATGTCACAATCTGTGCAGGGATCGTTGGGTTGTCTTCTGAGACGAAGAAGTTTGCTTTGTCTGTGTTGTTACAGGGAAGGAATGGCAGAGCTTACCTAGTTGCAAACGTGGTGAATGTATCTGTTGGACCCAAGGAAGACCGCCATCTCATGACAGGTATGCACACGGTGGCAGACATCCACTGTTTCCAGTGCCAAGAGGTGCTTGGTTGGAAATACGAGAAAGCTTTTGAGGAGTCTCAGAAGTATAAGGAAGGCAAATTCATCCTTGAGAAAGCAAAGGTTATGAAGGAGAACTGGTGACAGGTCTTGCCACGCCTATACATCGAGCTTGGTAAATTGATATAGTAGATGCACAAATAAGCTGTTCTTAGGCAATCACTGCTGTCTGCAGTTGACCTGGTTTGAAAAGATGCTGTTGACACAAGTATGGGGACACAAGTGTTGTTGCTTCAGCTTGTCATGCAACCACATACACGGAATTTGTATGCCGATGTGTTTGACATTCATTTGTACAGTAGTCCTCACAGGGGGCTCCACTTGTGGTGCTTTATGCCTTCTGGATATAATGTAGAATTTCTGATAGTGTATCTGCCACAGTTGTCAATAGCTAAAATTCCAGCTGAATGGGTTCAGTGTCATAATCTCTGTAATGAAAAGTCAATAAAATTATTTGCCAGCATGAAGTCTAGTGCCTTGCCTAGTCTTGTCTGTCTCATCAGTGAATGTAGAAAATACTGTGTGAGATAAGATAATTGAAAAATCCAGTCTCATCACAGGTTGCTGAAATGCAGATGAGTTGCAGTATTGTGATCACATGCTTCAGCCAACAGGAGGGTTGCCAGTATGTATGAGAATAGACAGACATCTAGTATATTACAACGAGATGTATCAGCATTGAGGAAGCTTGCCAGGTTGACATTTCTCTTACAGCCTCACCATCAAGCTAGGAAGAGTGGTGGTGAGACAGATCCACACAGAGACACAGAGACAGATCTGTTGCAATTGTGATGAATTTTTCAATCAAGTAGTTAGTTCAGAGCAGTTGTCATGCCTTTGTGGATGTAGGCCAATCAATCCAGCTTGCAGAATTGACAAGTTGTTCAAGCCTCGAGAGAGGTGATAGACTAACAGTGTGCCCAAAAGTATTGGGTTTCCAAAGACAGACAAACTATTTTACAGAGACAAACACATTGCCACACTTTCAATGGGGGTGGTGCCAAATGTGCAAACAAGAAGGCAAGGTTGAAAGAGAAAGAGATCAACTCCAGGAAGATGAAACAAGTGATTGCAAGTTGATGCTCACCTGCATTGGAAATTGGTGTTGTTGGCATAAGAAGCAATAATTTCAGCCATCTCATCTGTGCTCATTGAGAGTCATAGATGGCCCAGTTCCAGGAGCTTCCATCACATGGATGCTATGTCCTTGAAATTCCTGGCAGCCTTTACTGTTTGCCTTTTGCTCATCTCCTAAAAGCCCATTTTGTCAATTTGTGGTTTTTGTCATAGGATTGATGTTTGATGATGCATTTTTTTTCTGATTCCAGTTCGCCCATCAAGGCCCACATTGCGCAGCAGCAGCAGCAGCAGAGTTATCCTTCTGATCACGGAATTCAGAAAAGACCCAGAGGAAGGAGTGCACAGAAATCACGGAATTCAGAAAAGGGCGAAGAGGAAGAAGAGCACGGAACTCTAAGGCAGAGAAAGAGTCACCCGTGGGTGGTGCCAACAGCCGCCTCGGCGGCCACAGCAGGAGTGCCTGAAACCGTTGCCGTCCGCGTGAGTGGATCTGTAGGATCGGACCGAGAGATGGGCGACAGGTAGAATCGTTGGTGGTGGAGATGAAATCCGGTGCGAAGACGAAGAAGAAGGGTGTTGTGGGCACGCGGGTAAGAAGAGGAGGAGGAGGAGGAGGAGGAACGGACTCTTTTTGTTTTCAGCTTTTGTCTTCTGAGTGAGGATACTCCTGTTGCACACACATAGTGGGTAGGTGCGTGGGTGGGTGCAATCTGCAGTTCTCTTCTTCTCTCCTGAACTGCGCAATACGCGCAGGTTTGTGTCTCTGTGTGTGTGTCTCAGGGGAGATTTGAGTTTGGAGATTTACGGAGTGGGGATATTGAGAGTCGTCTGTCGTCGTCGTCATGGCGAGATTGTGGTGCTTGCAACAAGGTGCACATGTGAGTGTGGGGTGTGGTGGTGCGGGAGCAGCAGCATCTGTAAGAAATGCTTCGTCTTCTTCTCGTCGCGGTGGCGGCGGTGCGGCTGGGTTTGCGGCATTTCCAATTCGCAGAGGCCACCTTTTTTCTGGTGGACAGGTCTTCTTGAGACGGAAGGAAGTCGGGGGACGACGACAGCGCCTGCTCGTGCTTGTCGCTTCATTACGTCCCAGCGATGTGGAAACAGGTGGCGATGTGCAGTGGCCAGGCTCGACGGAGCAGCAGGAGGATGACAATTCCTATCTCAGCATGTGGAAACGAGCCAGAGCACGACAGGAACAAGAGCGTGTTCGGGAAGCGCGCGAGCAGAATTCTTCTGCGACATTGGGTCGTGACGTACTTGACCTGCCATCCCAACAAGAGACTGATCAAGCTCGCAGAGAACAACAATTTGCCGAAATTCTTAAGGTGAGTAGTGGTATTTATCCTCTTCAGACTTTTCTCACAAATTACGGCCTGTTGGGTGGGTGGACAAATCCCTCCTTTCTTCCCCAAGATTATATCGCAAAGCAAATTCAGTGGTTTGGGAGATCCCCATTTTTTTATTGTTAGGGTTACATGGGGTAGAGAGCAATGCAAATTCAGTGATTTTCCCAGCAGAAATGTGGTTGCAGAGGGTCTCGAGAGAAGGACCCTAAATGTCAGATTCCTCCTCCTCACTTTGTGTGTAGGTGCCAGCAGAGGAGAGGGACAGAGCTGAGAAACTGCAAGTGGTGACCCGAGCAGCAGCAGCACTAGCAGCTGCACAGGCATTGCTCGCAGACCAGCAAGCTACACCTGCACCAGCACCAGCTAGGGCAAGAAGCACACTCACAGCAGGCGGCTTGCGCAAATGGGTTCCCACTTCTTCTGTAGAAGTGAACCCCCCTGCTCTTCTTCGACACAGACCATCATCATCCGCAGATTCTGCAGCTGGAGCATCTTTTGCAACAGAATTGACACTTGGTTCACAGGCAACTCCAGGCCCTGATTTCTGGTCATGGACTCCACCACCTGATGGAAAGACAGCATATGATACACCACAAAGAGCTGAAGTGGGATTCCCAAAGGTCCCAATGCCAGAATTACTTGAAAAGGAGAAGCTTCTGGAGAGTCTTACACTTCCGCTAGAGAGAAATGCAATCAAGATGGAAGAAGGATTGCCTCTTGCCTTTCAAAGTAAGGCTACCCCATCACTACCACCTCTTCAATCTCTGTTGGAAGTGGAGAAGGAGAAGGTTGGGGAGCAGGAGCTGCAGGAGAAGCCTGTATTTAAGATGCCTGAGCTTGACACTGAAACTGTTACTGCAGTGAGACAAGGGATACAAAGTTCAGGAAAGGAGACCAGTGGTGTGTATCCAGATGGATCTCGATGGTGGCAAGAAAAAGGCACAGAGTACCGAGCTAATGGGGTGATCTGCAACTGGACTGTCAGAAGAGGGGTGAGTGCTGATGAAAGTGTGGAATGGGAGGAGAAGTTTTGGGATGCTGCTGATTCCTATGACTATAAGGAGCTTGGAGCAGAGAAGTCAGGTCGGGATTCCAAAGGGGGTGTGTGGCGGGAATTTTGGCAAGAGGCTATGTGGCAGGTCTGTCCTCTGCTCTCCACTAGCAGGTGCTCTTAGTGGCTGTGCAAAAACGAGCAAAATGCAAAACAGAATTCTCTTTTAAATGCTGCATCAGTTGTGGAGTTTGCCTTCAACAGTTCCTTAATATGACATGCACAACAAGGAAGTCATCATAGCATTTGAGCCTGGTTCAGTTCTCAAATTCCCTCCTGAGCTGTAGTTTCTTTAGCAACTAAACAATGTGTGCTATTTGAGGAATGTGTCAAACACTTCCATGATCTTTTTCTGGATTCTTGACAGGATTCCACAACTGGCCTCTTGCATATGGAGAAAAGTGCAGATAAGTGGGCAAAGAATGAGGTAGGAGGACAATGGCATGAAAAGTGGAGGGAACATTATGATGCCTCAGGTCGTGCAGAAAAGTGGGCTGACAAGTGGAGCCAAGTTGACCCCAACACACCCTTGGAACCTGGCCATGCCCATGTCTGGCATGAAAGGTGAGTCCTCAGATGCTTCCATGAGTTACAAACATCTGGCACAAGGCTTGTGCATTTTTTTTTTGTCTCAGATGCATGATTATCTTTGTTGCGGTGAACCCCTCTTGTTATTCTTATCCACTGGGTATGAAGAATGGCAGCAGGGTCTGTAAAGAAACAATGGTGAGGCCAGTGATGAACTGAAAGTCCTCATCTATTATGCAGGTGGGGTGAGGAGTATGATGGGAAAGGAGCATCCATGAAGTACACAGACAAATGGGCAGAACGATCTGAGTATGGAGGTGGTTGGACCAAGTGGGGGGACAAATGGGATGAGCGATTTGATCAGCAGGGGTGTGGAAAAAAGCAGGGAGAGACTTGGTGGGAAGGCCAGCAAGGTGAGCGCTGGAACAGAACTTGGGGTGAAGGCCACAATGGAACTGGGTGGGTGCACAAGTACGGCAAGAGTAGCAGTGGTGAGCATTGGGATACTCATGAGCAGCAGGACACATGGTATGAAAGGCAACCTCACTATGGATTTCGGGAATGCTTTGACAGCTCTCTTGAGCTCAGACGTGTAGGAAAGAAGAGAAGGAAGAAGCTGTAGATATATTGCTGGGCTACCTGGGGTAAATCGCCCTTTGGACCATGATTGAACATAGAGGGAATTAAATTGGGCAATTTTCTCATCACTGAACACTGAAATTGCAGATGCCTTTAGTTCTCAATTGGATACATGCATGATGACAAGCAGTCTCCACCAAACTGTAGTTTAGAGAAACCCGAATTGTGCAGTCTGGGGTTTGATCCAAACCCATTACCCCGAAATTTACAGGTCCCTAGATTTTAATCACAAAGAGCACTCCATGTCCACCTTTTCCCTGACACATCATGTGCTCGAATATTCACAACAAAGGAAATGCGATCTCATGTTTTATGCTCATGCTCAATGTAAGTACTCCATCTCCTCATTAGAGTAATTCTGAGTGTTATGATACCCAACCCAATGGGTGCTTTCAAAAGTTTAAAGAGCTTGCGAAGAAGACTTCATGTTTGCTTCATCTCGAAGAATACCACGTTTATTAATAAACTCATGTACAAATTGTTGTGGCTTTTTCACATGACAATCATGCAAATACCATACCCACCACTGCTAATTGACATTTGTTGCTGAAATATTTAATTACCTCAAAAAATGGGTCAGGCCAGCCTTTTTTGGTAGGTGAAATTTCAAACAATGTGGGGAAAAAAAAAAAAATGATTGCATAGTCCTTGCATTTTGGGAAAAAAATTACCAAATATCAAAAAGAAGTTGCCACATTTCAACTTGGATTTGAGTTTGGGGCTTTTTTTAAGAGTAAGTACACAAGGTCCATATTTTATTTGGGTCAAATTGCACTCAAACAAGCCAACTACATTATTAAATCCAAGGAATGGGGGGTCCTTCTACCAAAAATAACTTTTTCACAAAAAGAGGTTTTTGAATTAATTTTTTAAACTCTTTATTAAATGTGCTAGATATTGGGCCAATACCTCAAGATTTGTTTGATAATCAATATTGGAAAAAAAAAAAACACTGATTTTTTATAAAATGTTCATGTTCCTTGTTTGATTTGAAATTTAATATAAGAAATTTTAATATATCTAATAAAATTTCAAAGCAAACAAAAATCTATTCATTACTTTAGTGTTCAATTATTTTTTATTGTACCAAAGAACTTTGCTTTGTACATCAACTACATTGCACCCCATTGATATGTGGAAAAAGACTTTTAAAATTCATACCTATTGAAAATTCAAATACATCTTTTAAATGTTCAAATTACACAATTTTTCAATAATGAGCAGTTTTTTGTGTGTGACTTGTAGTTTCTTATCACCTAAAATCTTATACCAATCAACAAGTGGGTTTTAAGAAAATTATGGAGTCCTTTGCAAAATGGACATTATTATGATACAAGAGTTATGCACATTCAAAAATCCTTAACCCAAATCAATTTTTTTAATTAATTGAAAATTATAATTCCTTGACACTCATACTAATTATTTAGTAAAACTTTTTATGATTAGCATGATTTTCAAATGTTAATACATAAACATATTCATAATTATTTTTTAAAAATTCATTGGGATTTAGTGTGGTTTTGGACTCATTTAATTGTGATTGCACCCATCTATAATTATAGATGCAACAACTAATACACAAGGTCCAAATCTTATGTACAATGTGAACCCATGACAAAAATTGTAATTTGTATTGTTATCTTAAAGGTTCGTGGGTCTATTGTGTTTAGATTTTTATAAATGATGAACACAAAAAAATTCACTCTTCAAATGGCATTACCACCAAATTAAAAATTCCACACTTTTTAGTTTTGTAAAACATGATTAGAACCCCACAAGTTGTAACAACCTAACTTGTGAAGTAGGTATGCATCAACAAAAAGATCAATGCCAATGTTGGGGGCAAGTATACAAAATCGCCTCTCAGCAAGGTTTCAAACTGGTTTTCAAGATGAAACTTTGGGGTATTACCCATGGTCATTTCATGTTTGAAACTCATTCATTGATTCTCACTAGTATGAAAATTAATCACTGGAGACCTTGCTTTTTCATTAAAAAATTTGATATTTTTCAAGGTATTAAAAAATATTAGAGTCAAGGTTTCAAATTATGCCCAATTTTTATTTTACTACATTCAAGAATCATTAGGCAATAGGTAACATTTAAAGTCAAAAATAGTCTTTAGATGGTAAGTAAAATTTAAAGTTAGGTTTAGGGTTTAGGAGGCATTGTTGGAAAGTAAATATTTTTTCTTTTTGAAAGTTTTGTCTTTTGTTCTTGTTTGTTTGTCTTGCTCCTTTCCTTGTCAACATCTCCTAGTTTTTCTACTTACTTTTACTCCTTTGCTCCTTGGCATCTCTTTCAGCTTTATTCCTCTTGTTCTTTTGCTCATCGACATTTCTCCCAGTTTTGCTACTTTTTTTCATTTGCTCATTGACACTTCTTTTAGTTTTGTTGCTTGTGTTCCTTTGTTCATCAAACCTTTTGGTTTTGTTGTTCATTGGTGCCTCTCATGCTATTGCTACTTTTTTTCCTTTGCTCATTGGCATTTCTCCTAGTTTTGTTGCTCTTGTTTTTTTGTTCATCGACCTTTTAGTTTTGTTGTTCATTGGTGCCTCTCATGGTTTTATTGCTTCTTAATGTTTAAAAATACCTATTTGTTGATCCTTGGCATTTTCATAGTTTTGTTGCTTTTGTTCTTTTACTATTCAATGCCTCTCATGGTTTTGCTACTCCCCAAGACCTTAAGGTACCTTTTTATTAATCCTTGACCCCTCTCTTAATTTTACTATTTTTGTTCTTTTGCTCTTCAATTCTTCTCTTAATTTTGCTTTGTGCAAGTGTTCAAGAGTTGAGAGTTTTTTTAATTTCAATTCCAATTTCTATTTTTCGGTGAATTTTGTTTTTCTCAAATTCCATTTAGTTTCAAGATGTTTAATTTCAAGTTTCAAGGTGTTTGTTTGTAATATTTTGTTTGATTTTTTTTTTTAATTTGTTGTGTGCAAGGCAAATAAACACATTTATTCAAACATATATCTATTCACAAAAATAATAATTCATATTCTTTTACATCTTAAAATTTTTGAATGATGAAAAGAAAGGAGAAAAAGGATGTTTTTTTCATAATAATAAGTATTTGTAAATGTTTTGATTTGATTTGCATAGCATAGTTGAGATAACTAAACATTGAACCCATTATTTTGACCAAAAATATACTTATTTTTTATTTCTCCTCCAATTTAGCTAATTTTCTTGTAATAATCTAGTGGCAAACAAAATCTAATCAAAATGAAAATATGACATCCATTGAAAATGAAATGGAATTAAATGTTAATGAAATAAATATTGAAAAGAAAATTGTGGGAACATTAGAAAATGAACACCTCAAAATAAAAAAATAGCAAACCAAATGATAATGAAGAAAATATGCAAATAAAATTTCAAAAACTACAATTTCAGAGAAAAATATGGAGAAGACATAATAAAAATGCATTATGATAGGTCTTCTATTGTGTTAATGATGGGAAAAATGTTGAAGACAGAAGTTTTCAAGTCATGAGATGAATTATTTGTTATACTAGTCATGTGAACAATTTTAATCCAAGCACAAAAAGATAGAAAAGGTTTAATAATATATTATAAAATTTATATAATAATTATTTTGAAAAAACATGTGAATGTAAATCATGCTATAATTGCAATTGTTTTTGAGAAAAGGGTCAATAGTTTAATAAAAGGTTTGCAAAAGACAACTAGCAAAAAAAAGGTTTAAAATGTTAAGCACAATAATATTTATTTTTTATTGTTAAAGATTCTTTCAAAAAAAATGATGTGTACCAAAAAGATGTTTTGCAAAACTTTGGTCTTTTGATTGTGAAAATTCACTTACCCTTGTAGTTTGTTGAAATTGTTTGGTTAATCATTTAGTTTTACACTTGTGTCCTTGAGTTGTCTTCCCTTTCAAAAAACAATTATTTCAATAAATTACTTAATTTGGTGAAGAAAACAAAACAAGATCATGTTTTGCCAAAACTAACAAATTGTACTTTTGTAACAACAAGCTTTGATTTATGGATATTCAAGGTGACATATGATATATTTGTTCTTGTTCTTAATTTCATGAGATTTGATTAGTAGCATAAACAATTGACTATTGGTTTGTTTGAGGCAACAAAGACAACGGTCAAGCCTTGGCCAACAAGTTGACAAAATTATTTGAGCAATATGGACTAAGAAAAAAATCATTGCATATGTCAAAAATGAGGGCTCAAATTTGAATATTGTGACAATTGCTTCGAAATCTATTGTGAAATGTGAAGTCCTAACTTTGGATGAAAGTTTTCAAGGTACTTGTTTTATCCATTCTTTTTCTCAGGCATGTGAAAATCATGTTACTAATGAAAAGGTTTATAGAAATTTCAGATTTGTTTCCGTGAAATCAACCCAATCAAATTTGCATAAATGTATAACTTGACTTTTAAAATCTAAGAAGGGCGAATATGAATAGAACCATGCTTGTTCATATTTTAAACTTCACCCAAGAAAATTGAATATTCTAGTGAGGACAAAGTGAACTTTTAATTATTTTTTACAACTTAATTATTTTTATTTTATTAAATTTTGTCAATCACATATACTAACATAGCATGATTAAATGTTTTTGTAGGTTTGCTAGCAAAATCATTATGTTCAAAAGGTTTTGTAATTCAAAGATGTTATTATCATTTGTTATAGCACACAAAACATTGTTGGAATAAGTGGCAGAGTGCCACCCCTTCTTACATGGCACATTTTTCAAATAATAGTGGATTTATTTTTCTTGTTGTGAATGTTTATGTTTTGAACTAATCTAATAGTCATTGGTTACTTTTTGATGAATTGCAATTTGCCATTATTATGTGTTAAAATTCGGGGAATAAAATCCATTAAACCGAATCAATTTGATTAATGATATGATTTTAAGATTATTTTGAGTTGTTTTCTTTTTGCTTCCAACATAAAAAAGGAAGTTTGTGGTGTTTTGAACTCTTTTTTTAAAAAAAGAAAATTTGAAAAAAAATAAAATCACAACATGTTGTTTTTGATGTTATATTTTAAATTTAAAAGCATTTGTCTAATATTTTCTTGTACAGTAGCCTCCCGCCTAAGTACGCAACTTGAACATGGGAGGATTGTGCGTACTTAGCCGGTAGGTGCGCACTTTAGATGAATCACTTAGTCCGTCCGTTCGTTTGACACACAGGGCGTTCCGACCCATTAATGGTCTCTGCGATGCCGATTCTGCAACCCCCCAGAAATGAGCCGCAGAGATCAATTCTCCTACGTATTTGCTTTTTTATTATTATTATTTTTGGATTTGTTTTTTCGGATTTTCCTCCCCTTCTCTTAAATTAACTAAAATGAAGAAACAAAATAAAAAAATAAAAAATAAAAAATCTACAGAAAAATCTAAGGCTACGTGTTTGCTTCTTTTTTTATCTTTTTTTTTTTTTGGATTTGTTTTTTCATATTTTTCTCCCCTTCTCTTAAATTAACAAAAATGAAGAAACAAAATAAAAAATAAAAAATGGGCAGCAAAATCTAAGGCTACATATTTGCTTTTTTTTTATCTTTTTTTT
>Ga0116231_10004693_pt1 | contig 27514 bp, 24 predicted proteins | sample S1TSphgellanicum_2_FD_89695 | JGI IMG/M metagenome (GOLD analysis project Ga0116231, IMG submission 89695) | Host-associated microbial communities from peat moss isolated from Minnesota, USA - S1T2_Fd - Sphagnum magellanicum MG | ecosystem: Host-associated > Plants > Peat moss > Unclassified... | reverse complement strand
TTACTTTTTTACACAGAATTGAATATTCACAAAAAGAAATAAAAATTTTTAGTAAAAAAAAAAAGAACAAAAAAAAAAAAAAAAAAAAAAAAGATGATGTTAATTTACTTTTTAAAAAGGCGATAATTTGCTCCCATCACCTTCTTTGTAGCAAAACACTTGAAAAACGCAACAGTAGCTGCTGTCGCCTTCTTTGTAGCAACACTAACAAAAAAATAAAAAATAGTAGCAAGCTTACTATTGTCACCTTCTTCACTTTAAGCAAAAAGAAAAAAAAAATGGGCAATGATAGCAAGCTTGTTATTGTCGCCTTGTTTGCAACAATAACAAGCAAAGAAAAAAAATGCAACAACATTAAGCTTGCTGTCATCACCCATTTTTGCTTCAAGCAAAAAGAAGAAGAAAATGGGCAATGACAACAAGCTTGTTGTTGTCGCCTTGTTCGCAATAACAACAATAGAAGAAGAAAAAATGTGACGGCAACAAGTTTATTGTCATTATTTTCTTTGCTTGAAGCAGAAAGAAGGAAAATTGGGCGATGATAACAAGGTTACTATCATAGCCTTGTTAATAGCAAAAAAAAAACACAAAAAAAAAAAAAGAAAAAAGGGAAAAAAAAAAAAAAATAAAAATAATTATCTTTTAAAAAAAAAAAAAAAAAAAAAAAAAAAAAAAAGGCAATGGCATGCTTGTGCCATCTCCTTCTTCATTTAAAACATTAAAAAAAATGTAGAGAAAGGAGGGAGCTTACCTTTCTTCTCCCACTTCTGCATTTGGGATGAAGCATTTCTCTTGCCTTCTCCTCTCCATCTTCCTTCAACATTGAACTTTTCACCTTCCTCGAGCCTTGTGTTTCGTGTCTCTAGAAGCTTTGAGCTACTCAAGCTCGAAAGCTCTCCTGATAGAGTGAACAAGAAATGAGGTGAGAGAGGTAGGAAGGGGGAGGTAGGTAGGAGGGGAAAAATTTGGGGCAAAGAAGGGGGCTGAAAAATCCCTAGGTAGGGGAAGAGGATGTGTTTTTTGTTCATCCCAAAATTAGCTTGAATGGCCTCATCCTGAACTGGTGCACTGGTGGCTATTGGTTCATTTTAACGAGCTGAAAATACTAAGTACCAATTTTGTGCAGTTGTATAGTTTGGTTGATTGTAAACTTGGTTAAGTTTTTAAATGTATAGGCTTATCATTGATGTCAATGTGTTGGTTCACCAATTCTAATTAATTGTAATATATATATATACATATATATATATATATGTAGCTACTCGTTTTAGTAACTAGACAAGGTCAATTTCTTTGAATTTATAGTTAATAGTATTATTTTGTTCTCTAAGGAATTTGATTAGATTGCTACCACCAAGGCAATTGTTGAGTTTTTTGAACAATATTATTACATCAAAGCATGGCATCCATGAATAATCCTTTTCGATTAGGTTAATTGTTTATGTGATTTTTAGTTGAATTGGACCCATTGTTTATGAAAATTTCTAGTCATTTTAGTCATGTGTAGTTGTATGGGTTTAATCATGGATGCCATGTTTTGACATAATAAATTAAAAAACTGTGTGAATATTACTATTTAGACAACTACATTTTGCACATTTTCGATGACTAGATCACTAGTAATTAAGAATAAATGGTAAAATGAAGTACTAATAGTTGAAAATTTAATAAAACTCTGAAGAACCATACTAACTGGTTTATCCAATGGTGCCATCTAAAATCTGAAAAATCAAAGTCTCTAGATATAACCACTGATTTATTTATTTTTCAAAAATTTCCTAGAATTGAACATATCCTTGTTCCAAGGTGAAAATTTCAAACAAAATAGTTGTGAAATAATGGTCTTGGACTAGGACTAGATAAAGCCACATTTGAATAGGAACAACAGCCCAAGTAGACTTTGCTCCCTTGTAGGGAAAGAGGCTCTTTTTCAAGTTGGGTTTTGGTCATGTTTTCTCTCTCTCTCTAATTAACTCTATCTATCAAAGGACATTTTAGACTCTTAATGTGGGACTATATGAGGTCAAATTTTGGGGGTTGTGTGGTTTAGAGTTTAATATGTTAATTACATGGATGATGGGTTGATTTATCCATTTAAACCCAAAGGCATTTTATCATTATTTGTCCTAGAAAAAAAGGATATGGTTATAGGCAATTTGAACTTGGACTTGGTCCAACAAATTTTATTATTTTCTAGACATTGGAACCTTAGTTGTAATGACAGTTTTGGTTGGATTATTATATCCCACTCAATATTGATGCTTGTTGAGAATACAAATCCATCTTGACACAGCTAGGAAAATATATTAAATATGCAATATGGATATAGGGTGAAAATAGTATAAAGTAGACAATGAAATTATCTTGTTAAGTTTGGATGTAAAGTAATAATAACACCTTGCATAAAATTGTTGTACATTGACTGATTTTACTTGGATGATCAAATATTAAATATATCTTCATTAATGTGCATTAATTTTTCAATATCACATTGCTTTAATTATTTTTTAAAAATGAAAATAGATGTGAAATTTACTTTTTGCAATGCTATCTTTTGTAGAATATATGTAAAAATATGTTTTGACAAATACACATTAAAATATTTGTTGTATGATGCCTTTAATTATATAATAACCTTCATATCCTAGCTTATTTCATTGAGTATTTTGTGTTGAATAGTTCTAAACATATGTTTTATCATCCATTTTTTAATTTATTTTTAAAGCTCATTTTTTTCGAATTTTGGAAGTACATTTTTATAAGCTCAATAAAGGGCATAGATGATTTTTCACCATACATTCACACATATTGATGTTATTTTATTGCTTTTATATGAATGATGTGTGATTAAAGCAAGGACTTTTTGTGTTTATTTTATCATGCTTTTACCCTTTAAAGATCATCTAACATTGCAAAAACAATGAAAAAGAGAAAAATAAATATTAAATATGAAATTTGTTAGATTTACAAACCCCTCTAAGTACATGTGTGAGATATATCATGCATAGCCATACATTTAGAAAGAGAAAGAATTATATATATGGGTGTGTGTGTGTGTGTGTGTGTGTGGGATATTTCGTGCATAGTCTGTGCATTTGAATCGAGAAGGAATTTAAGCACCAAGAATGGTTTTCATTCTCTTTTGAAAGAGTGCTGAACTATGCATGACTAGATTGTGTATCTTGGTGACAAATTGTAACAACAAACACCGCCCGACAAACAACGAACATGAACCTCTTCCTCATGGGTAGGCGTGGTGGGGCTTCAAAGTTGTCCCTTTTTTGCTTTGGGAGGTGGCCTGCTGAGCTCATCTCTATAGCAAAGATCTTACAAACTAGATGACTCAGCAGCTCAGGGCGGTTCTGCTTGGTCTAGTGGGTTGTAAGTTGTAATCACTGTTGGGTGGGTACTTGATTTTGTTATTAACTATTTATTATTAATAAATAAATATTAAATAGCTAAAACATAATGTAAAATATAAGTGATTTCCGTATATTAAAACCCCAGAATCAGAGAACCATCTGTTCCAATCTTTTCAAACAGAATAGAATCAAAGGACCAATGACTCCAGTGATTTCAACACTGGTCGTTATTGCCTCTTTGAGATGATAAGTCTAGAACAAGAGCGGGCGGCTTGGTTGAAAGGAACTTTTGAAGAGCATTCAACCATCTATTGTCACTTGTTGAAAGTGCACACCACATGTGAGTAATGTATTGATTTTTTTAATACATTAATAGCCACCTTGCAATAACCATAGACTTGAAAACATGACAACTTCTTGTCCATGCCAATTTTGAAATTTTTTTACTCTTGCTTACACAATACACTTGTATCATCACATTCATGATGACAACATAGCATGATGCATCTCGATGGATTATAATTTTGATACATGAAAAAGTAAAACAAAAATTATCACAATTGCCTACAATATTTACTGCCAGATAAAAAAATGTTTTAACTAATAATTTTATTATTTTTACTCACGTGCACATATTTTCAAACTAGGGCAAGCTGCCCATTGATTTCAAACAGGTGTAAATATAAGCTGGGAAACATGTGTCATCAAAACTTGATGATCATTTGTGTTGGGGAAATTTGACAAAGAATCTCTCCATCATATGGTAAGCAGCTTTTGTTCTCCTGGAATCTTCCCAAAACAACCCAAAACTTCAGTTGGGGAAATCTTGTGAGTTTTAATCATCTGCCTCTATCAACCTGAAATACAGGGTCAACTAACTGGGTCTGCAACTGCTGCTCTCCATATCATAGATCAACTTGCTAGAAAGTGAGTCTGAATTGTATATGGAGATCAACTTTGGATTGGAAAACAATCTGAATTGGAATAGTTATGTAGGTACCAGTGTTGGGCAGGTTATTTTGTTCATAATTGTTGGATCCCCTTTTTGAATAGTTCAGAATCAGATAACCACACTTGTTTCAAGCTTTTGAAAAAAATAATAATCAAAATTAAATAATTCGCTATTACAAAATGCGGGTGTAGTTCACTGGTCCCTGCTCACTAGACCAATAAATTCATTGCATCTTCACTAGGTCCTGTTCAGTGGGATCAATGAGTTTATTGAAAATTCAATGAAATCATTTGGTGTATAAAGACATCTTTTGTTATAGTTATTGCAGCCTCTATGTTAGGTAACACCCCAGGAGTGGGGCATTCCCACAGTAAATCCCTGCCCAAGGTAGAGCCAAAGGGCGCCCTTACTTTGTGAACCCACCCTGCTCTGAGGGCCTTACTCTATAAGGGTAAATTCCACTCTATAAGGGTACCCCCAAATGGACTAGAATTTTTCTTGTAGGTTTGTATATGTAGGGTAACGCCATGGGAGCAGGGACTTCCTGAAATAATCTCCCTCGAGGTGTGAACTCAAAAACCTCAAAGACCCGACAAGTGACAGTTTTCTGGGGCAGCCGGCTGACTTTTCCACAACATTTTGAAGAACAGTGGCTATATATTGAAAACTGGGCATTTGATTGTTTTAAGAACCCTGGTTATGGACCTTAAGAATGACCCTGATACCCAGAAAGGGTACGGAGGCAGTTTCAAATATACCCGCCCAACACTGGTATGTACTAGGTACATAGAAGACAATTGTTTTTTTTTTTTTAAATGAACAATTTTTACAATTGTATTACAAGAGTTCATGGCAAAAAGGCTAGTCCATATGCCTAAGTCATTTTGCTCATAACAAATAATTGCAGGGCACCAAAGAATCATTCCAAGATTGAAAACAGTCAACTAACTTTAGGAAGCGGTTTGTCTATTTATGTAGGTACTAGGAAGCATTTGTGCCATGAAATGGTTCTTTTTTGCAGGCAGTGAAAGCAAAGAGGAGTCTGTCTAGTTTTGAAACACAAGTTGGTTGGTGGACAAATTCGTGTATACAGTACTCTACATTTAGTCCCCCAATAACTTTGCTTTGCAGGCATTTTAAGACAAAGATGCTTGTCTGTTAATTGGAGCATCTCTATGGATCAGTGTCAAGGGCGGTTTTCTGATTTTGTTGGCCTTGTCTACCAAGGCAAGGATATTGTGTTTAGATTCATTAGAGAGTATAGTAGCTTAATGGATTTTGGCCCCTAGGTAATAATAATAGGTCTATTTTTATATAAAGGTTTTTGAACGATGATATTTTGGCTTGTGTTGAAACTTGAGATTAGTTATAGAGTTATAATATCTTGAAGAATTTTTGGTTTCTTTTCAAGGATTTTTTAAAGATTATCTTTTTGCATGCTGAACTATTTGAGTTTCCATAATTCTTCTTTTCCCTTCAGATACTTTTTAATGTAAATGGCAAGGCCACAATGCAACACATGCCCCTTCTTACTAATCTCCAGTTCTTGTCTTTTGAAAATTTTAGAAATCAAGGTACTTACACTTCAGGTTTTTTGGAAAGCTTTCAGAATCAAAGGGCTCACTCCTGTTTATTTTAATGTTTTCAAAGGACCAGTGGTTTATGGTAGGTCCTTTGACAGTTCTTTCAGTTTTAAGAACCATGGTTAGGATCAGAACCCATGTTGGGGGAGCTATTCAGAAAATGGTTGGGTATCAACAAAGGGGTCCTAGGGTAGGTTTTTCACAATTGAACTATATAGGATTTGAAATTGGTAACAATTGGATAGAGACCCCAACTGTTTGCCATGTATTCTATGGAGACTCGGTGATACTCTTATGGGTTGGGTATTGCTTTGGTGAAATCCAAATACTAACTCATACTTTTTCATGTTTCATCCCAAAAATTTCTTGAATCCTTAAACATTAAGACTTTTGAATTGGCATTTTTCGCTCTATTTACTTCTCCAAATTTAGCTCAACTTTAGCTCTCTTCTTAAGTTGAATTTGACTACCATGGGTTGACGACAATTGTCAAAAGTGCATTAACTATGTTGAATACATCAATTGCAAGCTTAAAAGAGAAAGAAAAAGCTGTGATGTATATTTCTAATAATTGTTTTGTACATGAATTAGAATCCTTTCACAAAACTAAAAAGTTGTCACACCTCTTGACCTTTCAATAAAGGTTTTTACAAAATCTTATTCTACAAAATAGGATTTTTTTTTCTAAATTTCATAATACACTCCCCCATAAACAAAAAACTAATTTCAGTCATCACAAGGAGAGGAAACCTTGATATATTAATGTTTAGTCATTGTGTGCCTATTTTGTTCTCACATGAAAGTAGAGATGCCTGCAGCATGAGAACAAGCACAATGTTTGTTTTCAAGCAATGCCTTCTTGAAGATATCAACAACCATGCAAGTTGCACAATAGATGAAATCAATTTCTTGAATTTCAACATGTTATTTCTAAAAATGATGTTGCAAAATTTTTATATGTTTATTCTTGGCATGAAAGGAAGGGTTTTTGGATAGGGCGGTACACGATTGATTATCACAATACATAGGAGTGGTAAAGCTCGGTGGTAAGCTCAATGTGGTAAGCAACTTGTGAAGCCAAATAGCTTCTTTTGTAGAGTGTGTGAGACTAGCATATATTCAGCCTTGGGGCTAGAGAGTGTAACAATAGGTTGACATTTGTTTTGCCATGACACAATTCCCTTAGGCAATATGAATGGGTATGTTGCCATACAGCTAATTGTATCAACATCACCTCCCCAATTTGAATCACACCATTGACATGAATTATTTTAGATGAGGAAGATGTGGTCTTTATGAATTTAATGTCATGTGATTGTGTGTTTTATAAATGTTGGATGACATATTTGATTGCCCTCCAATGAAGCATTCCTTAAAGGTAATTGCACATTACAATGAACTTTTATGGAATTCATTGTCATCATTTTTTTAGGTGAATGAACTCTTGTTGTATAATTGACTCAAATCATTTGAGAAATTTAGCAAAAATGAAACGAGGAATTAAAATCAATATATTTTAGTCCTCCCAACTTTGAAAAATATATTAAAAATATCAATATTCGATGAAAGATGGAGTGTTCAGACTGTGGACACAGTAGGTAGATGTACAACATCTTATCTACTGGCAGGGCCAGCATGTTTGTGATGCCTTGTTTGAACACTGACATGGACCATGGACCCATGCTCCATGTGTTTGAACAAGGGCACAAACCATGGACCCTGTGCTCCATGTGTTTGAACAAGGTCACAAACCATGGACCCTGTGCTCCATGTGTTCCATAGTTTTACCATATGGACCATGAGCTTGGCCTGGATTTAACCTACTTGCACGCCAGTATCGAAATGCATGTTGTAAAATGAAGAAAAAACACCCACCCAAAAATAATGCATTTGGGAAATTTAAGTAGTCACTTGTAATAATTTCTCATCTCCTGTTGATGATAACCAAAGGCAGCCTTGACCCATTGAACTTCAGCCTAGATAGATACATAACAGTCCATGGTCAGTCCTTAGAATTGCCCAAGAGTTTTCATTGCTCAAAGTTTTTCTAGTGTTTCTAGTGCCTACAACTACGTGCTTTTTCCACCACAAGATTTCTCCTCCAGTTGGGTCCATGCCATTATCTTTAAATTATATCTATCTACTCTCAATTACTGATAATGTACATAACAACATATAAAACTTAACATAACAAAAAATTAGAACTAAACTGAAGATTTCACAACAAGGAAAATAAAATAAAATGAAATACTTAACAAATGAATTAGAATTCATTTTTAAAATTAAATGAAACATCAAATCATTTGCCTGCCCTAACCTACTTCTAGAGTGAGTAAGTTTCATTTTTTGAAATGCCCCACCTCTTGTGGAGGACAAATTTTGCTTGATGAGTTGCCCTCTAGAGATTTTGGAAATTTTCTGCTAGAGCTTTTCAGTTGTAGAGGATGTTCTTGGACAAGCACATTCTCCTGAGGAAGGGACACTCGAGGGCGTGAGCCCTAGGGTGTTCCCAAATCTCATGAGTACAGGAACATCCCCTTATGTGAACAACTCTCTTTTTATTTCCCCCCTTCTTTCTCATTTTGTAGATTTATTTTTTTTCCATGGGAACATATAAAATTGGGGGAGCTCCCCTAGCATAATGCCCTAGAGTTCTTCTGCTAGAGGAGATCCCTCAAAATACACACAGAAATAAGGGGTGTGTCACACTGTGGCCTTTCCATTTACATTAAAAAGTATCTTAAGGCAAAAGAAGAATTATGGAAACTCAAATATTTCACCATGCAAAAATTATAATCTTCAAAAAATCCTCTAAAATAAACCAAAATCCTTCAAGATATTATAACTCTGTCACTAATCTCAAGTTTCAACACAAGCCCAAAATATTATCTTTCAATAATCCTCGTATAAAAATATATCTATTACCTAGGGGTTAAAATCCCTTAAGCTACTATACTCTATGATGAATCTAAACACAATATCCTTGCCTTGGTAGGCAAGGCCAATAAAAAGGGAGTTGTTTATGTAAGAATTTCAACTGAGGATACCCCCAAAGCAACTTCTACCTCTGAACTGCCATGGCATTACTGAAAACTGAAACTGTCTAAGGTTTGAGAAATTACAAAAAACAGCTGTGGAACCTGTTTTTTAATAATTAATTACTTCAACAAAAGTGCCAATTATCAATAACAGGTATAGTAGTACAATGTTGGGTGGGTATTTGATTTTGTTAGTTATCATTGGTTCCAGTTTTTAAAACAATTTCAAAATCAGACAAACAAGGCCATAAGTTCAGCATTTATTAGTACTTGGGGCAGATTGAAAAGTTTTTTTCTATTTCAGCCTTGACCCCTAGTGTAAAGCTCTTGGGGCCAATTTCAACTTTTGCACCAATAGGAATGCTGGATTCGGGTTGAACATTGGCCGTGATTACTAGTGTATAGCAGGCCTTATGAGACTTAAATGTGGACCTGATGCCTGGTGAGTGTTTGGTGCAGTCTCGAATACCCGCCCACAACGGAAATGGTACCACCTGTACTAAAATTTTTCTTTTAGCCCAGAGGTTGATGATGAAGATATGCTTTGATCATCAACTTCTAGAGAGTATTTTGATTATGAGGCTGAAATCTTCTCTTCCAATTAACTACTGGCTTTACAAATTGTTGTTGGATTTGATCAATTCCATAAAGTATCCGAAGCTGAAGGATTCAACCTTCCTTCTTGCAACTGACAGCTACGAGTGCAGGAAGGGAAGAAATTTTGTCGTTGAAAATTGTATAAAAGTTGCCCAGAGATGAGCCACTCAGTGTAAAAGCCAAGGGAAGGGGGACCAGTTCTTTCAGAGAATTCGTATATAATAACTTTGGCGTAGAGCTGATGAGATTAAGAAATTTTCTATATAAAGTTTGGTGCAGAGCTGATAATTTCTTGGTATACAAAGAGACGGGTTGTCGTTGAAAATTGTATAAAAAGCTGCCAAAAGTTTAGACCTTTCATTCCAAAATTGGCTTATTTGGAAGGCAAAACTAATGGGCCACCTCTGCCAGTGGATTCTGTCTGATAATAATTGCAAACCTTTTCGTCTTGGATCCCATAATGCAGGGTTAGACCTCAACTGGGCCCCAGCATGACCACTATCCATCATTCTCAAATCTTCACTGAAAGCACCCAATGATTATGGCACTCACTCATGTTTGTTGAACAAGGGTCCTTGCAATATGTGGCTAAAGGTGGTAGCAAAAAGAAAGTGTGGCATTGATCGTGATGACAAAATGCTACTACTACTAGTACTGCAACATATGAATGTGGCACAGAAACAATAGTAGTAAATTAACTATGGACTAGGTAACCAGCAAGAGCACACAGGTTACAGTGAATATTTTGGGGTGCACAAGAGATGAGACCATTCATGGTAATCAGTGCACTCGATCTGGTTACCAGACATACCCTTTTGCACAAGAGCCTGAGCTTACAGGTTATGGGACACAGAAGAGAGTGAGTTATGAGGTTCAGCCAACCAGTGACCATGTGCAAAAAAGTATTAGAGAGGTATGCAAATGTCAAAAGAAGGCAGAAAAATATGTAATATGACTGGGGAGCTCTTGCCTAGTGGTGTGCTGCCACCAGCCATTTTTTTTAAGGATTTTGTAATTTTGAGCAAGTGGCTCTTAGATATGTAATTGGAGTGCATATTTGGCAATACTGCAAATGTTGTATTGTGGAAATTCTGGCTACAAAAAATTTCAATAAATAGAAATATGGCTATTTGCAATAAAAAAATTTCATTACAAGTTGACGAGATATGGAAATTTGCACCAACAGAAACTAGCAAAATGTGCATCACATAATCTAAAATATGGTGACAGAACCTATATATTACATAGCTCTATGGCGATGCACATTACACTATCATCTATGTAGTATAAAGCTATCTGTGTGTAGAACTCTCTCAGACTTGAATAAAGTCCTTTTTCATTGTTGGGTGATTGTTCACAACAAGAGTTAGAATTAGAACTTAGGACACACTTCACAAATTACAATGGAAATTCAACATTGGATGATTGGACAAAAAAGCTCAAACATAATGGAGTCTGGACTTACAATGTACATATGACACACAAGCTCAACCTCAAAATTGCACAATATATGATAGAACATAATATTGGACAGTGGATTCAGAATTTCAAACCAAGATGCAAACAAACTTAGAAATATGATGCTTCAACTAGACTTAAACATATAGAGTCTAGACCTTCAAACAAACGTAGACATATTTAGACAAACTCATGAATATTCAAATCTCAAATAGACATAGACAATTTAAACCAAACATAATAAAAAAGACACAAAATTAGACGTGTTCATTGCTCAAATAAACATAGACTCAAAAAGACTTAAAACTTAGACACAAATTCACAAATTGTCTATTCAAATATAATTTAAAATACACAAAATCAAACATATTCACAATTCAAAAACAAACTCAAAGTCATACATATTACAAACCTACATAAATAATGCACAGAATTAAACAAACACACAGACACAGAATCACAAAATCAGACAAATTCAATAAGACACAATCAAACAAATCTTCAATAGTGCATCTTCAACTTCAACCCTATTCCTAATGTTCTAGTTTCCTTAGTAAAAAACCACCCAACTATAACTAGAAATTGTCATCATTGAGAGTTAAAAAGGCCCTAAATTATTTCCATAACTTAATCCAAACTTCGCCTAGTTTTTGCTTCTTCTATTCATCAAAACATGCATCATATGGGAAGGTGTTCAAAGTGAAGAAAGTTTGGGAATACATCCCAACAACTGTGTGTAGGTGTTCATTGAAGTGATTCTTCAATTTTGACTTCATGAAAAATAATGTGGAAAATGTGCGTTCATCTTCCACTAACCCGAACACTTTCACTCTTGCTATCTTTGCCAACTTGAAAAATTTCGGAAATGAATGCTTCAAGATGCAAAAAGCCTCCAATGTTCTCCAAAGTCATGTTAAAGGATTGACATGAAATGGAAGCTCCATTGCTGCAACAACATTGGACTTCAAGGTAATCTTGAATATGCTAACTTGCATCACAAGACCACTTGTGGATAAAATGGATGGACAATCCCGGGCCATTTCCAAGGATGTACTTGAGAGTTTGATAGGTTCCAAATGCCACTCAGTGCAGTAGTGTGATTTGATCAACTCCAAATGATAATTGAAATTGTCTTCCACATCAGTTTGAAGCCAATACAAGGGATAGCAAATTCCCATAGCGTCCATGATATGAGACACTAAAAACCTTGAGCTTAATTCCATAATTGATGATTCTACCGTAGTTGCAAATAAAACCATTCAAAACCCAAGTGATTACAAGGTCACAAACTACAACCAAGCATTTAAATTCTAGTGGTGGACCTTGAAAACAATAGAAAAGAAGCAATAAGTTACACATAAACTCAAATATACCCTTATTTTCTACTACTTAGAAAGTTCAAACAAACTTTTAAACTTACAAATAAACCATGCATATTCAGATTCAGATAGACAAAAACATAATAAAAACAAAAATAGATTCAACTTAAGATATTAAAAAAAAGACACATATAAATATATACTCAAAAAGACAAAGATATATTTAGTTTTCAACTTAAAATAGATTTTAAAAGATGAATATAAACTCAAAGAAATAGATAGACAAAGACAAAGACAAATTCAAATTTCAAAGATAGATTGACGCACCCCCAAACTCCTTTTAAGACTCATATGCGAATCCGAAGGTGAAACAACAAAAGGAATGGGGATACATTCCCTAACTTGTAGCACTTTGGGGGTAAAAGGGCATGCTAAAACTCTAGGATGGGGACTAGGACGAATGACAAGCGGGTCAATTATTCACACGGACCTGCACAAACCAAACAACAAGATGGTTAATGCATAGTTGGAACACTTTTGGTGCACAATACTCACCATGGCCTGGACTTGGGAAAAGCCATCACCTTCTCCCTTATAGTATTTTTTTGTGATTAGCCATGGGGGTTACATCTAAATGTCATTTTTTCTTAGGAGTCTCAAAATTCCCGAAATTGGGATTCACGGCTTTGGAAGCCCATAAGTTTGTGTTCAAATCTCCGATGGAGGTGAAGTCGAAATCATAGTTACAACCATCATCAAGAGCTTTCCAATGATATGTGGCATGCCACTTACAAACAAGTAAATTAGGGTGATTCCCGACTTTTAATGGTCGAGAGTCAAATTGGCACTTTGATTCTCGGCCCTTCTTTCGACCATAACTTGTGTTTTAAATACTCAATTGGGATGTGCGAACCCATTTTAAACATCTACATTCCACGAGTTTTCCAATGGTATAAAAAACTTTTCAATCCAATGAGTTTTGGCCCTTACAATTGCTCTTTAAAAATTTAGGAATCCATTAGAACTCCAACTCCCAAAGTGGGAACCCACTTGGGAATGTGTGGGTTCATCCCTCCTACACTCCCGGGTGCATGAGATATGACTATCAAACTTCACTTTTGGCTCACACCTTTGCAAGCCCTTGCCTTGGTTGCATACCCAAGGCTAGGGTCGCGACATAAATTCAATAAAAGACTCAAACTTCAAAAAACAAAGACAAACTTAAAAAAAGACAAATAGACTCAAACAAATACTTACAAACTATTTTTTTCCCTACATAGTCCAAATTCAAGTAGATTAAAATTTGGAGCCTTAGACTAATTCACATTAATTAAAACAAAACTTAAACTAACTCAGATTGACTCAATTGACTTAGATAAAAATTCAAATTAACTCAAACATGCAACAATTCAAACCTTAACCCTAAACCATGACTGAAACAAAGACTCTAACTCAGACATATTCAATTTACAAAAACTCAGAAGGATTTAAAATAGATTGACAAACTTAAACAAACTTTAATAAACACAAATTAATAGACCCAAATAAACTCAAACATAGAAAGATTGAAATAAAGATAGATAGACAAAAACTCAAACATATTTAGAATGTATTCATTACTTGAATAAACACAAACTCAAATGGAGATAGACTCAAAATGGGTTGAAATAAAAAATTTAAACAAAATGCCTTTGTGGCATCCACAAGACCATTGAAAATATCCTAAAACACCTACATCTTTTGCCCATGGGCATCTAAACTTGTAGCCCAAAAAGTAAAACCCACAAAATCAAAACATAAGCATTCAACACCCGAGGTGTTGAGGTCCAAAAAACTTGTTTTCCATTTCATATGCATTGTGTTGTGAATGCAATCAACCGGGTCATGGAACTCTTTGAAAACATTAGATGTATACTTCGTGATAGGATTTGAATAGTGAGTACACAACTGTCCTTGGCAAATCTTGATTGTTACAACATAATCACAAACAAAAAGATCCTTCTTCTATGCAAATTTGATTAGCACATGGATAATCTCCAACATGGGCATCAAGCAAGAAAGGGAAATAAGCAAATTTACATCACAAAGAAGCTTGAAATTCACCTGAATAGTTGTTAGAGATGGACTATCTTAAACCATCTTTGCAACTAATGGCATATACATCAAGAAAACCCATTTTGTTGGACTAAGCATGCTAATCTAATGTAATCTTACATTTCACAAAATCTTGTTCCCCTTTGCCTTCATCAAATTTACAAGCTTCAAGAACTCAAGGTGCCTTTTCGGGCTATGATAAAAATATGAATATAGCAACTAAAACAAATCTTCTATGCACTTCACAACAAGGATATGAAATGGAGTTTGTTCCACCAAATTAATGTGATGTGCCATGCAATGAATGGTTTCCAAGTGGGGAACATATGTATCTTGTAGCTGGCACGTAAAACCATTTTTCACCCCCTGGAAAACATTTACATGTTAACGCCAAACCACAATAGTTTTGTAGCAACATCTGTATCGAAAACACCTGCATGGTTTTTAGAACATCCATAATCACTTTAGTCAGATTATTAGAACCTCCTCTTTCAGTGACCTACTTTACAAAAATTAGTACAGATAAACGACACCAATCTTCAACAACGTAACATTGAATTGAAATCCACGATTGGTTATCAATTGTGATGACTTCATCACAAGAAACAGCAAGATACCTTGAACTTGCAACAATCTCTCACATTTTTTTAAAGAATTGCTTGTGTAAGCATTTGACCATTACCCAACCATGATTTAGGTTCCAAAATAACCTCCTTTCCCTTCACAACCAAACACACAATGCACTTCACATAATTAAAATCTCCAAAATCACTCTTGAGCATTTCTACCCACGGAAACTATGTAGCCCAAATGTTTCTACATTTGTGAGAGGCATCATAGTTTTTCTAATATTTTTTCAACAAAGGTTCATCTTTTTCATTTGCCAAAACCTGGATCTCAAACAAATCAAGTGTAGCAAGGGGAATGAAGGTCGGTAAACCATTTGGGCACACCAATTACACAATAAGATTACTGTGTTTTGATTCAAAGTTTGATACAACCTTGTTGTCGCTCGAGCTTGCCTCATAAGGAGGCATTACTAGAAACTTAGGTGGGATCACCAAAAGAGATCTATTGTTAGGATTACAACTTGACTTGAAGAAAAATGTAAAACAATGTTGATTACTTTACGTTTCACATTCCTTCACCTTGTTGAAGCCATCAAATTCACACAACATGAACTTCAAAAGAGATTTGTTATGCACACTGTGCACATTACACACAGAGGCCACAAAATCCAAAGTCTAGACAAAGACTGTCTAAACACAAATTCTCTAGTGTCTATAGAAATTTGTAATGCTCATAGCCTCACATCTCAAAGAAAAAACAAGCAATAATGCAAGTCTCAAAACACTCTAGAGTCCAGAGTTCAGACTGCACAATCCAATGCATTGTGTGCTCCACAATGTTCACAACTTCATCGTTTAGGTAACAAACAAAAAAAACCTAATTTCCAAAGAAAAATCAAGGAGAAAATGGAAACATACTTGCGTTTCAAAGTTTGGCAAGTTGAATGGCGTCACGCTTCAATTCGATGACGAGAATGACATAGCGATGCGCCCCTAGCACTTCACATCAATGATCATAATGCCATAGGCTTGAAGCTGCTCCACATTACACACTGCATAGTCCATTCCATCTCAATGCTCATGGTGATGGTTGCTCCAGAATGAGTGCAGGGAGTGGCAATAGACAACACAAACTTGATGTGATTTGTGGGGAAGGATCCATCGTTGATGGAGATCATAGACGATCAACCTAAATCTAATGGTGCAAGCTAGTGATGGGCCCTACGTCACCAGGTGATCTACATTAGGGTTTCCATTGCAAGGTGGTGATCGAGCTTTGGAATGTGATGATATATGGTGATTAAAAAAAAAAAATCCCTTTTTTTTCATTTAATGGATTTCGTAGGGCACTTTCTTCCATTGCTCTCTGGCGATTTTTGGCCAATAAAAAAAAGGCTGGCTGCCATGTTAGTGAGATGCTTCCTATGACTGGTTATGAATAAGTAGCCACACTCATGGAGTGTGATATTAATGTAGGAGAAAATTATGAATCTGTCAATCAAGCTTCCTAATTTGCAAAGTCTTCTTTTTGAGGACATCGTGGTGACATACTAAGGTTTTTAATGCTGGATAGTAGTCACCACATAAAAGATTATTTTATTGTCCATACAAAATGGCTGATGATCAGAAAGCAAGAGAGTTTTAACTGTAAATCTGGGGAAACCCAAAAGAGAACAAGAGTCCTGTTGTTTGCTACCATCATGGGTGGGGATCCTTTCTTCATCAACCCACTTCCAGGAATAACATTGATGGTTGTGTAGGTCCTCATCCAGAAACACCAACACCACAAACCCTTTTGCCCCCAGCCCAGCAGGCCTCTTTGGAATTTTCCAAACTTTTCATCACTTTTCCAATAGCTCTAAACCCTAAATCCAATCCCATAATTTTGGGTACACTACCTGATCTTGGTATTGTTTTCTACTATTTGCTTGAGTTGGGTTAGATTTTGCACAGATCCCCTATGTAAGATCTCAAACTCCCATCTACTACTATATGATCAATTTTCATCTTATGCTTTGTTGGCCTTGTCTACCAAGGCAAGGATATTGTGTTTAGATTCATTATAGAGTATAGTAGCTTAAGGGATTTTGGCCCCTAGGTAATAGGTCTATTTTGATATGAGGATTATTTAAAGATGATATTTTGGCTTGTGTTGAAACTTGAGATTTGTTATAGACTTATAATATCTTGAAGAATTTTGGTTTCTTTTAGAGGATTTTTTGGAGATTATAATTTTTGCATGGTGAAATATTTGAGTTTCCATAATTCTTCTTTTGCCTTAAGATACTTTTTAATGTAAATGGCAAGGCCACAGTGTGACAAACCCTTGTTTATATAGGATGGCCCAACAACTGAAAGAAACAATATCAACTTCTTCCAGCTCCATATTTTGTGCTGATTGCAAAATTTCATTATCTGTAGGTGCACCATCATTTATGATCTAAGTTGCTTCTTCTTCCCACCTAATTGAGAACCCCAGCAATTGCTTGATGAGTTGACATCTTTGGGCAATTGAGCGTTTTTGGAAGTTATCTTTCTGATCCTCAAAATATTTTTTCCCAATTTCCAAGAGCACAACAAAATCTGGGCATCCAAATGACACACCATGGTAAGGAACTTGTATTACACACATTAGCTCATCGATAAGGTAAGAAGAACAGGCAAAAGGTATGGACAAAATTTGAATGAAATTAGAATTGTGTATAAAGAGTAGATGAAGAAATCAATGTGGACTCTATGATGATCATGATGATGAAAGAATTGTGTGCAAAGAGAGATGAAGAAACCAATGTGGATTCTTGAACTGAAAATTGTGAGAATAGGTGATAAAGAAGAAGATGATGAAAGAATTGTGTCCAAGGAGTAGATGAAGAATTCGATGTGGAAACTTGAGGTGCAAAATTGAGGAGGGGTGATGAAGATAATGATGATGAAAGAGTTGTGTGCAAATGAGTAGATGAAGAAGTTAGTGTGGACTCATGAAGTGAAGAAATTGAGGATGCTGGATGAAGAAGAAGAAGAAGAAGATGGCGATGAAAGCAATAGATGAAGAAGTCAATGTGGACTCCTAAAGTGAAGAAATTGATGATGGGTGATGATGATGATGATATAATAGTGTGCAAGGACCAAATGAAGAAACAAATATGTACTTTTGAAGTGAAGAATTGATGAGGATGATGAAGAAGAAGAAAGAAGAAAATAATGATGATGAAAGAATTTTGTGCAAGGAACGGATGAAGAAACAGATTTCAACTCTTGAAGTGAAGAATTGATTGATGACGGTGATTAAACTGATGAAAAAGTCTTAGTACCTAGTAGTGTGTATAGTCCACACCAAAAGGTGAATGATGAAGTGAGAAAGGAGCCAGATGAAATGTGCAGTGTTGAAGAGAAAAAAGATGATGATGGGGGGAAGAAAAGGAGAATGATGAAGTAAAAGATTTTGTGTCACGTTGCATGGGGATGATGATGATGATTGACAGGGGAAGAGAGGGACACACGCATACTCTAGAGACACAGAGAGAGACAGACAGAGATACAGAGAGAGAAACACAGACAGACAAACAGTAAGAGAGAGAGAAAGAGAGAGAGAAAAGGGGGGCAAAAAGTTTGAGAATCTTTGTGGGCACTGCTGCTGCTGCTGCTGCTGCTACTGCAAATGATTTCGTGGCAGTGGAGCACGATTCTGACCATTTGGTGGGGTCCATGCTTGTGTGCGGAACGAAACTTGCATGCATCTTCTCTCTCTCTCTCTCTCTCTCTCTCTCTCTCCTCTGCGACAGAAGAGCACGCAAGCATCTGCCGCTTTGCTATATTATTATACTCCATGAGAGCCTCTTGAGCAAGCACCCATAATCCCTCTCTCCGGGCATCACATTCTACACTCTCGCCTTCAGCAGTTGATCTGCGTCCGTCAGCCTCGACTTTCTTTCTTTGCTCTTGTTCTTGTTCTTCCTCGTGGTCGACGTAGGTTTTTTACCCAGTTGATTAGCACTTGTGTTCTGTGGGGGAAAGCAAACGATCGATCGGGAACAACAAACAGACGAAATGCCGACCGCTTTCATGGGAGAGCAAGCCAAGGGGAACAGAGGGAAGAGGCTTACCATACTTAGCATCGATGGGGGTGGAGTGCGCGGCCTCATCCCTGCTACAATTCTGGCAGACCTCGAGGGCAAATTACAGGTAAACAAAACACCACAAAACCAAAATCACAACAAAACTAAGATTCAAAAACTTTGAGAATCTTGCAAGGGAACACAAACACAGGAGATAACTAACTCTCTTTGTTTTTCTAAACAAGTCTTTGTGGCAGCAGTTTCAAGCTACTAGAGATGTCAATCAGCTTTCTAGAGATGAAGAAGCTCCGTGGGTTTTGGAGGTTGGTTGAGATTATCCTTGTGTGCCTGTCTACAGTGCACATGAGAGCAGCAGTGAAGTGCATGTGTGTTAGTGTAACTGGAAAAAGGGTTGGAGTTCGCTTTGTTAACATTTTAGGTGGGAAAAAAAAATTCTGTTTCTGGTGGGGTGATGCAGAGATTGGATGGGGCAGAGGCAAGATTGGTGGACTACTTCGATCTCATTGCAGGCACCAGCACAGGTGGTTTGATCACAGCTTTTCTAACTACACCGAGTGAGGACAACGGCAAGAAACCCATCTGCACTGCCAAGGATGTCATCCAATTCTACCTTTGGTATTCTGCACAAATCTTCCCCCATACTGGGTACTCTCCCTCCCTCCCTCCCTCCCTGTTGTGTCTCTCTCCCTTCTTTCCTCTAATTTTAGTTCACAATCTTGTCCAGATTGCACTCACTCATTTTTCCTTCATTCCTTTGCCTCTCATCTCAAGGACCTTAAACCCTCACAGGTGATTTGTTCCTTACAAGAGGAATTTCTACAGCAGATGATGGCACAACTGGAATGTAGAGGATGCGACAGCAGCAGCAGCAGCAGTATTCTTTCTAGCAGTGCTCATGTCAAGTACATGGGTGCAGCAGAAAGTGCTCTAGAAGCTCCCATCATTATCACACTAGAAATCTGAATGGGGTACCTGGTTGGGCCTTGTCACCTTGCACTTGAACTTCTTCAGGCAGTCTAAACCTGATTTTGTGGAGTTTTGTGGGTTTTCCATTCAACCCTGTTTTGTAGTTGTTTGTTTATTGAACCCAATTTTGTGGAGTTTTCAGACCAATAAGGTCTATATGTGGGTGGGGGGATCATCATCATTTCCCAGGCCTGCTTCTATCCTCCTGTAGTTTAGTGGGTATTGTGTCAACTTGGTGCGAATGGGTGGTGTCACTCACAGGATTAGTAGGACCAAGAAGGGTGCTTCCAATTAGTGGCAATTAAATCTACTGGCAATTATCAACTGAAAATTCAGTCCTTAGAGATGGTGTGAAGAAACCAAGTGTCATAGAACTCTGCTATCCAAGAGCTGATTCAGGTGCTGTTGGGCTTTTGATTGTTTGACAGAGGACTATTCAGTGAAACTCGGTTGAATTTTAGGGCTCTCAATGGCCCAAAATACAGATCAAGTGGTCTGGAGAGAATTCTAGAGAAATACATCAAGGGCGAACCACATTTGAGCACATCTCTCACATCAGTCATCATTCCTGCTTTTGACACCAAACTGCAGCAGCCTGTGTTTTTCTCATCATGGAGGGTGTGAACTTTTCTCCAGCCCTGTTTATTTCTTTGAACCTTAGATACATATTCTTCTGCTTTATAGTTGACAAATCATGTGCTTTTGAGCAGAATGTGATCCATGACAACATCTATGACAAGTGAATGCTCAGAGATTGGTGTGATCCTGTCTCCTTTGCACTCAAGGTTTGAAAACTGTTTTGCAGGCAAGGCTTGATCCTCTAGAAAATGCACAGGTGAAGCTTGTATGCCAGGCTACAGCGGCAGCTCCAACATATCTGCCACCAGTACATTTCACGCTGACAGACCCCAACACAAGTGCAGTTCGGGAGTTCAATTTGATTGATGGAGGTGTTGCTGTGAATAATCCGGTTCGTCTTGCATTCACTTAACCTCACCAAAAGATGCACCTTGTTGGATCCCTAACCTAGAAAGTTTTTGCAATTTTGGATGAGACCACCTTTTCCCCTCTGAATTGTGTTCCACATCTTTGCTTGTTTTCTGATCATAATCTTGGTAGGGAGTCTCTCGATATCTATGGAATTCCGCTTTTTTTTGGCTGAGAGGCATGGTTTTGTGTGGAAATGGCAGACATATGTGGCTATCACACAGGCGATTAAGGAGCTGCAGTCTGGTGGTACATCTGCTGGAAGAGTGGAGTTTGCGGTTAGTGATTTGGATTCTAACCCTCTGACGTCAGGTTACAGTGATGTTGAATGCTCACAATGTCATTGAGCGAGCATCCTGATGGTTTTAGCCTAATGACTTGTTCCGATGGAAAATGTGCAGAATTACAACGATCTGTTAGTTCTGTCATTGGGCACAGGACAGCAAACCGTAGGATACACTGCAAAGGAAATATCCAGATGGGGTGCACGTGACTGGCTCATCCACAAGGGTGATGCACCTCTAGTGGACATGGTATACAATGGAAGTGCAGATATGGTGGATTATAACCTTGCCACCATTTTTCAGTCCCAGAATTGTGGCACAAATTACCTCCGTATCCAGGTGCATATTATAAGAACACCAGTGTTAGTAGACAAAACACCAAAACTTCCATTTTCCAGTGTTTTCTAATGTCTTTAAATGATGCTGGTGTGCTCCTTTCAACTCTTTTAAGAGATTTGTGACTAGATTCTGGTTGAGAAGTTGGCAAGCTAAAAACCCACTCTGATTACTTTCCTTGGTTGAGGAATGTTAAGTGGAGTGTGTGGGCTTGCAGTGGATCACTAGTGATGTTTGATGTGTTGTGTTTCATATGCAGTCAGAAAATCTGAAGGGACGCGTATCTGGGGTGGATGAAACCAGCCAAGCTAGCTTATACAGGCTGATTAACTTTGCAAAACATCTATTGGATGAGCCTGTCTCAGAACGTGACTTCCAAACTGGAAGGCTCACAACTATCCAGAATGCTGGAACAAATCGAGAAGCTCTCTACAGGTATGCTGTCCTGCAGACAATTGAAGGGTCTGTCAACTATTGACCCTGTCATTTGTGTCATGTCCTGCTTCTAAGACCATTGTTTTTTAGGTTGGTGTCAAAATCAAGCACTGTTGGTCAGTATGTTAAGGATGGCACCTGTCAGTTTCATGGTATCAAGCAGCACTTGTTGACTATTAGTATGACTTGAAGAGAATTGATCCGCTGTTGGGTCACAGGAGTCTCAGTCCTGTTGAGAAGATTTCAACAGATGGCAACAATGTCAGCACTAACTTGTATCATTTGACAGGTTTGCAGAGTGGCTCTCAGAGGAACGCAAAGAGAGGTTAGCAGCTGCAGCTGCTGCACTACCTGCTGAGGAACCTGCTCCTGAAGAAGCCCCAACTGAAGCAACAGCATCAGCATATGTTGCCTTTCCTCATGCTTCACAGACATCCTTCTACAATCCCAGTTCTTATTCCACTTCTACATATGAGACAAGCTACAGAGGTTATTCTTCACATGAATATCCATTTGAGTCTGACTCATACTCAAAACCTGCGGACGAATCCTCTACCTTTGATTCCTCCTATTCTTCTTCCTATACTAAACCCTGCGACCAAGAGTACAATGCCTCATATTCTTCATATGCAGGTCCTGCATATGAATCCTATTCCTCATATGCAAGACCTTTGTATGAGTCTTCTAATTCCCCATATGAAGAAACTGTCCATGAATCTGCCTTCAACAAATCTTCTTCATACTCACAACCCAGTTACAAAACCTCAGTCAGAGCTTGTGCATATGAGCAGCCTGCTTACGAGTCTTCAATCAGTACATGCTACATGCCACCACCACCTTCGTACCACTGTTCTTCATACAGTGATTCTGAGTATGGGCAGCCAGACTGGAGGTCAGAGCCTTCCTACTCCATACCTTCTACACCAGGAAGATCAGAATCCGCTTACACCACCAGCAGCCACAAAAGTTCTACAAAGCTGCCTGATTTCCTGGGAATTTTCTCTTGAAACAGTGATGTCAACCTCTTTGTTGTTTTTCTTTTTTTGTTTTGTTTCATTTTGTTGGGGTTTTCTGAGTTTTTGTTATGTGGGGTTTTTCCTTATAGGGACTGAAAAAAGCTAACGTTTCTTTCCCATACCACTATTGTCCAAATATAGAGAAATATATATATTTGTGTATGCTCTGAAAACCAGCTGAGTGAACAAATGAACATGTACATAGAGACTAACTGACTTTTCTTCTCATATTCTAGTTGTTTCTATTTTATCTACCGAAAAATAGTTGCTTATGCAAATAATATCTGTATTTACAGCAATCTATATATACTATCTCAAACAAGTCTCTAGTATACCAGTTACATAATACACAGAAGATATACAGTTTTTTTGATATGTATTTTGGGTTTCTGGTTTTAGTTTCTAATGGTATATTCCAGATAGAGAAATCTGGAAAAGGAATGTCCTTATAGGTACTCTTAACAATGAAGTACACATTTTTAAATGCGGGGGTATTTTTTCTGGCTGCAACTTACTATGTAGCATACCTGGTAATAGCAGTGATTTAAAAAATGCTGAAACCATATTTAAATAATTGGGTTTTGCTGCAAATATCCAGGTTTACTAATCAGTTGATATGATTGGAGGAGTTGACAAGTCAGCTCCATTAAGAATATTAGACCTAGTAAGTGGAACTTGGTGTGGAGCTTTTTGAAAGCACAGCCTGGTGAGTCGCCTTTGTTCTTGAGCTTGGTGATTGCACTTAGTTCTTGAGCTTAGTAACTGAGATTCTGCTGGTGGAGTGAGAGATTAGCCATCAGTAGTGACCAGAAGAATAGATGGTCCCACTTGTACAGTTTGCAGAATTGCTGGGGATATATGTTCCCTTGAAAGTTGCATGCGCCAATAAGGAATATGGCTACTGAAGGAGAGCTAGGGTTTAACCTGAGATGTAAGGTCAGGATTTTGGTTGTTGATTGAGAGAACTTGAAGCTCTTGGGATTGTGAAGTATGGTTGATAATTCCATCCTTTTGTAACAATTCATGGAAGGATGTGTAGCATGGAAATTCACAAGAATCTGATGCTGTTTTGATGTTAGCTAATGTGGGGCAACAAGAAAAAGAACTGAAAATCAGCCATAGAAAGATCGTTTCCTCCCATGAGATAAATCACAATTGAAGAATGTTCCCCAAAAAAAAAATAACATAGATATTTCAGCTACCAGCACTGCTCTGGAATGCTGCTCCTGATGAGAATTGGGAGCAGCCAAGTGGATATCTTAAATAACAGCTGCTGTTGAGGATCTTTACAATATGCAATTGGAGTTGATACCCCTGAAGTTGTCACACAGCTACAACAGTTTCCAAAACACCTTAAATTTGACAGTATTTCACCTTCTACAGATGTTGAATCTGAACTATGGTTCAAAACCATGCAAACTAGAAAGCATTGAGAATGGATTAATTTGGGCATCATTTGTGAAATGATCTATGGCACAAATGAGGCCACATAGTTTGAAAATTTTATGTGGAATTTCAAAAGAAAAGGTGAGGTAAGATGGTGCATGTAGTATTTCAAGTGCAATAGATGTGTCCTTTGCAAGCTCAAGACCAGTCAGCTGTACACAAAACTAAAAATCTTGGTGAAATATAACCAATCAAGCTGGATTAAATCTAGAATTTGCAACTGCCACATCTGATAACTAGATTTAGAACAGTGGCCTCAGTCACAATATATTGTGCTAAATGGAAGAGAATAAAAGAGCATAGAGTGGAGGGAACTCACACCTACACCTGCTTGGTAGTCTGCCCATTTTCAAGGACAAGCTCCAATGGATTAGCTCAGAGGCTTGACAATTAACCTGTGTGCTGGTTGATGCATGGCCAATTTAACTCTTGAAAGCTGACATTTTCTAAATTAGGAAGTGAACAATTAGCCTCTAGTCTACATTTAGCTTCCCCTTTCCACATCATTATATGTTGACATGTCTGATTGAAGAGGCACATCAGAATTGGTGCCTGCCAAGGTTGTGTTGTGGGAAATGCGTGTCCCTACCACAATCGCATATGGTTGTGAGGCTGCAAGGCAACCAATTACCAAGTAAGTTGCAGTCTAAAAGAAGCTATATTGACAGGAGCCTCAATCACAGGCAAAGAATGTATATGCTCTGTGCTTTAATGTAGGGGTGCGGAGCAGAATCAACTCACCAAATTCATCATACAAGCTTGGAAAATGCTGGCGGTAACAGAAATATGCAGCACTCAGTCCTACAACAAACAGGACATGGATTTCACTGGAAGGAAGAGTAAGATGACATAGGCTACAAACTGTCTCCGCAGAGCTAAGAACATGCAAAAACATCCCAATTTTGATACACATGATTCAAGCCCCATGTACAGCTGAGAATGATCAGTCCAACAGCAATTACATGCTGCACTGAGCAAATGAGAATAGAGAATACTGGAAGAAAGGGATTTAAAACCAAAATGCTGCACACACATGAACACTCACCTAGAAGAGCACCTGCAAACACATCTGTCCAATGGTGCCAGTAGTCGTCTATTCGTGTGACACCCACAAAGATGGCCAGGAGAAGGGGTAAGATAACAGGCAGCAGCTTCCAAGAGTGACCCTTCTTGTCAAAGATGCCAAGCTTGCCAGCTAGATACATTGACAAGTATCCCATGCCAGCAAATGACCCTGTGAATTGCAACCATGTGTGTTAGATCTCCAGTTGTACCTCTCTGGAAACTGCTGGAGTTCCAAGGATGTGGTGAATTGTAAGCAAATGCACAAATGCAAAATACATGGCTGCCTACCTGGCAAGGTATGGAAATGGAGGTCTGTGACCTAGATGACTAGAGGACAAGCTTAATGACAATCAAATGACACCATACTGTCACACCAGCATTGCACTAAATAGATAGTCGTCAGTTACTGAAGCAGAAAATTTGGGGGAAATCAAATGTTCACATGTGAAGGAGACCTGTGAGGACAGGAGGGATTGAGAGAAGGATTTTACATGATGTATGGCCACTTGGAAAGCTCTTATATGCTTCCCTCATTACAGCTGTACTCCCAGTGCATATCACATTACCAGTTACATCATAAAGCTGCCATTGCATCATGAAAGAGTCAATTTCACCTTCAATTTCCTTGAACAACAGACTAAGACGAGGCTTCCAAGACTCTGAATACCCCAGGACACTTAAAGTTTTGCCCGGAATATGAGATCATACTGATATGCAGTGAACTAATATCAAGATTTTGTTCTACTTGAAGACATTAGGAGAAGGTATTACAGCTGTGCCATTCACACTTCCGAAACAACGTGCATAGAAGTCAGGTCGGGGGCGCCCAATTCCATCCTTCACAGAATCTGTTATAGCTGCAGTGAGTAAAACAGCAGTAAAGAGACCTGCCACAAAGAGCATACAAGGTCAGAACTACAAGAGGATACTAGATACCAACCATAGATGTGCCAAAAACATAAGAAGCCAGCTGCATGGAATTCCTGTAAAAGACAACTGGGAAGCCAGGAATCATGAATATAATATAAAATAAATACCCAGCACAGCATGATGTGTGTCTCGAATGCTCCTCCTCCAGAAGTTCAGCCCCAGAACAAAAATTAAGGGTATCACCAATGCAATCACCTGCCCCATTCAGCTTCCCTGTTAGCATCCTATCAATAGACATTCCCACTTGCTCCTTGACATTTTCTGTGACAAAGAACGTGAATACAAGAAACTATGCAAGAATTTGGAATTCCAAGTATGCAGGTTGATAATTGTTTGGCCGCAGTTTAAGGAGAAGCAGAGCATACCGGCACTGCCTGAAAAGGCACAGTGTTTGACTTCAATGGATACTTAAGTTCCCCAGTTACAAACATATACTGACTCACATAGCGCTTGTAGGGAGTAATGAGTTGAGCAGCAATTTCAATGCCAACAAGAACCAGGACAAATATCCAGGATAAATAGTGGTGTTTGACCAAGGCCCCAAGCTTGGAATCTAATGGACTTGGAGGATCCATTCCAGCAGAAATTCTTAGCAGTACTGTCTTTGTGTTTGCTATGGGCTTTTCAATTCCTGTTACATCAAAAGTGCGCACTACATCACAAGGCATTACCTACACAAGACTTCCATAACGAGAATAAAAAATATTGCATCATGAAAGAAGGGAATTTCCTGTGAAATGTATATATCTTTCATAAGAATAGAGAAACCTCCATTCTCATGATGAAGAAGAAACAGCAAGGCTAACACTTCCTCAGGAAGCCACAGAAAGAACCAAACAAGGGGAGACAAAAAAACAAACAAAAAATGAAAACACACAATGAACAAAAGTGCCAGTCTCACACCTGTTCAGGGACCATCAACAGTAGTATGTATGATAGTGACTTAACTATCACAACTTCCCCACTGACTTCATCAGCTCCCTACAGTGGGTAAAGGCCAG
>Ga0116231_10004692_pt1 | contig 27518 bp, 24 predicted proteins | sample S1TSphgellanicum_2_FD_89695 | JGI IMG/M metagenome (GOLD analysis project Ga0116231, IMG submission 89695) | Host-associated microbial communities from peat moss isolated from Minnesota, USA - S1T2_Fd - Sphagnum magellanicum MG | ecosystem: Host-associated > Plants > Peat moss > Unclassified... | reverse complement strand
GTTCTTGTCACATGAAATACACAAACTTGTGTAATGAAGAAAAGAGAACCAAACCATCAACACCAAGGTATTTAACTAAAAGACCAAACCACAAATAACCAAACTAAAATAAGTAACGAAAGTTATTCAACCTTGTGAAAGTAACCTAGTTACTTTCCTATTCCAGTAACTAATGAAACCTAAGTAGTTGAACTTAAATTCTCAACACATGTTTGGACCCCTACCGAAAATGATGTTTTTTGGTACCAAGAAACTATTGCACCCAGTACCCAAACCTTCGAAATTGAAAATTTTCAACTTCAAAGGACAATTGAAGATCTAGCAAAGTTTCTAGAGAAGGTTGCTTTTAAAGCTTATTGTGGTGACCACTCTTTGACGATGAATCTTTGCTAGGAACATGATTCACCTCAAACAATTTCAATAATGCATACTTTTACTATTGATTCCCCACCCATTAACTAGATTTTCAATTTTTGTAGAGGTCCTACGCTCGTAGTTGGAAACTACCCTTATAAATCTAGCCAAGTACCAATTTTTGTGACTGAATCAATTTTTGGTACCACCCAACCAATAAACTCAGTTAGCTCCCAAATTCCAATGATTCAAATCGAAGTAGTACTTGAACTTACCCCTTCTTTCATAATTGCCCCAAGTTACCCTATTATTCAAATGTCGAACAACCAATACCTGACAATGAATCCTATTGAAAATAATATTTTACCAAGTTACCTTGGGAACTATGGACCGCCCTTTGTAGGCAACAACAATATTCCCAACCCATGGACAACGATTCCTAATCCTTATTACCCAAGAAACCCTCCATTTACTTTCTCCAACACACATGGGCCTATGGCATACCCATTTTTGAATATGGTTTCTACCAAAATTGTTACAATTAGAGGAAGTCAAGGTGTTCAAGTGTTTGTGATGACTCCCTCAATAATCGTTCCTATTGGCGAGTTATCTCCCATAAATCATGTGCCTCATTTCCAACCACCCGCACGAAACCCCCCATTAGGATTCGGTAATTTTGGAAGTGGGATTCCTTTAAGAGACGATGCTAATGCTTTTCATGGGAGTGGAAGACCACTAGGAAGGGGGGATAAACATTTGGGAGGAGGTGGTGGACCTCTAGGCAAAGGCGGACCCCCAAGTGGAGGTGGACCCCTAAATGGCAAAGGACCTTCAGGAAGAAATGGAGGCAAATTTCATGTTGGAAGCGTAGATGTGCCTTTTGATGCTCCTTAGTTAGGTTCCCCTTGGAACCCATGGTATCCACCATCGGCACCCACTACCCCCATGGTTATTTCATCAAAGAAATTATTGTCGTACCCAATTTATTTTACTGGGACACATCTGGATGCACATGTTCGAATGTTTCAAAAAGTAATTCAAGCTAATGGTGAGAAGCAAAACACTGACGTAATGAACCTATTTATTTTCACTTTAAGAGATGCAATTTTGGAGTGGGGTGAAAATTTTATGCAGTCTCATCCAAGTTGCAATTTTTCGAAGTTCGAAGCTACATTCTGTAAGCCCTATTACATTGTTCAAAACGATGAACATGTTTACATGGCTCTTAGAGTCATTAAGCAAGGCAACAATGAAAAGGTTGAAGTTTACTATGAACATATTTTCAAGCTTGCCAACTATCTTCAACATAAGGCAAATGAAAGCTTATTAACAACCTTATTATGAGTTGGGTTGGTCCCCTACTTGTTAATTGCAATGGTAGGAATGAAACGAGATACTTTATTTGAGCACAAGGAATCTACGGTCACCTATGAGGAGACTATGGCAGATGCAAATGAATATTGAAAATTGTTAAAACCACCGGGAAAACTAAAGAAAACACTAGACAACATTTAGATTAAAAAGATGTGCGGTTTCCATCATAAACCAAGGCATCTAAAGGAGTGTTGTCATTGGAACCCAAAAAATCCTAACAACAAATTGAAGGAAAAAAATGAAGTTTCGATGAATGAAATTTTTCCTTAGGCATGGAGAGGAACAAGTGTAAGCCATGGGAAATAGGTGAATCAAAATCAAGGAAGTTCCCATGTCTATCTTTGTTTCATATGTAATTCATTAGAGCACAAGATCTATGACTACTCGCATAAATTAGCTATACAAGAAATGTTCTAAAACAAAATCTCCCATGCAAAACCAAAAAAAGATGAAGCCACTGTCAACATGGTCTTAGCTATCAAAACAAGGAGCTAGAACCCAAGATTGGTGCTGCAACGGGAGAAGGAACCATGGAAGACCAAGAGTGCGAATGATTGGGAAAAGGAGGAGCAATTCCAAAAGACCTCCAAATTAGTGATCCAACAAATGCAAGCATCGGAATCCACAATAGAAGTAGTCCCAAGGAGCCAACCACCAATGTAGCAATCATCTGGACCACCAAAAATCTAAACCAATTTTGTTGATGATGGAACAATTATCAAAAAGTAGGACATGTTCCAGAAAATTGGTCAACAATTACTTAGTAGTAAACATACCCTTACCCTTGGTCAATTCATGCATTTGGCCCTTGATTTAAAATAATATGTGGTTTAAAAATATCTCCTAATAGCCAACCAACCCATCTTCAAGCTCCACCTTCTGATGTAAGGTTAATGGCTTATAGATCCTCACATGGTAGTAATTCTAGTACACGTGGGGAAAAACCTAGAGGAGGATGTTTTGTTGGATGGGGGGTCAAGTGTTACCATTATCACTCAGGATTTGAGGAAAAAATAAGATTACCTATCCCAAACCCTACACCTTATACCCTTAGGATGGTAGACCAAATTTTCACCAAACCAATAGGGTTAATCTGAAATCTGAAAATCCATATCCATAGTATTTCGTATATTGTCACCTTCATAGTGATGAAAAACAACATACTAGATGCCAGTTACTCCATGTTGTTGGGTCATCCATGGCTACGAAATGTCAAGGTCACACCTGACTGGGGGAATAATTTCATAAGCATTGAAGGTAATAACATTGTTTGCACCATAACAATAACAAAACATTTGGATAGCAACACCAAACGCCCAAAAGTCTTACTCTGTTACGATTTTGTTGACAAAGTCATAGATGAAAAGGAAGATGTGTTATTAGCAGCCAAACCAAATTTGTTTATAATTGGCACCATTACTTCACCAAAGTTGAAAATCTTAACGATGGTGGCAACTGATGTCAAAATTGGTACTGACGAACTGATTTTTGATTTTCCGCACATATCAAGCAAAATTTCAATGGACACTATGCCAGCTCATATCAAGGTGCAAAACATGAAGATGGCAAAGTGGAATTTATTAGAAGAAGTCCAAATTTGCCCACTAAATTTGGGTATTCACAACAAATCGTAAGTGGTGAACTTGAATGCCAATTTGGACCCTTTTATAACAAATGCAGTAGAACAACTATTAAAAGAGTATAAGGACGTCTTTGCGTGGATGTACAAGGATTTAAGAGGTATTCCATTGCACTTACCACAACATCAAATTGAGCTTGATACCAATATACCTACATCACATCAAGCACGATATTGAATGAATCCGGACTACATTGTGGTAGTGAAGCAGGATTTGGACAAGTTACTAGCTATGGGATTCATCACACTAGTGGAGGAGGTGACTTGGCTCTTTCCAATTGTGGTGGTACTGAAAAAGAACAAGAAACTCCAAATTTGCTTGGATTTCCGAAAATTGAACACTACCACAAAAAAGGATCCCTATCCTTTACCTTTTAAAAAGGAAGTACTGGACATGGTGTCAGGGCATGAAGTCTATTCATTTTTGGATGGCTTTTCGGGTTATCATCAAATAACGATCACCCCAGAAGACAGGTACAAGATTGCCTTCATTATCGATTGGGGAACATTTGTTTGGATAGTCATGCCTTTTGGATAGAAGAATGTTCAACCAACTTATTGGCAAGTAGTATGGCATTTCATGAATACCTCGAGGTGTTCATGAAATTGTTTTTGGATGTTTCAATCTATTCATTAACTTCAAAATGCACCTTGCCAAACTTTGGTTGTGTTTTGACAAATGTCGAAAATTTAGTATTAGTCTAAATATGGAAAAGTACATGTTTTTGGTTTACTCAAAGGTCATATTTGGGTACATTGTCTCCAAGGCAGGAAAATTGCCTAATCCAAAAAAAAATTTGATAATAAAAAATATGGCCACACCGAAACTTAAAGACATACAAGTTTTCAATGGAATGGCCCATTTTTATTGATGCTTCATCAAGAACTTTGCCTTCATCATGGCCCCCATCATGAAACTTTTAGGCAAAACAAAGGTGTTTGCGTGGACTGTCGAATGTTAGGAAGCATGGGAGGCCATAAAATATAGGTATTTGGATGCACTGATTTTAATTGCACCCAAATGGGACATGGAATTTCACATCCACATAGACACGTCAAATCTAGCAATCAAGGCTATGCTGGCTCAAAATCCTATTGGAAAATGTGATTAGCCAATTGCATATGCTTTTAGACTCTTGAACAATGCAGAGAAAAACTACACCACCACCAAAAGAGAAGCACTCACCACGGTTTATGCTTTGCATCAATTTAAACATTATCTACTAGGAAACAAGTTTGTTTTCTACGTCAACCACATGGCATTGTTGTACCTCATCAAAAAGTTTCAACTATCAGGATGAATTGCTAGGTGGCTATTGTTATTCTTGGAATAGGATTTTTTAGTGGTGTACAAACTAGGGCATTCTCATTTAGTGGTGGATGCTCTCTTGCAACTTTAAGATGTTACCGAAAATCTAGGGGTGCTTAACAAAACTACGGATGCATCATTGTTTCTACTTCAACCATAATGGCTACATGAAGTGGATACATACATCTCTACCAAAAAAATTCTAGAGGATTATTCCATGGAACAACAAAAGAAATTGGTGTTGAAGGTGTCGCCCTTTACCATCATTAAAGGGAAATTGTACAAACAAGGGCAAGATCAATTTTGTGTCAATGTTTCCATGATGATGAGATTTCGGTAATCGTATGGGAGATGCATGAAGGAGTTGGTGGCAAACATTTTTTGGCAAACATCATAGCTCAAAAGGTGCAAGATGCTAAATATCGATGGCCAACCCTACACAAGGATGCACAATAGCACTGTCAATCTTGTGATGTTTGTCAACGAATTGGAAATCTTTTACATACCCCAATGGCGAAGTTGATCACCATGCTCCCAATTGAACAATTAATGAAATGAAGTTTGGACTTCATTGGCCCCATTAAGCCCGTGAGTCACTCACACAGCAACAAATACATTTTGGTTACTATCGATTATGTAACCAAGTGGGTGGAAGCAAAGGCACTAAGGACTAACATGGCTATAGTCACAACTTAATTCATTTTAACCAAGTTCAGTTGTCCTTTCACTTTGGTTAGTGACCAAGGTACTCATTTTATCAATGAGGCCATCAAGATTCTTACCACTTGTTTTATGTTTTGGCACACTAACTCTACGACTTACTAGCCTTTGGGAAACAATCAAGCAAAATCTACCAATATGGTTATTAGGTTGCTATTAATTAAGTTAGTCAACAAAAATTGCATGGATTGGGATGAACATCTCCACATTATTCTGTTTGTTTACAAAACAATCTTCAAGGTGGGCACAAGTCATACTCCTTTTCAATTGGGGTATGGATTGCATGCTCTAATGCCCATTGAATATTTGTTACTTATAACCAATTTTACAACATCTCAAGATTTTGCCATGACATGGGTACTTAATACCCAACTGTCAAAGTTAGAAAAGTTGGAAGAATCCTAGCATTTGCAACAAAAACCATAGGCAAACAACAATGGAATCATGCATTATGGGCGTAAAATCATTACCAAACCAAGTCCTTCTCCCTTTGTGACTATGTGTTTTGGTTTCCAAAAGCACACAAGGAACACACATGCAAGTTCAAACAACATTGGTTTGGACCATATAGGATACATTATTGTTTACTTAACAATATACCACTTTTAGTGATTTTAAACAAGTTTGATCCCAACCCCATCTTAGTCAACATCAACAAATTGAAGCCCTACTAATTCCAAGACTCATGTGCTTCTAAAGGACTCGATTAACAGTTGAAACGGGGAGGGATCTAGCCAATATTGAAATAGGGTCAACATACAATCTTGGAAAATGCATAAAGAATAAACACAAAAATTTCATTTTTGGTGGATGGAACCCGAAAACAAAGATTTAGTAATAATAACCAAAATTTAAGACACCCTAGCTACTGAAACCAAAAATGGGGAAGACCCAACTGAGACCAAAATCTTGATCATAGGGTTTTTAATTGAAAATGAATTGCCAATCAAAAATTTGTGTTCTAGAACCAAAATTTGATATTCAAAACGAATAACCGAAATTCATGATTTAGTGAATATTTGACTCATTTTGGATCCAGAATATCGAATAGTCGATTCCTCCACTGTACAATTGGTCATCAATGTTGCTGATGGGAAATTAATGGATGAAAATAAAAACCCATCTTCTCGCATCAAGGATTACTATTTGGTGAATGTGTGAATGTGAGCATGATCAAGTGAGCATGAGTAGGTGAACATGATTGAATTTTTGTAAGAATATTTCGTTGACACATAATAAAAAATATTTCATGACATAGAAGAATATTTGCCATGTGTCCAAAAATGAAAAAAAAAAGGATGAAAAATGAAAATGGATGAAAAATTATGATAGATGAAAAAAATAAAATGGATAAAAAAAGGATGGAAAAAACTCGTTCACAACCAAGAGTTATGTGTCAATTCAAACACTACTTCTTCATAATTGAAAATTATGTGTCAACCAAAACACCACCTGTTTGTTTCCAAGAGGTATGTTCCCATTAGGAAACAATATGAAATTGCACATTCATTATACCATTTCAACATGTTTTTATTTGAATTCAATCTTTTAAACCTTTTATGTTTATGAGCATTTTTGCTACTTGAAGGATAAAATGGATGAAAAATAAAAATAGATGAAAAAAAAGGATGAACAAAACCTATTCAAAACAAAGAGTTATGTGTCAATCTAAACTTTACCTATTCACAACCGAAAGGCATGTGTCAATTGAAACACCACCTATTCATCTCCAAGAGCTATGTTCACATAAGGAATTGAGACAATATGAGACCACACATTTTTTATTCAACCTATTTTTTACTTCAATTTAGTCTTTCGAACCTCTTATGTCTTGGAACATTCTTGTTACTTGAAAAATTAAATTGCATTCTTTCCCCCTCTCCACTAGAACTACCTAGCTCCAACTTTTCTACAGCTATAACTCATTTGCAATTTCTAAACATCTATTTTACAATGGCAAAAAGAAAATTCATAGCAATGGTCACACCAAACACCTTAGAAACAATGATTGAATACATTTTAATTTCAAGCATACTAGATAGAATATGCAAAACGATAAAAACACCATTGCAATATCCAAGAGATCCCACCTTGTTAGACCCCCTCAAGTAGTTGCTAGAAATCAGAACATGGGATCAAAATGGAAAAAACAAATTGACAAAACAAATGAATAGGTGACATGACAATGGGCAAATGTGAATATTGACAAAGAAAGTCTTACATTACTCAAACAAACTGTAAACATTCCAAAAGAAAATATTGAAAACTACCACTTGACAATGTTTACACATGCATGGATTTCTTATGAGAACAGGAAAGTTTGAAAAAGTTGATTCCAAAACATTTCCTTACAAGCTTATTCCAAAATATTTTCTTTACAAGCTTATTGAAAGATTTGTCGATGGAGGATTTGGTAACCCTTGGGAGCCTCCTTTCAATAGAATTTATGGAACCCAATAGACGACTATATGCAACTCCAAGCAGGTGAGCTTGGGTACCACAAGATTTAAAGAACAAAATGATAAAACAACATGTGAATCATCAAATGATAGGCTTGGCCATAAAACCACAAGATGTGTACAATGGTAGAAAACAAAAGATGTCCCAACAATTGAACAAGAAACCAAAATACCAATTTTGGTAGTAATTTGTTGTTCAATAGACTTTTTGATATGAATTAAGGTTGAAGTTAAACATAGGAGTTGCTTGTCAAAAATCCTGAAAAATCTTTGTTCTTGTAATTACAAAGGATGCATCTACAATATCCATTCAATCCTTGGAACTCCAAAGGATGCATATACAATACCCAATTAGTCCCCATAACTCAACTAGAAGCTTAAAAAAGATTAATACAATGACTGCATAGTCATTTTATTTCCAAATAAAATTTCAATTACATTTTCTTGCTCTTTATTGTATGTTTACATTTTCGAAATCATACTATCCACTTACAATGATTAAACCTCTAATATAATATTGTAATCCTATAACCTAGAAGAATTATTTGTATCCTCCTAGCTAATATTATTAATTTACATACTTAATTGGCTTACCCAATATTAAAATCTCAATTGGATTTCTTCCAAAAACGGCAAATAGATCACTGATTATTGGCAAGCTATCGTTAACAATTCAATGCATGATTGAAAACGCATTGTTGCATTCAAGTTTGGACACAATTTTTGAGCAAATAGAATGACCATGGTGAATTCCTTAAGATGACCATAGATTCGACCCTTTATGAGGATTGTTAAAAATCAAGAAATGGGGCAACCTACAAAAAAACAAAGTGGATAACACAAATGAGTGGGCTGCTTAGCGATGGGCAAACGAAAAGATGAAAGAACAAGCTCCATTTATTGCTACAAACAAGCCAAGGTGAAACCCCAATCAATAGCACATGATATTCAAGACTATCATTGGGTGATGTTCAAACATGCAATGGAATTTCTGGAAACAATGCGCAAGCCTTATAAAGTCACTTCCAAAACATTATTTTACTAGCCTTCTCAAAGATTTATCAAATGAAGACTTGGTCACCCTATGTGAATTATTAGCAATAGAAATTGCAAAACTCAAAAGAAGACTATATGCAACTCGAGGGAAGTGGGCATGGGTCCTTCAAGATGACAAAAACAAAGTCCTCCAAGTGCTAGTGAATCGATGGATGATTAGACCGCCATCAAAATCAAGAGAATTATGGGATAATTGGAAAAGACAACGTCCAAACCCTTGACGATAAAATAGTGTTTATTCAATTGCATTGTGCAATAGAATTAGTATATGCAATGTTTATATGTAGAAAATTAGATGTAATCCAAGGAAAATTGATTGGAATAAAGTGGATTCAATTCCAATTACGGATAAAGATTGATTTTGTTAAGAAGAATTCTACGAAAACTATATGGACATTTGTGCTAATACAAGAAAGAGAAAATAAAACCTTGAATGTGAACTACAATTGAGAAACAAAATGCAGGCAATAATGAATGAAAAATTATGTGTATGCATATGCAATTGGTACTTCTCACATAAAAGAGAAAGTCAATGTGTTTAGTGATAAAAATCTACCAAAATCTAGAAAGATATTTTGAATTGAAAAATGGCTTCAAATTTCAAGATGAACAGTGGTGTTAAGTGGCACAATTTGAAACATCATGCATTAAAATAATGATCAATGAAGAAATATTTGCTATGATTGTTGAGATAAACAATCATTGATCAAATAATAAAATGTCAGTGATTAACCGCCATAAATGTTACCATCCTGGACTCTGAGAAGAACGTTAAAAAATTATAATTACATAACAGACGAACGTTATGAACGATTGTATATCATGAGAAAGAGGCATGGTGGAACTAGCAATTCTTCATTTGTAAATGTAAGTTTAGAAATGTGAGAATGTTTGCTAAAACTCCTCCAGACTTGGATTTGTGTCCAACATGGATCAAAGATAGATGAAATCGATAGATGTAGAATATAGTGTTAGAGTGGGATATTGGGCATCGAAAAATAATGTGCAGGAATACAAAGTGTATGCCACCATAATATGAATGTTTGACTCAGATTTCGTGAACACCTTGAAACAAGCTCTAGGGGACAATTTGTGGCCACTCGAATTGATAAACCAAAACTACAGGATTCGTTTATTACTCTAAGCATAATGTTTGTTGGGGATGAGCAGAGCGAAACAATATTCATTGGTAAAAGTTGCACACAAGAAGTGGTTAGAGAATGAAAGTGATCTAGATGATGACGAATATGAATTGTCAATTTTAAAATATGATGTAAACAAGGAAGCATTGTTGGAATAGACAAAAGGAGTCCTGGTGGAGGAGGAAGGAAGAACCCAAGTGGAGGAGGAATATGAACCAAGAACACCATCCCAATTGACATCAAAAGAAGGAAAAGATGAAGATAACATGGATAAAGGATGTTGTGGGTCAAACAACCATGTCATTGTTGAATCGCAACAAGAAGAATGTGGGTCAAACAACCATGTCATTGTTGAATCGCAACAAGAAGAATGTGGGTCACCGTTCTATGTCTGTTACCACATGCACACATCTAAGTGAAGATCATCATAAAAATTGTAAGTACCCATTTTTTGTAAGAATTTTGAATGTCCCACAAATAATACATGCCCTAATTAAGAAGAAGATAAAGTCCAAAGATTTTGTTTTGTTGTTTTTACTCACTATGCGTAGTGGATATAATCAATAGGGAACATAACGGAAAACAAAGTCAAGACATATGTCAAGAGAAATCAACATTGAAAAGTTCTTTACTCTGCTAAGGGGCCCTCAAAAAGGTGATGTGAATTGGCATTATAGACAGTGAAAATAACAAAACAACTTTGTCAAGATGCAGGCATTCAAACGCAATGGAAGAACTAATGGAATAGTTTGCAAACAATTTCAATCTTCATGCATCCAAGGAGAAAAAAATCATAAATGCAATGCATTGCACCAAAAAAAGATCTTGAAAAATGGTGCACTATTGATTGTTTTGAACAACGATGAAACGGAGGATGCAACGTCTTTAAGCGAAGAAGACAAGGACAAGATGTTAGTTGTGACAAAAAGGGACATCAAAGAATTAAAAGATAGACAAAAAATGTATTGAATGTGTCCATATTCAACTTTATCAAAATAGGGAAGAACTAGAAGCAAAGTATTCAATTTGTCTTATTTGTCATATAAATGAAATTTGTCATCTTTTTCCAACAAAACAGTTTTGGAGTCCCCAACAATGTAATGTGTATGAAATTTGTGATCTATGTCCACTAAAATATTGAACTCATCCACAATTTGAAAATTATGATATGCCTACAAAAGAAGGATTATGAACTCATCTGCAAGGTCATATATATATCAAGTTAAGGATCTGCTCTAAAATTATTAAAAATCTAAAGACATTATAGATAGACCAATAATTGAAAATGAAAAGTAAAATTAGCTTTAAACCAATATTGATCAAATTAATTCAATAAGGAATTTGTGATCTATTGCCAACATGTGAATTTGGAATTGAAACATATAGATTTTATGTGTGACCCATTTCCAATATAACAATTTTGTAGCCATGTGTAAAGCTTCATATAAGATATTTATGATATAAGTTGAGCATAACAATTTTGAGCTCTACTTTAATCTCAAATATATAAAAAGGTTGTGAACTCCATTTTGGAGAATTCTGTAATAAATGTATATAACAAATGCATACATCCCAAGTGCTAGAAGTTGCGAATATAATGATGAGACATGAAACATGGTTATATAACACAAGAGGGTTCATATGCTTTACACCATGGATCTATGATAGAAGTGTAAAAGGATTCTGTCTAGAAGCTAAAGCCAGATGTCTTGAAGAGTCAAAAGTAGGTTTAAAATTATATAAATATTCTTACATTGGTATCCCAAAAAATGACACTTACAACAAAAGAACTAAGAAAACATTAATTGTAATCCATAATTCTTTATTTATTCTATTCACTTTTGGGCATCATAATTTCAAAAATAACAATCTTGATACACAATATATTTTAATACTCTAGTATTCACAAACAATTATCCTTTAAAACTTTTCAAAGTAGACAAATAAGGATAAGGAGGACTAAATCCTTTTGTATTATTGGATACCAATTTGAACTTATGATATAGGTGTGGCAAATTGGAAATATATTTCCATTCCATTGCAATTTTTTCCATAGGAAAGTAAGTAACACGTGTACAAGCATAGTAACACAAGTGTTAACCCAATAAGACAATTTTAAACACAATAAAACAAGCATTTCCCGAATAACACGAGTATTAACCCATGTTTTTCATGTCACTATTTAATAGAATTTCACAACATTGGGGTCATTTATTTAATTTCCCTAAAGTTTCAATGATAAAAATATTCAAAATTCAATTTCTTTGAAGCTCAATTCATATATTGCTTCTATTGGATCACTATTTTATTTAGATTTATGGCATGTACAAAGGTAATTTGTATTTGTTAGGATTTGTAATTAAAATCAATGAATCATTCAATTGTTTGAGATGAGATGTGAAAATATTTTGTACATGGGGAGATGGCATACTGGAAAAATGAAAAGCCATTGCCTTTGAATAATCTAGCAACAAAAGACTCGATGGTGGGCTAGATAAAAAAAATTTCATGGGCAAAAAAAAGATAGTCCTTTTGTTTTGGAGGCAACAAATCTTTATGTCGAACAATGGATTGTTAGTTATGAAGGCTTGACCAAAAATGCACTTTAAATTCTTCAAATTGGGAAGGTTAAACTTACTCATAATCAAGATCAAGTCTGGCCTTCTTCTACATAGGAACATCTAGGTCACTATTTTCTTCCTCCGCTGGATTGGTTTGTTCCTCTAAAACATCCAAGAGTATTACAAAAGCTCAACATACACATCAAGGTCTGGCCCAAGTAGAAGAACTTGTTTTCCAAAATTTTTGCACTTTTTCATGCAATTACCTACTTCATGGAAAACCTTTTAATGAGACAATAAATACAACTTGAGAGATAGGAAGTTGAGTAGAAAAAGAGATGAGATTGGAGAAAGGTAAATGCAAATGGAATTGAAAGAGACCTGTCGAAACATTAATGTCCACAACTAGATTATTAGGAGACGACAATGTAGGGAAAAGGAATTGGAAAGTATCAAGATGGATCTTGTGTCCAACTTGAAAAGGCAAGCCATTCCATGACACTATCATAATATCTGGGGTGGTCCAATTGAAGAACACATCATCATCTAGCATGTGTTCTTGCTGCAATTAAATCCTTTGGAAAAGCAAAACCTCCATTCTTGTGAACTACAAGAAGCACCATGTTTAAGAGAGTTTGTGACATAAGAGCGTTATGTTAGTATGAAGCCCATGGGGACAAAGGAAACCTTGGTGGAATTCAAAGAATGTTTACCTTTTTTTCCGGGAATTCGGGATTTGTCCGATGCATTTTGTTGACCATTGCAAACTCTGAATGAATATTGAAGTTGTAGTTCTTGAGATATGACTTGATGTCTCTCAAAACCTAAAAGTCATCATCGTAAAAAAAGAGGATGCAACCATCCTTCGCAAGATACAAGTTTGCAATTCCAAAAATAGACACAACATAATTATCAATTCTTGCATTCCATTTTGGAATGATATAGAGAGGGTCCAATAAATGTGGGAGATGCAAATTCCCTAGGACTTCAATGAAGATGAGGTTCATTCTATCCTTGGGGAGTCTTGCGATAATTCAAAATGACATTGTTTAATGAATATGAGAGAAATAAAGAATTTAAAGGAGAATAATGTTTGGAATAAATATTATTTTCATTAAGAAATCTTTTACATCTTGAAAGCTAGGGGGTCACTTCTTTGTTGAAATTTTGGTCTTCACCATGGAAGGCCAGTCCAAGTTGAAAGCCTTTGTAACCAACCTTGCCGTCTTGTGACTGCTAGTGAGTACAGGGCTTCAAGGAGGTTGAATATGAAATCTTTAATTTGAAGTCTCAGGTGACTTTTGCACAAGTCATCTCCTCCTTCGAATGTGGGATGATAGTTCAACAACACGACCCCTCATATTCATGAGAGCTTTGATAGAGTCTTCTTCCTAATTGACATGGTTAAAAGAATCTTGGAATTTAGACAAGTTAGAATTTACATCATAGTCCGGGTTCTCAATGTTAGTAGGAGTTTGAGTGGGCCCTAGGGTGCCATAAACTTGTACATCCTTTTTCCTCTTCATCCTCTTATCGATATCCTCCTTCTTATTTGCTTGAGAGGAAGCAAGTTTCTATAAGTATCCTAGATCAAATTTCTCTCGCTTTGTCTTCTCTAAAGCTGCAATGCAATTTAAAGGGCAATCAAGGTACCACCGCAATAAGGAAGATGAGATGAGCCCCAATCTCTCACAATCTCCTTTCAAAACTTAATGCTATCAAACTTTGGATCACACCAAATGTTAAATAGTCCAAGATTTCATTAATGGCATTTGATTAAAGAAGCACATGCAAAAAGTACATGTAGAATTCAATTTGTTGAGAGGCAATTGAAAATTCAGCACTGAACAAACCTTGACAACAACTATCGAGAACATCATTGGAAATGTTCAGTTGACATTGACTGAGTTCCACAACTATGACAATATAGGGTAGACCAATTTATCGTAGGCAACAATGATTGAGCTTCGGTTGAAAACGCATTTAATCTCAATTGGAGTTAACTGAATCATAATATAACTTGTTGGGTCTTTCATGAGACCTCAGTCAGCACTGACTAACTACTAAGCCTCAAAAGGCATCAATGGATTATAATCAACATTAAATGAACCCTTGTTGAGAACCTAATACATCTTAGTTGAGGTCAATCGAGTTTTAGTAGAAGTGGTGGGGTCCTTTTTGAAACCACAATTAGCACCGACTGATTATTAAGCTCAACAATTGAAGGACTCAATGAAAATTATTCATGAGTGCAGAGGTTTTTTGCTTGTAGAGCACATGTTTCAAAGCTTCATTTGCTCCAAATTGAAGCTCCCATGTCTTCCTTCGCGTGATTCCTTCCTTCACCTTGAACTCCTAGTAGAAAGTCATTACCCATAACTCTAGTTTCCACTTTTGAATATACTCTATGAGAGAGAGGACCTTCATAGATTGATCAATTGTAACATTCAAGTCCCGTGTTGTGGAGTCAAACAACTTGATTACCTCCACCTCAAGCTACAAAATTCCATGAAGATGATGATAAAGTTAAACTTGATTAACATTCCAAAGAAGAACTCAAAAACAAGATGAGGAACATGGTTGAAAATCAAACATGGTGCCAAAAAGTGGCTCTATGAAGCCCTTTATCAAATGTTGCTTATGAGAATCTTGCTTTGGGAATTTTTGAGCTTCCTTCAAAACTCCAAATTGATTCCACTGCTCGAGCCAAAAAAGTTTATAGTCTATGGTAACACAAGCCGACACAAGCATTTGAAGTTTTTTGGTAAACATTTCAAGTTCTGGATTCATGTCATAATGTATATAAACCTTGTGCATAAACTTTGGGCCTAGTGAAGGATCGCATATTGGTAGTTGTTTATGGAAAGTTGTCATGTACTCCTTTTGGACTACATCCATTGCCTTCAGTGTCTCTAGCTGGTTCAAGTCCCTTAGAGTTGGGTCGACAACATCGGAGTAATAAAGTTGACGGGCAATATCAACTACCATGGCCAACTCCCTTTGCATAGTTGAAATTGAGTTAGTGTGAAGAGAGTAAATTCAACTTTTAAAGCTAGTATTGGTTTTGGAATATGTGAAGGAATTGGACTCACCTTGTACAAGTAATAAAAAAAGACCTCCTGTGTGAGGTTATACCAAGTCTTTTTTGTTTTTGCCTCACATTTTTTGAACTGTTCTTCTGGGATGACTTCCTTAAATTATTACAAGGGGATCATTCCTATGTTTTGAATTATAAAAAACTCGTGGACCAGAGATGGTTTCACATGGTCAAGTTCAATGGACTTGCATTACAACAAATAAATCAAAGGTTAGTCTTATCCTCAAATTAATAGATGGAAATGTAAGGGGAATGAAAATTTATTTATTGAGCTCCATCATTGCTATGAAGAGCTCTACGGGGCTAGATGATGCACCCCCAAGTTCCTTGATGGACTCAATTGTGAGTCCAAAGGTGAAGACAACAAAAGGAAAAGGAGTTGGGGTGCGTTCCCTGGTTCGCAACACTTCGGGGGTAGAGGGGGGTGCTGGAGCTCCGGGATGGGACTAGAAAGAGTGACAAGTAATTTAATTACTCACATGGACTTGCAAAAACCAAACAACAAGTTGGTTAGTGCATAGTTGGAGCACTTTTGATGCACGGACGAGCCATGAGCAAACATGGACTCACAAGACTCACCACGGCCCGAACTTGGGGGAAGCCACCATTTTCCCCCTTATAATATACTATGTGCTTGGCCATGGGACCATCACCCAAATGTCATTTTGTCCTAGGACTCCCCAAGTGGAAGTTTCAAAATTCCCAAAATTTGAACTCTCACAACTTTTGAAGCACATAATTTTGTGTGTAGACCTCCTATTAAGGTGAAGTCTAAAGTGAAGTTGTAGCCCTTGTTAAGAGCTTTTCAATAATATGTTGCATGCCACTTGCACACAAGGAAATCAGGGCGATTTTGGATTTTTAGTGGTCGAGGGTCAAATTGACAATTTGACTTCTGGCCCTGCTTTTGCCCATAACTTGTGTTTGATTATCCAAATGGGTCATGTAAGACCATTTTAGACATCTACATTCCAAGAGCTTTCCAATGATATAAAGAACTTTTCAATCCAGTGAGTTTTGACCTTGCAATTGCCCTTTAAAAATTTAGGAGTCCATTGGGACTATAATTCCCAAAGCAAAAGCTCATTTGGGAGTGTGGAGGTTCATTCCCCCACATTCTCTTGCATTCCTGGGAGCATGAAATGTGACTCATGGGTTCATTATTTGCTCGCACCTTCACAAGCCCTTGCCTTAGTCGCGAGCCCAAGGCTAAGGTTGCAATACTAGATTTGTTATCAAAAACAAAAATGTCAACACATATGTGCCAATCCATATTGAAGGGGTATTCTTTCTGTATATGGGAACCACGCTTGTAATCTATGGTTCCCATCCCATATGTGGAACATTTTTCCAAAGAGGGCCTTATATCCATGTTTCCTTGCAAGACCTCTTCAAACATGTCGTTCTTCTCTTTCCACAGAGGCCCCCACAATGCTTTAATAGAAGAGACATATATCTTTTAACCTTGCAAATTTGTGGGGGAAACGAAAAACATTTTTTCCCCCTGCTTATAACCCATTTGAAAGGCTTACTCCATTTTGAGGACATCAATCTTCAACGCAAGCCTAACATTAGGCATGGCCATGAGCCTTCACAAAGGAATGTTCATCTAGGATTTTTTTTGGGTAGATCTTGAATTTTTCCAAGATCTTGTTTGTGTTGAACTTGTTATTGTTATGGATCCCTCGAATAACATTTTCACATGATGTTGGCATTGGCTGTAGAAGTAATTCAAGAAATTTAAATATCGTACATTGAATGAATATTGAATTCATAAATAGTAGCACATCAACAAAAAGACAAACTATCTACAGGAAAACATTAGTCTTTTTGTTTTTAATCATCACCGACTAATTATTTTTGAGACCATCTAACTTTGGCTCCACGAACCAAAGAAATTTGTTCAATTCATTGTTGTCTATCACAAGAAGGGACCTTTGTAGCGATGGAAGGGTGAGTTGGTGTCGACTAACACTTCCATCGCTACTTCTTTAAACATCCTAGAAAGGTTTAGAGGTGAAGTTTGGATACACCTTTACAAGTAAAGTTAAATTCCTATCATTTGGCATCGACTGAGGTTGAAACAACATACAAAAACTCATTGATGAAAAAAAGAAGGACAATCAATTTGAGTTAAAGGTTTAAAACCGACCTCTTGTTGAGAAGTGAATGCATAAATACTAGGTATGACCAATGTATCCATAGTAGAAAGGTCTTACAAATCGACCTGTAGAATGGGATGAATACAAACAACACATAATAGTTGGAGCCAACCCTAAACTTAAGGTCAACAAATAATTGAATTCCAATATTTTAGAATGATCAATTCTCTTTTCTATCATTAGTCGTTATTGACCGAATGTCACAAAACCTTGGTAGACAAAAAAAAAACTCATTTGAAACCAAAGTTTAGATTAAAAGCAAGGATTATAGCGATGGCGGCTTTAGTTGTCACTGACATACATGAAGATATTTTCCTCAGTCAATGCTAATCTAACGCGCTCCTAACCTCTTCAATAGATTCAAATGTGAGTCTAAGATGAAAACAATAAAAGAGTAGGAAGTTGGGGCACACTCCCTAGTTCTTAGCACTTCAAGGGTAGAAGGGCATGCTGGAGCTCCGGGATGGGACTAAGAAGATTGACAAGCACTTCAATCACTCACTTGGACTTGCACACACCAAACAACAAGTTGGTTAATGCATAGTTTGAGCACTTTTGGTGCTAGGACGAACCATGGGCAAACTTGGACTCACAAGATTCACCACGGCCCAAACTTGGGGGAAGCCACCACTTTCGCCTTTATAGTATACTTTGTGCCTTTCCGAGGCCCACATCCAAATGGCATTTTGTCCTGGGACTCCCAAATGGGAATCCCAAAATTCCCAAAGTTGGGACTCTTGCAAATTTGGGGCCCCATAATTTTGTGTGTAGACCTCTTATTGAGATGAGGTCTAAAGCAAAGTTATAACCCTCATTGAGATATTTCCAACTATATGTTGCACACCACCTGAATGTAAGGAAATAGGGTCGATTCCTGACTTTTAGTGGTCGGGAGTTAAACTGCCAATTTGACTCCCGACCTTTCTTTGGCCATAACTTGTGATTCAGATGTCCAAATGGGTGATGCAATCCCATTTTAGACATCTATTTTTTAATATCTTTTCAATGATATAAAGAACTCTTCAAACCAATGGGTTTTGACCCCTGTAATTTTTCCTTTAAGATTTGGGAGTCCTTCGGGATTCTAACTCCCCAAGTGGGAGTTGCCTTGGGAGTGTGAGGGTTCATTCTCTCACTCTCCTGGACTCCCGGGAGTATAAGATGTGCCTCGTGGGTCTCCCTTTCGTTTTGCAATCTTGCAAGCCATTGCCTTGGTCACGAGCCGAAGGCTAGGGTTACAACATAATTGATGTCAAAACATCGTATTGATAAACATTTGCGAGCACACTAAGGAAATAAAATATGATTAACACGCAACCTTGGGGGACCAAAAAATAAATTCTTTTGAAACAAAAGCTTACATAACAAGCAAGTTTTGTATTGATGGTGGCCTTATTGGCGCTGACTAATATGAGGAAGTTTCCCTTAGTCGGTGTCAACAAACGTTGAAGCATCATACTGAAACACATTTTCGAGCACATTGAAGAAAAAAAATGGTTTCAAGGTTTAAGACTTACGTTTTAAAGAGATGTGAATGATGAGACCTTCACCATAAACAATGTGTTTATATCAAACAACTTTTTCAATAGTAAATCCTAGAAATCCAAACCCTAGATAACGAAACCCTAAAATCATGAATCTCATAATTAAAACTTAAATCTAGGAACCCTAAAACCCAAAATACTTGAATCTTAAACCTTAAATCTTGAAATAATTAACCCTAAATTGTTGAACGCTAAAAACAAAATTAATGAATTCCAAAATCCTTAATCTTTGTAACCTAAAGCCTTCAATCCTTTCACTCTTATCACTAAATCTTGTCAATATATAAACTTAAAACCTATAATTCTAAACCCTCCATCTTGATACTAACCTTAATTGTAAAATTGTCTAACCCTAACCCCAAATCATCCTAGAAAAATCCTCCCAAATTTCCACATTAGTACATCACAAGAGCTCCCTTCGTTTGTAGGAGCTCAATTCATGTTAATCTTGGACCTCACAATCCATGTCAACTAAAAGACAATAAAAGTTTGTCTATGTGCCTTCTTTTGTTGCAAAGATATCCATTGAGCTTTGAAATGCGCTATTTATAATGGAAAAGCTTGAATGACCATAGTTTCTTTGTGAGCTCTTCTTTAGTAAACACTAACTGAGTGCTTCCAAGGGTTTTTTGGTTCATGAAATCTTATGAAAACCCAAAGGTCATTTCAGATCTGAATTCTCTGAAAAATCATTCAAAAATAATTAATATATAAATTTGATTATTTTGAAAATGTTATTTGTTTAAACTATTTTGAATGGCTTCGTTGAACTCTTTAGTGTTTTGGGAAGCACTAATTATGAATTCTAGTAAGCATTCAACATATCTGAATAGGAATGTTACTTGACCTTTTCTGAAGTTTATTGTGTGAGCATTCATCCAAGAAGTTTTATGTTGTCTGGAAAACATTATGTTTTTTTTAAGGTCAAAACCAAAATTGAAATCAAAATTGAAAAGTGGAGAGTAACTTGTTTCTTGGGTTGTGTTGGTCTAAGTTGGAGATGGTTTTGCCTAAAAAGTTGAAACAAACAAATATGTGAATTTATGCAACCTTGAAAGACTTTCTTGCCAGTGTGAAGAACTTTGAATGCGTTCATTCCTCATGAAAAAAAGGTTTCATTAAACTCACCTCCTCCTCTATCACTTCCTAGTGCTGAAGTTAAAGGCTTTTCTTCCTTGATTCTGCCATTTGTTTTCTTTTCGAACGTTGCTTTGAAGTCGTCCACAAAAAAAATGTCCTTCTCCTTCTCTTAGGACTTGACCCCACTATTGTATGGTCTTCTTTCGACATTTGTAGACTATTGAATCAATCAGATCTAGTTTTCTTTCAACAACTTGTACTTATAGAACCACCTGTTTCCACTCAAATGTTACAACCTAATGTCACTGTGAACTGTGAACAAGCAAAGTTTTCCAAGAAACCATGATAGTTTGTTGTGGTTCCAATCTTTCTGTTCACGTTAACCAATTTGTAGCTAACTATGTTTCTTTTTGAAATTCAACAAAATATAGTTAGTCGGTTTTAATTTAAAATTTCAAAGTTGTTGGAATGTAAATTGATGATAACTGTTTATTTGCTATTTTTGCATGAAATCAATTATTAACTCTATTAGCATTCTTGGAAGTTTTTTCCTACATGTGAAGCACTTTGTGGCATGACATCTCAAGGTTACCCTGATAATGTGGCAATGTTCATAAGATTTGGCAAACATATTTTTAACTGTTCTTAAATTAGGTTATATAACTCAACTTTTATAATTGATAAGAATTTGAGTTCGAATGGGATATGGTTCGTGTGGTGATATCATTTTTTTTTTCCTACACACATGTTCATGTAGTTATTGCCTGATAAAAAAATCATTTATCAATTCTTTATGTTCCATTAATGGTTTGGTCCCTAAAAAAATACTAATCATGTGTACAAGTTTTTATAAAACATAAATAAATTATGACACACAACTTTTTGGAGGCTTTTGCCAATATTTTCTTAGGTTCAAATTTACTTACATTGGATTATTAAAAATTGCGACATCCTAGATGGGATCATTGTTTACAAATAGTGGGAAAATTAAAGATGCCATTGGACATGATTTCATAGGATTTTTCATAAGTTTCATTTCACTTTTTGCATTCTATTGCTTTGAGCATATTTATATATTCGTGGGAAAATTTGACATAAAAACGTTTTTTCCATGAGCATTCAATTATTTTTGGGCTTATGACGTGCTCATGTACATTATGTTCATTAACACAAACTAGATGATGGCCACAATAGAACATTGTCCCATACACACCTTCAATTTGAATCATGCAATCCCATTGGTGAAAGCATTGAAATTGTCCCAAGGGAAAAGAGATTCCAAGGGGATTATAAGGAACAGAAAAGAAACACATAGAAGGCAACAATAGAAGGCTTGAATACAAAGCTAGAATACAAATAAACAAATTAGTTAGCTAGAAAATAAGTATTGTGGCCTTAAAAGCATCCTAGACCAAATGATATGCCCATCGGGATCTCTTTGGCTCTTTATTTGGCCCCACTTTGGTGAGCTTTTACATCCAGGGACATCATAGTTTTCTTTTTTCTAGCTCGTTCCTATTATTGTTCCAATAACAATTCTCCCTGCGTATTGGCATTTTGGGAATCAATCATATGGAGTATCCCCAAATGGATTGAATATGATATTAATTTTTGGGGTTTGCTAAAGTGACAATACGACATATTTACTATGCCTTTCTAGAATTAGGTCATTCCTTCAATGAATATCACCCTCCAATACTCTTGTTCCATTAATGTCAATAGGTTCATTGTTTCCCTTACACATTTATGTGCTTTTTCAATGCCATACTATGTCCAATGTTGGGATTGTTGTCAATATTTTTGAATGCATTGTGAAAGGAAATGTTGAATTTTTTATCTAATGCTAGTACTATTATTATTATTGCATTGTCAGCTACATTGATGAGATTTTATGGTAGAGGATAATTCTATCCGTTCTCCAATTTAGTTTTTCTAATCCATGCTTACCCTTGACATGGGATTAACCTTTCTTGCGCTATTGTTTCTTGTCATTTTATTTTACTAATAGTAATTTTTTTGTCTTTTTGTGTCTTGTAGGGAATTCTCTAGCTATAGTTCTTCATCTATTTCTCAATTTGAGTTCCTAATGCAGTGGTTTTTTTGTGTTTTTTGTATGATATTGCTTTGATATTTGCATTCTTTTAAATTTCAATGGCTATTTTCCTTGCTATAGGAAAACCAGATCTTACCATCTTGGTATTTGATTTTGGAATTGTCCAAGTGATTGAGAATATCTTCTATGTAATGTTTGCATTTTGGTGAAGATCTCTACATGTTTATAAGGATGTTTCTTATGTTGATGACAACATTGTGTTAAGTTTTGTTTATCAAGTTCCTGATGTCAACTTTGAAAGGATGTTTTGGATGGTCACCAATGGTAGGTATCGGATCATTGGTGAACATGCACTCAACAATTTTCAATATATTGTTCTAACACCTGGCACAACTGTATCAATGGCAAACATTGCTACAAAGGCATCGTGATGAAAGAATAGCCCAATCCAGTTTCCCATGACTTGAAGTTTTTTGTCCCAATGGCGGAGTTTTCATTCATCAACCTTATGATTCTTTTGATGAAGATGGCCCATCCTTTCTGGATTTGGTTGTCCTTCTTTGTGTGAATTCTCAGCTTGTCAAATAGCAAACTCTGCATTTGGATATGCTGCGAACAACTCTTTTCACCAACATTTTCAATTCATTGAAAGCAATGTCTTTGACCTCGCACGCTTCTTTTAAATTAAAGTTCTTTGACTATGGTGCCATCACAATTGAGTTTGTGAATTGTCTTCCCACAAAATTCAATAGTGATATTTTATTTGAACTTCTTCCTATGCGTCATCCATTGGGACATTCCGGACAATTGCAAGGTATGGATAGAAAGTACAATGGCAAACCAATAATATCAAGAATGTTTTTGGATTGGGCTTTAGAATGATGAAATGCCTTGGACATTTGTGTTGTCAAAATGATTCTTGTCCTTTGTTTTAATGTTTTTATGTGCATAATGAAGTTAGTTGGAATGGTAATTGTTCCCAGCTACCAATAGTTGGGTAGTGTTTCATGAAATCCTTAGTTTGTACCATTAGTTATAAATTCTGCAACTCTTCACCCACTCATCTATAAACTTGTAGTTGTACAGTGTATTATGTTGTTCACAAACTTCCAAATCTTTCCAAAGTCGCGATTCATTTGGGCACCCATTCACATCTAGTTATAGAAGGGATGTGTAGAAAATCCTTCGAAGAGACGAAGAACATGGTTGCAGATGAGGTTTGTCACACACCAACTACTACATCTTTGGCTATTGCTTTGTGTATGAGTAAGAGTTTTCTTTTTCATCACTTGTGCAACGAGGATGGAAAAGGTCTTGTGGAGTTCCTCAAAGGTGAAAAACTAAATCAAACATTGTTAAAGTTCACTCCTTTGTGTTCTCCTAGTATATGCAATTTAATTGCTTCACTGAAGCATTGTCCGAATAGCCTGAGCTCCCTTGATTTTATCTTCAAATTGCAGGTTTTATTTGATTACAATTATATTCAAAACAATTATTTTCCTGGTCAATAGGTTGGGTAGAAGGTTTATTTGTTCAAGATGTTCGTCGATGGAATTGCGTTTGGTTTTGATTTCGTTTGGCAAATGCAACAGATGACATTCCTCAAAATGTGTGGATGATGTTCAATCACGTAAAACATGTTCTAGGATGGACAACCATGGCCTGTCATGGTTACGACCTAATTTATTGCAAGTTCATGATGATTGCGATCTATGACATGCAATCTGAGGACATAGAAGCTCAATGCATCCTATGGAAAAAGCTAAATGTAGTTATTAAGAGGAAAGGCTTAGGTACACCCACTTTCAAGGGGTTCATGGTAGATGGTGCGCAAGCAAACTAAAATGTTGTTTGCATTGTTTATGGGATTGGAGATTCTTCCATGAAGATGGTTGACAAGGAGCAGACTTGCTTGCTCCATTGGACTTAGTCTTTCAATAAACATACCAAATAGTTGATCACTCTTGAGTTCCATGACCAACACAAAGCTCTTTGTTGTGACTACAAGAAAGCCACATCCTTGGAAGAAGTTGACTTTAGATATGCTACCATTCGGTCTTGGTGGCACTCATCTAAAGCTACAAATGAGGGTGCCATTCACAAGCTCAATAATTGGCTCGACTTCTACCACTTTCATGTGCAACAATGGGGAGGCTTCATGTTGGATGTAAATTCTACCAAATTATTGTGTTCAAATTTGATTTTCCATTTGTCTTTCCTAGATTATAACTTCATTCCTTTTATTTTTTTATAGAAATTCTCATTGGATGAGGAAGCTGATATGATGACTTGTAACTTATCTGAAATAATCCATAACATTAGGTTGCAACAATCTGGTAAGAGGGGTACTTGCCTTTTTGCTACAACATTCAACGATTACGTGCAAACATTCAAGTAGTCCTTGTTGTATTATACCTTTTTACAAGGAGGTGCATCTAGGGTTGGTTTGGACAAGAATGAATTGCACGTGCATAAGGCTAGTCAGTTTGGGGACCCAGTCGAAATTGCTATTGCAGTTGCCAAATACACCTCAAGCTCCAGTCTTTCCACTAGAATACCACATTTGGAAGGTGAAGAAATGTTTGGATCAACCAAACACAAGGTAGACCTTCCACTTGGGTTAAAAGCAGAATCACACCGGCATGATCAAGTGAACTTCTCTCATTCAAAAGTGGCCAATGCAACCATTCCAATCAACTAGTAATCAGTTGTTGATGTGGGAGAGGACAACAACGTTGATCTTATGGTCACCCACAATGGTGTCAAAGTCTTTGAATGCCTTTATGGGGATTACATTTGGCAAATTGAACATTGTCCCCCAAAGTCAAACATTTGTTATTTAACGTTGCAAAAGGACACTAAACATTATTGCAAAGCTTAAATCATTTCAAAACAAACATATCATGGTATTCCAGCTCTTTGTTATGTTGGTTACTAGTATGTGGCCAAAGTTGTATCAATTGAATTACATAAGTTTTGGTTGTCATGATGACCTTATGTGTTGTGTGGGAAGGATAAACATGAAATATGCACTTGATAGGCCAGCCTTGCCAGCCTTATGGCTTATGAAAGAAGGGACAAATCTCACTTAAATTGAGATGCTGGCATTGGAGGAGGTTGGTTTTTTTCTTTTTAAAAAGCCGATATGTCCCCTGTTCATCCAATTGGGCTAAACATATATGCACCCGTGAAAAAACCTCTTAAATGTGACTTTTAGAATCTATTTGGTGATGGTATTTCTAACTCTGTTTATAAGCCATTAAATCTAGATTTTTGGCCAAAATCAAGGAATGGGAGGAAGATTCATCGTCCTAACACTTTCAAGCTATCCATTTTACAAAAAAACAAGTGGGAGGTGGGATGAACTCTTAAAGCCACATTATTAACTCCCTCAACATTCCTCCTCTGATATATGGATGAATTTATTACCTCCTTTCAAGACCACCAAAAAACAATAAGCAATATGAGGTAACGATCAGTGAATACTTAGCTTATAGTTGCATGAATTTTGCTTCCATGATGACTTCATCCCTGGGTAAGCGAGGGCTATGGGTGCCCTATAAGCACTTGCATTACATTTTGCAATGTGCCATGTATTATGGGATTAAAGAACCATTCATCCACTATCCATCTTCACTACTATAAATTTTGTCTTTTGCAACTTGTCTTATGCAACTAAAAAATCTCGCATGCAACTATTTTGGAGTTGCATGCAACATGTGCAATTGCATGCGACATTTTTTAGTTGCATAAGACAAGTTGCAAAAGACAAAATTTCTAGTAGTGCTTGGAGTTGGGATGAGGTTCATAAATTATTACATCGAGCCAAAGTCTTGGAAGTAATTTAGGTTATAGAGTCATTAGATTGTTGTTAAATAGGATTGTTATGGGTTTTGTTTTTTTGGAATTGATTTTGTTGCAAAAATGAAAATATTTTTCAACATTATGTGTGTAGTGCACTATTTAGTAATTTCTCTAACATTTTCCCATTGCATCATTATGTGGATTTTTTACGTTTGATTTATTGTGTGACTTGACTTAACTTACACAACTTATTGTTTCACTCGTTTACATTGTAATGTAGCTCTATTGAGTTTTGCCTTTGCGGATGAAATTGGACATGAAAATTATGTGAATCCAATAATTTCCATTCATTATAACTGTTTTGGAATTACTTTCATCCATACACTCAACCAATCGAAAGTTTTATCCAAACAATTTGTCTACTTCCAATTATCATCCAAAAGTTCATTCATGTTCCATATCCATCCGAATATTTCATCCTTATTGTAACTTACATCCATGTAGATGTTGTTTTCATTCATCATAACTGTTTTGGAATTAGTTCCATCCATGCATTTCAACCTATCAAATGTTTCATCCAAATTATTCATCAATTTGTAATTATCCAAAAAGTTCTTAATGTTCAACTTTATCCAAACTTTTCATCCATTTTGTGACTTTCATCCATGTACATGTGGAAAAATATTTTCCACATCATTCCTATGTGGCGTAGGGATATTTTAGTAATATTTTGTCCACGTCATTAGAATATTCCAAAAATATCCATTCTTATTCACATGTTCATGTTCACAAGTTCATGTTCACACTCACATGCTAGCTTCGTAGTGTTGTTATTCTCACATCCATTAGTAGCTTTTGCCTTTTCGTTGAAATAATATTCAACGAAAAAGAATGCAAAAATGACATAAGTGAACCAATGTCACATTTCAACAATAACACATTTTGGTGAAACCCACTTGAGGGTTTCACAAAGTCAAGTTGCGGAAAGTTGAACTTGGTAGCACACTCCCGGCTTCCAACTCTAGAAAGGGGTAGAGGGTCAAGTTGGGAGCCCCGGGATTAGACTAGGAAGAGGGACTAACTTAGCTCATGTGAATCTGCATCCAAAAACCACCCAAATCGGGTTAGTTTAGCATTCGGGACACCCTTTGGTGTTGGGACTTG
>Ga0116231_10004691_pt1 | contig 27519 bp, 19 predicted proteins | sample S1TSphgellanicum_2_FD_89695 | JGI IMG/M metagenome (GOLD analysis project Ga0116231, IMG submission 89695) | Host-associated microbial communities from peat moss isolated from Minnesota, USA - S1T2_Fd - Sphagnum magellanicum MG | ecosystem: Host-associated > Plants > Peat moss > Unclassified... | reverse complement strand
ATAAATTTTTTTTTTTTTTTTTTTTTTTTTTTTTTTTTTTTTTTTTTTTTTTTTTTTTTTTTTTTTTTTTTTTTTTTTTTTTTTTTTTTTTTTTTTTTTCATTTTTTAAAAATGCTTAGAAGAACCCTAAACCCTAAAACCTGTGACCATTTAATGCAAAGATCCCTCTTGGCATGATCACAATTGACACTAGGGGTTTGTTTGTGTGTTTGTTGCCCCATTTTTGTCTCTTTGCCAGTGCTTTAACTCCTATACATAATTTTGGGACTGAGCCACTTCAACACATGTTTGTTGAATAATTTTTTTTTTTTTTTTGAGGATTTTAATAATTCCATTTTAACAAATAATATATATTCCCTAAAAATATTGCATCAGATTCTTTATTTTCCTTCAAAAAAAATATTTTCTGGAAAAAAAAAATGGGGGGAAAAAAAAAGTTTATTGAAAATTTCAGCATTTCTGAAAATAATAATGCAATTAGTGGCGAACTGGCCCAGGTACCATAATATTATTCTTTTCCCTCTACAGACAAACGGCGCTAAAGGCGGTATGCGTAAAATGATACATACGGTATGAGTGAAAAGTTAAATACGAGAATATGTAGAAAGATACATACGGTATGAGTGAAAAGTTAAATACGATAATATGTAGAAAGATACATACGGAATACTTGTAAAGAAAAGACTGTATGCGTGAAAAGATGGCAATACGGTATGCGTGTAGAGATGGCGTCGGGCCGTCGTCGTCGCAGTGTCCGGGTGCGCACGCAGGGAGCTGCAGCAATCGCGACAGACAGAAGAGAGACAGACAGAGACAGAGAGAGTAGGTACCAACAAGAAGCGTCAGTTTTGGTCTGTGCATCATGGAGCGATGACAGCAGGAGCCGCAGCAGCTGTGCTGAAGAAAATCGCACTAATAAGGGTTGCTGCAGGATCATAACAATTGCGCACACTTGTGGAAGCTACTCTTCTTCTTCTTCTTCTGACACCTGCCGCCATCATCATCAATATCATCATTGTCGTCCTCTTGGTCGTCGTCTGTCGTCTTCTCCACATTTCCTTAGCACTGCCGACACGAACTCTCTTCTTCTCCTCAGTTCCAAGGTAAGAAGAGGGAAGGGCAGGGAAGGGAAGAAAAACTAACCTCGTGTGCCTGCGGGACATATCCATGTCCAGAGCTCTCGATCCCGTTTGTGAGGAGGGATCGAGAGGAACTTTAGACTACTACTACTACTACTACTACTACTACTACTACTGATACGGTTTGCAGCAGGCTTTGTCGTCGTCGTTGTTTTTCTGCATTTATAAGTACAGTTTTGTGCTAGCAATGTCTCAGAACGCGGCGGCCGATGATGATTATGCAGCAGAAGATTGTGGATCGGCCGCCGCTGCCTCACTTTCATTTCCAAAGCTTCTTCTTCCCGAGGTTTTATGGGACTGCGTCTTTGGAGGCAAACTCCTGCTCAGTTTTTTTTCCCAAGGTAACCTACGTACCTATCAGCAAGTGGTTTTCTATAAAAAAGAAAAATTACTTATTATTTTTGTTTTTGTGCACGAAAGAAAGCTTTATTATGTTTTGTTGTTTGCAAATCGGCTGCAAAAGATGAAAAAGATCATGTAACAATCAAAATATGATGTGCTCCTGTACTTTGATTTGATCGTTCTGTCTTTAATGGAATTCTCTCCAATGAATTTCTTCTTCCTCTTCCTTGGTGGTGGTGGTGGAGATGGCAGTAGGTGATGGCAGAAGGAGTAGAGAGAACAGTGATTCAAAGAGGATGAAGAGAGGGAGCTCTAGTATCAGCAGCAATACCTTGGTGCCTGTTATTCAGCCCCAGTTTGAGAGAGCACAGCAGCTCAATGTGCGACCTGACCATCTTGTTGTCCTTGTGCATGGTATTCTGGCCAGGTACTGAAAACTGTCTGTCTGTCTGTCTGTCTGTCCGTCTGTGTCTGTGTTTCCTTTTCTCTCTCACAAAACATATCTGAAGTGTGAAATGTTTTTGCAAAAGCTTGAACATGCTGAAGATGAAGAGGGTTTAGAGAGATCACAACAAAACTCTGAAATATTTTTTTGGCTAAAACAAGCCTGAACATGCTGAACATGGATAGGGTTTAGAGTGATCACAACCAAACACTGAGCAAGGTTTTGCTTTGATTGCTGCTGCTGTTGTCATTGCATCATGAGGAATTGATGGATTTTCAGAATCATCATCAGAAACGAACAAACTTGGGATAGATTTGTGTGTTTTGTTAAGCACCCTTGTTGCAGAAAGCAGCAGCAGGTGGTTGCAAATCTGTTTTGCTAATTCGATCACTTTTTTTGTTTGTTTGTAGCCCGAGTGACTGGAAGTATGTGGAAGGCGAGTTGAAGAGTCGCCTTGGCAACAAATTTCTCATACATGGTAGGTAGAATTATTGAGTCCTCCGGTTCTTTAAAACCCTTGCTTGGACTTCAGCTGCTCTTGTTGGAAGATCAGGAAAGGTTTCTTGCAATTTGCAACCGTGACTTATTGTATTGACAATTTCTGGCTCTGGCTCTTTAACCTAATTTGTGCATTTGTCTTTGTGTGGCAGCGAGCTCTGTAAATTCCTTTCTTCAAACATTGGCGGGCATTGATTTGGGTGGCAAACGCCTTGCAGATGAGGTAACATGCTCTGTTTCTGTCTGTGTCGTGCTCCACCATCCATAACATAGTTGCTTGTTGGTTTTGTGTGTGCGTGCCTGTGTTCTTTCTGAAGTATTATTTTCTGAGACTTTTTCCAAGAAAAAAGTTATTCTATGGTTCATTTTTTTTTTTTATCAATTGGGCAGGTTCAGCAAATTGTAGATGGAGCTCCGAGTTTGAAACGGATATCGTTTGTAGCCCATTCGCTTGGGGGTCTGTTTGCAAGGTATGCAATTGCAATGCTGTATACACCGCAAGTTGGTTATAATGAAGATGTCATCTTGCTTGAAGAACTGGAGAGTCGAGGAGGCAGCCATGAGTTTCCTGGGTTCCAGCAGTCTCATGAGGAAGCCAAAGTGGCTGGTCTTGAAGCCGTCAACTTCATCACACTTGCTAGCCCTCATCTGGGTGTGAGAGGGAAGAAACAGGTACATTGATAAATAGTGAGGATTGCATTCCTCAATTTCTCAACAAATCTCTGGTGTGTCTTTGAACCAGTTCTAGTGTCTGTGTTTGAAACATATTCTAGGGTTTTCATTTCACCTGCACACCTAGGAAGCAAAGCTTTGTTAATGATTGATTGTGCCTGTGACTCCTTGCTGCAGTTACCCTTTCTCCTGGGAGTGCCAGTTTTGGAAAAAATTGCAGCACCCATTGCACCCTTTGTTGTCGGGCAGACTGGAAAGCAACTCTTTTTGACAGATGGAAAACCTAGTGATCCGCCCCTTCTTTTGCGAATGGCCTCAGATTGCCAAGAAGGTCCCTTCATGTACGTATGTTCTTTACTTCTAGGGCCACTACTTTCCAGTTCAGGACTCTCTGTCTCTGTCTCTCTTATCTGTTGGTTGTGACAATTTTGTAGTCAATCATCTGGCGTTAGAGTCTGCTCAACATTGAATTCCCAATTTGTGTGTGGAGCCGTGATATCACAGATCTGCACTTCGTGCTTTCAAGTCAAGAGTGGTGTATGCAAATGTCAGCTATGACCGTATCCTCACTTAGTTAGCATGGTTGAAAGTTTGGGATCCTGTTGGTGAGATGAAGAGCTGGTCAAAAGGATTTTCAGAAGGACTTTCTTTTGTCTCTTCTGCTGTTGTTGTTTCATTTATTGCTGATTTCTATTTTTTGTGCTTTTGATGGAGCAAGAACCTTAATTGACTGGCTACAGATATGGTGGGATGGCGTACATCATCAATTCGAAGAGAGTCTGAACTTTCGAAGGTTCTTCTTTGCCCTTTTTGTGCCTCCTGTTTGGGTTCAAGTCTCCAGTTTTGATTTTCACATTCTTCTTTGTCCTCCCTTCTGGATTTCTTGTTTCTTTAGATGAATTTCAAGGACATGTTTCTCACAGTGAAAAATTGGCCATGTTAACAGCCTCCGAGGAACTCGTTGAATGGTTACAAACATATCGTGAATGTGGTGTATTGTCCAGCTGTGGAAAGCAAATTACCCAGTTTTGAGCAGGAGACTGCTCGAGCAAAAGCAGCAGCTCAAGTGGCTCCAAGTAGCAAGAAAGCGGCAAGTTATCATGACATACTTGAAGGTTGAAAACCACCATTTCCTCATAGCTTCCTTCACATGTTTTTTGATTTGCAAGACTCATGTAAAACCCCAAGTGATTTGTGTTTTGTCTTGAGATGAGAAATTGTGCTGTCAGATGTATGAATGTGGATTAGGGTTTTATTCATTTCGTCCCTTTTTCATATATGTTGAAGATTTCAACCAGATGTGTGAAGTCCCCAATTCCATACCCATGACATTTTCTTGAGCTCACTCTAAGCTTAGCAACAACTTGCTATTTGCCGGAACCAAACTCTTATCCTCTTGTTGGTGCTTCTTCTTGTGATTTTTACAGAAGAAATGGTACGAGGCTTGCAACAAGTGAGTTGGCGAAAAGTGGATGTGAGCTTCCATTCTGCACTGTGGCCATTCTTGGCACACAATGCCATACATGTAAGGCTCTTTTGAATGAAGTGTGGGGGCACTATCTTGAGTGCTCCTGGCTCCTCCTCTTTGATCTCTTGCTTGAGACATGTTTATGCAAATCATGATGAAAGTGATGATGACAACAATCGATTTGGTAGGGAGTCTCAAATATGATTTGTAGAGAGATTGTCTCAGAGGGTTTTGGTTGGTTGGGTCACTAAATTTGCAGGTGAAACAAGAATGGCTGCACTATGAGGGAGCAGGTGTGATTGCGCATGTGGCTGACACGTTGAAGCAACAAGAGCTGTGCGTGTCTTTAGAGGCAAGCTTATGAAGGCAACAAAAGGAGCATGGATTTGGGACAGACTGGGTATTCTCATCCAGGATCTGAGAGCTCAACTTGCACTAAAGATTCATAAGCAGATGCCCCCATGCCAATCACACTGTTTCCCACACACACTATATAGAAACTCTGGGTTGGTTTTCTGCATAGTAAACTTAGTTTGTTAACTCTGCAGTCCACAGGCTCCCTTGCAGGTTGTAAATATACTCTTTGTTTTTTTTTTCTGTTTTTCTTCCTGCTTCCTGTTCTAGAGCTGCATGAGGTTTTAGGTTTAAGGTTTAAGGTTCAGTCAGGTGCATGCAAAAAAGGGTTATGACTATCACCCATTCTTTGAATAAAACACAGGAAGCCTCCATACAAATTTTAGCTAATGGGTTCTTTTGATTAGTTCTTTTTTGGTTCTTGTTATGTAAGCAAGACAGGGTTTATTATTATTTTTAAAAATTGGTTTGTCGTAGGGGTCTTCTACTGCCAGCTTATACATTTAAATGTGAAATCACTCTTGAAATTGAATATTCTCTACAGCGATGAAAATGTTTTGAAGAGAAAGCCTGTTGATTGGGTGGTGCTCTCTTTGATTTCACCCATTTTAGATTGCCACACTTCTGTTATATACAATTTGAAGTACAAATTGGAATAACATCCTAAACATTTTCTGTTACATACAAGTCGAAGTAGAAGTTGGAATAACATCCTAACATTTTCTATTACATACAATTTGAAGTACAAGTTGGAATAACATCCTAACAAAATGTTTGTACATGCAATTTGGCACCAAACTATGCATTGCATGCAAACTCATTGCATTGCAACATTCAATATTAGTATGTATTTGAATGTGGCAAAAGCATGGAAATGGTTCTTGAAGAATTTACTCAGCCACCAAACAAGACTTTGGGTGAATACATTTCTCAGTCCCAACTTGTGTAATCAAAAGTTCCAACATCTATCTTTCTCAGTGGAAATTGAACTGATTCAAAGGTTTCTTATGATGAGAAATTTTGAGTTCAATTCTAAACTGGCTGCTTGAAGGTATAACCAGCTACCAAAATCAACTGAATATACAACCAAGTAATTTAAGGCAAATGTATGTATGACTCTTTTTGTGTCTGTCTCTGTGTACCTGTGTGTCTCCGTGTAAGTGTGTCTGTCTGTGTGGGTGGGTGCGCGCACGTGCATGCGTGTTCGACGTTTGAATTTCGAGGAGGAAGATTCAGCGAGCTCGGGGGTGGGTGTTTTTGGAAGAACGAGAATTGGGTTTGAGAAAGGTATTTTTTGAAGACCCCTGAGATGAAAAGGATGATGAGAATTCTTTTGTTTTCTGTTGTTACAAGGGTCCTTGCAAAATCTGGTGTACAGCAGCAGCAGCAGCAGCAGCAGAGCCATTGATTTGGATCATGGAGTCTCCATACAGCAAACAGAGGCAGAAGATCCTCAAGCAAGTTGGACCCATCGGTAGACTGTACAAGGACAAGAGAAACACAGAGACAGACAGAGAGACAGACAGATGAGGGAAACCGATGGGTCTGCAGAAGAGGAGGAGAATTATGTGTGGTTGCTGGGCATAAATGTCAGCTTGAAGCCGCGATGGGCCCAACTCATCATCTGTGGGGGTGGCTTCTTCTTTGGCTACATGGTGAATGGCATTTGCGAGGTCTGTCTCTGACTAAGCCTTCAAATTGAAATTGCTTCAACTTTCAAGGGCCTCAAAATCTTTGGTTTCCAATTTTTATATGCAGAGTTGACCTGGATTGCACCTGCTCACATGGTATCTCTTTCTTTCTATAAAGGCTGGTGTTGTATGCTCAGCGGTTTTTGTCTTGGCATTTGCACACATGTGGAAGATGACAGGGGGGAAATTTAGCAGCAGACAGGCAGTCTGCTGCACTTGTGCCATGTGCACAATAAATTGATACCTCTGTTTGGAACTGGATCGGTTTGCAGGAATATGTGTAACAAGCTCAAACTTAGGTCAGGATTCAATCCCACAGGCCTCATGCAAATGACTTTGGTACATAAATTCTGTTGTCCTCGGAAGCTTGGAGCTTCATTTCGTGGCTCTATCAATTTAGCTCAGAGCTTCATTTCATTGCTCTGTCAATTTAGCTCAGAGCTTCATTTCATGGCTTATTTCAACTTGACTGATTCGACATGGGTGTGTTCTGGTGGTGGTTTGGGAGCTCAGCTATGGCTGGTACTTCACATTTGTGGAGGGACTTGTATACTTGGGAGTCATCTCTTGTTATGGGTTCAGAGCAAAGCACATCCTGAATCCTTGGAGGACCTACTGCAAGCTCTCTGCTGTACTGATGGGGTCACATGGGCTCACCAAGGGATCCCTTATGTTTCTCAATTACCCAGCTTAAATCATGTTCAAGTCCACCAAGGTTGTTCAACCTCAAGTCCTTGAGTGTTTCTTCCCTCTATGTTTTTGTGTTGTATCAAACCAGGACCTTGTTGAGCAATTTTTCTTTTTGGGCTTGGGGTTGAAGCATGGAAGGATGGATGTTTCGCAGTTGCTGTAGAATGTTGAGAATGAATTTTGGAGTTACAACTCTGTGTGTGGGGGGGGGGAGTTTTTCACTATGAGCAGGTGTTGCCAGTAATGGTAATGGGAGCATTCATCCCAGGTTTCAGACAGAAGTACTCATTTCATGAGTATGTGTCAGCCATCATGTTTGTTGTTGGTCTCGTGATCTTCACCCTTGCAGATGCTCAAGCTTCTCCAGACTTCAGCATCCTGGGAGTGGTCATGGTTGTTGCAGCACTTGTGTTGGATGCCTTTGTGGGAAACTTTCAGGAGGTCATTTTTTTGAGAAACCCTGCTACAACTCAGGTTTTGCCTTCTGTCCTCCATCAAGACTTGCATAGCACACTTTTGCGCCAATTGTAGGCATGTAGTTCTTGTTGGATAGATAAAATTTGATGGCAATGTCTTAATTCTAAACAACTTCATTGCTACAGATGGAGATGCTCTTCTGGTCGACAGTAGTGGGGTTGCCCTTGCTCATCCCACCCATGGTGCTCACTGGTGAGCTCTTCTGAGCATGGTCTGACTGTTCCCGTGTACAGCCCCATAACCCACGTTTGTTTTCTGCTAGAGAGAATTTTATTATTTCCATGTTATGTAGTTCATGAGTACAGGAGCACCTATAATAGCAAGGTGAGAAAGTGCAATTGCAGTACCTGATCTTCAGTTCTGGAATTCGTGATTTAGATTTTGAATCAGAGGATTTGTGACTTGTGTGTTGTGAAACAAGATTTTGAACAACACCCTAGATTTTATTCAACTTGACATTTCGTTTGAATGGGAAGTGGCAGCATCCATATGTGTATTTGGTACTCATATTTGAGGCCTGTGCAACCTTTGTTGGACAGCTGTTTGTTCTTTGCCTCATTGCCCTCTTTGGTGCTGCAACCACAGCAATGGTGGGTACACAATTTTCCTGTGGTCAGTTGTCATCTATTCTCTCTTTTTTCTTGTGTTTGGTTTTGGGGTGTGGCAGGGTTGTCAAGGGCGTTACCATTTTTTTCTAATTGAATTTTGCTCTCTTGATTGACAAAATTCTGCTTTACTTGGTGTGTTTGAATGCTAATCAGTTCTCTGTTGCAAAACAGGTGACCACTGCATGGAAGGCTATGACACTCCTTCTCTCATACATCATTTTCACAAAGCCTTTGTCTGAACAACACTACACCAGTCTTATCCTGCTTGTGATGGGATTTGTGCTCAAGATGATGGCTGACCAGTCTGATTCAAAGCATAGTAGTCACCACAAAGCCACATCATTACAATTGGAGACTCCAAAGAGGTCCATGCACTCAACAGAAAATCTGGGCTCAGGGAGTGACAAAATCATCGATGAAGAGGGTGAATTCGAGAGGCAATTAAATGTAGTTTGAAGGCAATCTTTGCAGTATTTGCATTATTTATAGACATGTATGACGGGTTCTGGAAAGAGATAAAGAGTCACTCTTCTTCCAGAGTTTTGGACAGCAAATTGATGTACAGAGAAACACTTTTAGGTATATTTCTTTGGAATGAAATTCTTTCTCTAGTCTGGTGCACAATTCCATGCTGCTTATGGACATGTGGAAGACTCAGGAACACGGATTGCTTCTTGTGCACCAAGGAAAGGCACCACCCAAATTTTTGCTTTGTAAGTGCACACATGGATTTGATTAGTCCATAGTACATCATGGTATCTATGGGTGCATTAACCCAGTGGTTTTCTGCTGGGAGCTCAGGTGATAGTACTGCTACTTAACGATTTGTGTGTTGTCAGCTTATTGGACTACAGTTAAGCTTTTCCAAATTTGGGAAGCTTGGGAAATTTACTGTTGCGCAGAACCATAACTTAACCTGCAGAGACTGCAGTCTTCAGGCTCCATGGTGCTTTTAAGTGAATCTAGTGTGTGGCCTGTGCCCTTCACCCAAAGTGTGAACTTTGTTGGCCAACTTAATTCTCCTTCCAAAACCAGTTTTTGTAATTTAGTTGAATTTCCAATGACCAAAACTACTAACAATTCAACATCTCCCATACATTAGGTCTAAAAATTACAAAATAACCTCACTAAAATCCTTCTCATTCAGGGCTTCCAACAATACCAAAAGTGCAACCCAATTCCCCTAAATTTTGTGGTTTTGATCTTACTGAATTTTCAATGACAATATTGTTCAATATTCAATAACTCTTGCGCCGGAGGACTAAACATTATGAGACCGTGCACCCCTACTCATCAAGGGCTTTCCAACAGTACCAAGAGCAGTGGGGGGTACTATAGTTTGGGAGATCTCAATGTGACAAACACACAAAACAAACAAACTACCTTCCATAATAGATAGATATTATTATGGACATTGACATGGACAGGTAGAAAAAAGTCCTGTCAGATAATTATCTACAAATTCATGCAGCAATAGGTGTTTTTGAACCTGTCTTGCCACCCACTTCAGAAGCATATTGGCGAGCCCATGAATCATAATGTACAATCTCTTCAAGGGATGGTCTCAACACCAGTTCTGCTCTGTGCTTGTCACAAGTCTTCTCGATTACACTCACAATGTCCAAGTATCCAATCCTGCAGGGATTCATATGACAGAAATTCAAAACAATAAGCAAGTCTCTAAGATTTCGTTCAGGATTCTGCAACCTGTCAATCTCTTCTCCAATTTCAGATTTTCATAATGCATTGCCAGACAAATCCTAAATATGATAGAACAAATAATAGATGGCTCACTTGTGGTCAAGGAAAAGCTCCACAGCCCTTTCATTTGCTGCACTGAGTACTCCAGTCATTGTCCCTCCAGCCCGACCAGCCGCATATGAAAGATTCATTGATGGGTACTTGGCCCGGTCAGGAACTTTGAATGTCAAGTCCCCCATTCTGAACATCAACAAATACTCAACTACTGTGAGACACGTGCAAGAAAACCATGGAAACATTCTTTCTTGCAGAAGAGCTCCAACTTCAGAGTCACAAGGAAATAAATGTCACAAAGAAAGATTCTCACAACCGTATACTTGTGGTACTTGGAGAAAACAATAACAAATGGTTGTAAACTTACTTAGTGAAATTCAAGCGAGGCCATGTAACTTCAGAGCAGTGGATGCGTTCAGGCCATGACATTGTGTACAAAATGGGCAAACGCATGTCAGGCCAACCAAGTTGGGCAAGCACTGATGAATCCTGTTGCCATGTATAGCCCCAAATTCAGGATACAAGAATAAATGCTGCAAATCTCATTTTTGGATTACTTACTTTTGTGAGGATTTGAACTATCTTTCTGCTACATTTTTTAGGTTTTCCAGGTGTGCCATGCTGCATTCTAGACTACACAGATGCTTATGCTGGATGGAATGCCTTGGGCTGTTTGAGCTTGTAAGTTTATGCAAGATATTATTGTTGGTTTGTTTGCAGTGGTTTTCCTACTTTAACCAGTGAAAACACGTGTGCTCCAAGTCTTTAGGCTGTAAAAACAGAATTCAACAATGCTTGATTAATTATCCTCTTGCATATTAGAGAAATGTCCTCCAGCATTTCATCCCATTTGAGAATGTCCAGCTATTAGAGAAAACATTTCTCCCACTTCACCATGAAAATAGGCAAGAAAAGAGTGAAAGATAAAATGACTAAAGGACAGAGTGATCTAGGATCTGATCAATGCATGAGCAGCAAGCAAGAGGGATGTGCACGTACTGTGTATTTGGAAAAGAAGGGGTTTTTGTACCTGTGTCTCAATCATGGAATGAATGATAGATTGAGGATGAATAACAATATCGATGTCATCATAATCCACACCAAAGAGATAATGTGCCTCTATCACCTCCAAACCCTGTCATGAAGAACACTGCTCTAAGGAACATATAGCAAACACTAACTTCATGGAGACTGGGCCCTGGTTCTACAACTAAAGTGGAGAGAATAAGGAACAAGAATTGCATAACTAGCCCAATGTCTGAAACACAAAGAGAAGGAAGAAAAGAGACATCTGACCACAATAAAACCAACCTGCTTGTGTTCAATCAGGAATGACCCTGAATAGATTCCAATTCAATTTCATAATGAGAGAGAGAGTGTGTGTACCTTGTTCATAAGTGTGGCAGAGTCTACAGTTATCTTTCTGCCCATGCTCCAGTTTGGGTGCTTCAGAGCATCTGCCACTTTGACCTCCTTCAACTTTTCAACCGGCCAATCCCTGGGAGAGATCAAAATGTGTAGTCTTTCAATTGAGAATACCCCCAGGTTATAGAAAATGGAACAGACCATTCATAGAGATCTTGTAGATGTCCCTAGAGCTTCCACAAGACTTGAAAGGGAATAATATGCTTGTCAATGTTGCTTTTCAAACCAAGCTTGCTCTTCAAATGTTGGCATTCATCAGCTTCCTGTCTGGAGAAGATAATTTTCTAATCACACCACATCATTGCAGCAATCTAGTACAGATCTCAGCCCTGGGGAAGGATCATGAGGAAAGAAAATATCTAAGTACGGTTGCAATCTTGTTTGGAGCTGCTGCAAGGCTCTTGCTGCCAAAAGTTCCAATGGAGCTGTAAGATGTTGCAAAGTATATATATAGAACAATACTACCAAAAACAAGAACTATGTCCCTGCTGGAGAAATATGGATGCTACGGAGTCCAACCTTGCTAGGCCTCCTAAGACTGTTCAGCATATGGCTTTGTGATCATTCACCCAAAGGGAGGACAGAGGGATAGAGACCAGACCTGAAAGCACCACCAGAAGCAGTAAGAATAATGCGCCGTAATCCACCTTCAGGCAGTCCTTGTATACACTATTATGCAGAAAGAAACCAAGGTTAACCACAGGTACAATCTGAACCTTGACATCTGCTGCAATGGTTCTGGAAAACAGACATGTTGCAGTTTTATCAAGCAAGTCAACAGAGATGGCAGAAAGTGTGCACCTGAAAGATGGCTGAATGCTCAGAGTCAGCAGGTAAGATCTTGATGCCATGCTTCTTAGCAAGAGGTAGCACATAGGGACCCCCTGCAATTAAGGTCTCCTTGTTTGCAAGGGCTATATCTTTTCCTGCTTCAATAGCTGCCACAGTAGGCTGCCAGGCATTCCCATCCCTGCCATTAGTACTTCCTCATAGATTCTCCTTGACTTTCCAAGACAAGAGAGGGTGAGGACTGCTTCTAGGCAAGTGATCGTACCTTAAGGCCAGCACAGCCTACAATGCCTGTGACTACTGTAACAGCCTCAGGATGCCTTGCCACCTGTAGTTCCAAAAATAACATTTCAGCTCATTGCTCTGCATTTTACAACCAACAAGGACCCATCTAGACAAGCATCTCTTACAAAATTGCACAAAAAGCAAGAACTAGCAGCTCACCTCAATTGTGCCTTCTTCACCAACCATGATTTCAGGCTTAGGGTACACATCAGCAATCGCCTCCCTCAACTCAGCTGCCAATGCCTCATTTCTTATAGCAACCAAACTTGGCTTGAACCTTTTCACCTACAGTAACATACAACATACATATAGGTACAAAACAGTAAGTTTACAAGTTGCAGAGCAAAAGGATGATCATACTAAGGAGGAAGAGTATGCAAAAACCCCCAGGCCTTGATTTACATTCCACTGCAAGAGAAGCCCACTACTGCAAGGGCTCCTGCACATCTTCACATTAATCTAAGCTTTGGGCCAAGGAAAGGATAAATTTTGCCTCTTTGACCCTTGTCATGAGTAAGGGTGGTGAAAAATACCTGATCAGCTAGTAAGGTGACATTGGAACCAGCTGCTAATGCAACCACTTTGAACCTGTCAGGATTTTCTGCCACAATATCAAGTGTCTGTGACCCACAAAACCATGTCAGAGATAGAGTAATAATGAGGTAAGGAGAAAGATGTATGACATCAATTGCCATGCCAGATTCCTTCAAGGAACACCATAAGATGATCCGATACAAGAAGATCCAATACAGATCTTTTTTTGCACAAGCTTGAACCACATGCAGAACACAAACCAAGGATAGTTCTACCTGGGTTCCAATAGAGCCTGTTGAACCAAGTAGAGAAATTGGTTTGGGGCCATTTCGTTTGACAACCTCTTCTCCAACAGCTCTGCCAGGCCATGCTGGTGGCACACCATTTGAAACCCCACTGCCAGAGCACTGCACAGATGGAGTGGATTGAGCTTTTGTCTTGAATAATACAGCCCTCTTGCTCTGCCAACCTGAAATGCAACACCATTCAATCCTCAGGCTGATATGTTCACCAAGTCATTGAGTTCCATCTTTCTTCCTCCCTCTTTGTCTCCCTTTGTTCTGTAAGAATTCAACCTCTGGAAGCTCCTAACTGTATCTTCATGAGCATCATGGACATGTGTAAATCATTAACAAGATTGAGCACCAATGAGGTCATCCTGGCTGTTTCTCTTCTTCTTCAATTCAATTCTGTTTTCCCAGTGTTGTCATCTTCCATGAAATTTAATAGCAATTCAAGGGATGGATAAGGAAATACCCTGGAGCTTGCAGCCAGCAATGGCAGTCGTGTCAGAGAATCCCAACCCTGTCTCAATCTGCTCGTAATAAAAAAAATCGCAACACTGCCTTCCATCAGACCACAAAAATTGCAATCAAGGGCAAAATGCTTCTCCATAACCAAAATCTCTGGCTACTCTACTTAGTATGTCCTTGATGTTTAAGCATGCAATGTGTTTGCAACCATTGAGGAAAAAAGCCATTTCTGGAATACACATTGTTTTCCGCTCACTGTCGCACCCGGAAACCTAAAGAAAAACCAAAAAGAAAGAAGAAACCATGATCACAGACATGCAATTGAAGCCAGCCACATGCCTAGAGATCATTGTGTCCTTGACGTGCAAACAACATCGAAGAAAAGAACACAATTGATGACTCACAGATGCTCCGGAAGAGACAGTGAAAGGTCCCGCCACGTTCAACCCGGCCATAGCTGCCACCTTCAATGCCATGAAGAACTTCAAGAGCCGGCCCCGAATCTACTACTGTGTGTGCTTGCACTTATTTGCACACACAGACTCTGCAAGGGAAGGAGAGAATGGCGAAGATGAAAGCGACCAAAACAACAGAAGAACAAAAACCCCACTAAATCCCCGACGCGAATCGAGGATATGTACCCCGGCAGAATCCCTCCAACTAATAGCAGAATAGCTCTAATTATTACGCGGCAAAGACGATTTGCTGATGCAATTGGGGATGCAATTTCATACCATCGCGGCCAAGAAGTCAGCCAACGAGCGAGCGAGCGAGCGCCCGCGCGCACACCAACGCAGTGGCGCACCTTCGCACGCACCGAGCCTCCGCGAGCGAGGACGACGACGAGGACGCCGCCACCGGTCGCCCCGTGCAAAGACCCGGCACCCGTGACCAGGTCCCATGACCGGTTATGACAGGTGCGTGTGGAATCCGGCCTCAGAATCTGCTGATTCACCCGGTCTCGTGACCGGTCATGACACGCCACCGTGGAATCCGGCCTCAGAAATCTGCTCCTTCACCCGGTATCCTCACCGGTCACGACAGAAGAGCGTGGAATCCGGCCTCAGAATCCGACTCTCATTTTGTCGTAGACTACCTAGTAGCGCGACATCGTGGGGCATCTTCATTGGACGGAACTTTGGTGTATCATCCATGAGAAGGCAGCCTTTAATGCACAATCTTCATCCCTTACGTTACACTCTATCGATGATTTAAGAATAAATCATCCACCCGGAGCGGGGTAGAAAGGGGGCTTTCTGTGAGAGGGCTAATTTGATGCTGAGTCTCAAGTTAACCGCAAGTTACCAGGGTTACCAGATGGGATGAGATTATTAAGACATGGAAGCCGTCTTCATGGATGAATAAGTACATATGTATTACCCCTAGCTTTGATTACCGACTAGAGTAGGAATGTGGCAGTCGGTCATTGGCTGCATATATGCTCTACGGCCGCCTCATCATGACGTGGACGGCTCAGATTTAGCTCTCCTGTCACCATCGCAGTCCAATCGCCGAATCCAACGGCTAGGAACTAATCGGGCAAGTGGCTTTTCGCGCGTGACCTGGGTTTGGGTACGAAGGTTTAAATGCTGAGTTTAGGCTTTTCTTTTCTTTTATAAAAACTGATTTATTTCTGTTTCCATATTTTTAATTTTTAATTTAAAAAAAGAATTTAAAAAAATTCGTTGATGAACTTTCCCAAAAGTCAGTAACTTGGATGACATCTTGCTGACTTGGGGATTACAGGGGTTGATGGTTTTTAAAATTTTATATTTATTTATTTATTTATATTTTAAAAAGGGGTTACCAGAGACCACAAAGGGTCAAACATGACCAACTGGTAGGCCTGAGTTCAATTCTTACCGGGGTTATTGTTTCACTTTTGTGAGTTAGGTGGTACCGTGAAACTCCCACAAGGGGACTAAAGCCAAATTTGGCTACAGGTGAAAAAAAAAAATTTAGGAATATATTTATTTGGCGTGTAGAAAACAATTTAGGAACCCTGTTATACCCTATTTTTGGCAACATGCTGGAACCTATTGTCTAAATCTGGCAATTTTTTCATTAAAAATAAATTCCTCAAAATCCTTTGTCTGAGTTGCAAGGCTTTTTTTCTTTTTTTTGGGGTGATCAGGATGTGAAATATTCTTTGGGTACCATGGTTTAAAATCCCAAAAATCCACTTAAATTATTTTAAAATATTACAAATGTCCCATGCTTAGACTAAAATCATCAAATTAAATTAGAATAAACCAAGGTCTTCAAGTTCAAATATAGCATTTTTGGGGGGCTTAATTTGGCCACTAATAAGAGGCCTCACTCAAAACGGTAAATGTATAGGCCATGCCCTATTGAATAAAATAGTGCAAGTGACTTGTGACATTGGTCATATGTGATGTGAAGCATGACATTACATTCATTAGTCTTTTTCCTCTCGTGTATTAAAATATAATACAATGTGTGAAATCAACACATAGGACTTGCCTTGTTGAATAAATGCATGAAATGACTTGTGACATTTTGGTCATATGTGATGTGAGACATGACATTATGGTCATGATTTATTATTATTATTATGGTGTTTAAAATATATATTTAAATTTTATCTTCTTTTTTTTTTTTGATTTGAAAGTTTAATTTTGCCCACATATTTGTTCATTTTGATTATCTTATCATTTCTTGGGCTTTGTGCTTCTTCTTTACACTACCAATGACAATCAATTGATGTAGTAAGGTTAGAACATCAATATATTTTCATTTATTCCTTGAATTCTACAATATCAACACAAAATTTCATATCAATTTTGAGTTTTTTCATGAAATCAAATATTCCAATTCCATTAATTTGAAGAAATGAAATTCCACCTTCACCTATGGAAAACATTTAAAAGAAAATTGTGTACCAATTATACCAAGAAATTCATATCAAACCATATCAATCTCTAAGATTTAAAGAGGATTAATCTTTTATTCAATGTGATTTTTTGAATTCAAATATGTGTTAATCTCATTTGGGAGGATGAAAACATTAGTTAAACATATTGGGTGTAGTTTGACAATTTATGATAGTGAATGGCATCCATAATATTTGAAAAAAATCATTAGTTGAAAAACAAGAATTATATAAGCTATATTTGTCAAACACGTTTGTCAAACAAGCAAAAGGTCACAAATTTTCAATTTCTAATGATCAACACAAGCTTTTGCAATGGCAATGACTTTTGCACAACATGAAAAATACTTCAATAAAAGGGTTCTCAACAACTTCAAGTTCCAATTTATACAAATAGAGAGACTAGAGCCCCCACAAACATTATGGTCCCTAGAACTTAAGCTTAGCATGTCTATCAATTGGCATTTTTTCACATGGAATTGGTATCCAAAAAGATGACTTATGTAACCTAAAGCTACTCTACTTAAACTAGGTCTAATGTACTAAAATTTGTCCAAGGGTTTTGCATTGGGCTTTTGTATGATGTAATATTTTAAGATTGTTGGAATCCATCACAAGGTTTTAAATAACTTTTGTTTGAAATTTTTTTGTTCAATGTATTTTTATGAATTGAACTTTTTTTTTTTATTTTAAAATTTTGGTCATGAAAATTAATGTAAAATGCAATGGAATATCAACTATGGCACATACATTAATCTTGTGTTGTAATATAATGTTCTCTTAATGTTATCATATTACAATTTGAGGAACATAATACAATAATTTGAATATAAAATATATTGGATTATAAAGATCATGCCTCAAAAGCAAAAAAAACCATACAATGTTAGTACTCCAAATCAAAGAACACATTAGACAAATTTTTGAATTCCACCTTTTACAAACCAAAAAAAAGAAAACATCTTTTCTCTTTGCTTCAAAGAGAAAACGAGAAAAAGAACTTGTGATCCATTTTTTCTCCTCTCCAATCTTGCAGATAAAAACAATTTTAAAACTCACTTTCAACTCTTGAAAGACCACATAGACAATTGCAAGCTCAACAACAAACCTTTTACAACCCTCCAAGTCACACATAAAGACGAAATGAACAAAAGAGACACAAGAAAAAAAGTGTTTCAAAAAAATTAATGTCAAGGAATGTTGGCCCAAATCACTTTTCTTATAGACATTTGTAAATAGTGTACTCATTTAAAAATTGTTTCAAATCTTTTTAAAATAAGGTTAGATAGTAAAACTAAGGGTTGTACAACACTTGTATACAATATATGATTGTTAGATTCATTACAAATTATTCCAAATGCTCCAATTACATATTTGAAATATATCATATAAAAACTGAATATTTTCAATATTAATTTTGACCTCAAGACATGTAAAAGTAAGTGGTGGTTACACTTGTAGTACATGTTTTTGTGTTAGGACTTGGTCAATTTTTCATGTTGTAAGTCAAGTCATCCACATGGATAAAATTTGGTTTCCTTGGGGCCACACTTGAAAGGGAATTCATCATATGTGCTTGAAGACTTCACTTGACAACAAAATTAAAAAGGCCCTTTGAAATAATCAAATGTAAAAAATGGGAATGAAAATACAAAATTCATTACCTTGCATTGGTTTCAGAGAAATTATTTCAATTGAACTCAATATTTACCAAACAACTTAAAAAGGTTATTTGTTATCATTAACTAATCCATTGCATTTTTTATTATTCTTATCCATCACCAAGGTCCATGAGATTTAAGATGTCAAAATGAGGTTCCATTGGTTTTGCAACCCATTTTCACTTTCTATTTTTCCAATCTATTTTCCTCTTTCATCATCATAGATTTATCTTGCTTTTAATGTCTTATTTTGTGAAGTTTCAACTCTTGTTAAAAGTGTTATCAAAATGTTTTAGAGCTAGTTTTTGGTTCTTTCAACATTTAGTTAGCCACATACCATAGGCTTCAAAATGTTGATAGTGTCAAAATTGTGCCACAATTGTAATAATGAAAGTGACCAATTCAATATCCAAATATATCTTTAGAAAGGAACATTGATGCAATCATTCACCAAGTAGTTAAAGATATTGAACATTCATTGTTTTGATTCTATGAAAATTTTGATCACATAAGTAATGAAAGAATGATGATTATTCTTTCACAATTTCCTATCTTAAGCAATTGGTTTAATATGGTGGCAAATGAATTAATAGTTTCAACATGAACAAAGGTGTCATACAATGAAAATTTTCCTTGATGGCAATGCATTGTGATTTAAATTGTGCTCCTTTGATGATTTGACAACATTTCACAAAGGCATATGCCAACATATAAATATAAAGGAGGACCAAAAGAACCTTTAACAATCTTGGCTTTAACTAGTAGTTTTAAAATGTGTTGCATAGCTTCAAAGAAAGAGAGTGATTGTTATTAACCATGGATTTTGTTTTACAAAATCCCATAAAGAATATGCTTTGTACATATCATTATATTTCAATGATTTTTTTATCCTAATTTTTTAGGATACATATTCCATGTTTGCAGTAATTATCAACAAAAATTTGTTTTATAGAATCATAAAGGGAAGAAGGTTTGGCAAATATGAATCAACCTTATGATAAAATATTAAGGAACCCATTAAAATGAACTCAATCCTTGATCAATTTCATTGTACCACATGTATATATGTTTTAAATCTAATGAATCCAATGGGGAGTGCATGTTTCCATTTCATTTGTTAGTGTATTCAATTAAACATCATATTATGTTTTGACCAAAAAACAAGGGATCATTGTTTGGTTGCAAAAGGATTCCCACAACAACAAAAAAAAACCAAGACCACTAATTATTCAACTTGTAATAAAACACAGATTTTAACTATTAGGTTTCATAATATAGAATCCAAAAAATTATATGCACACAAGAATGACCATCATGAACATTCCTTGACACAAAAATGTTATAAATTAGTCATAAATCACATCAAATACTAACATTCTCATTCATATTATATGTTTATATTACCACTCTGAATGGCAATATAAACATGGTTGTGGAATGAATCATGAATTCATGATTCATTTCACTTGGAGCATCACAAAACTAGCATATAAAGGACTCCTATCTAATCAAAAATCTATATAGGGGAACACAAAAATTGATTTGCAAATTCACACATTGTCTATGCTATTTATCCAAGTGTTTTCAATTAGTTCAATAGCTAGAATATACAAGCTCAAATTTCCAAAATTTTGTTCTTTGATGTTCTTCTATCCCTCCCCAAATTTTAGTCCCCTCTTCCTTTTAGTTTTCTCCCACAAACTAAAATGACTATAATGTGCCCCCAATTAAACATTCAATTCAATTCTCACCCCCCTCCCCCCACCACAACTTTAACCCCTCAATCCTTATATCAACTACATCCCATAGCCATAGAAAGGTTTCCTTCACAAATTTGTATTTTGCATGTTGAAATAATTGTCAACCACCAAACATGAATTTTCATTCCCCAAAAGAACCTCCATAAGCTTCCAAATGGTTGTAGAATGTAGCAAAAAAATACAATCAATATTGTATGGTAAAGGCACAACCTTAACCCCAGCCTAACAAAATTGCCAACCTAATTTGGTAGTATGATGTTTTCAAAGTAGTGGATTCAAGGTTAAAAAGGAAACGAAATTTCAAACACCCATCCATTCTATTGATCAAATTATAGAATTTGGTATTATATATGTCATACACCTTAACTCTACAAATTTATTAACAAGGAAAAAATCATTCCATTGAGAACCATGAAAACTTACATCTTTGTGTTCAAAGGCTCAATGAGTTCACAACACCTTTACAAAGCCCACAAATTAAGTTCCTTGGACAATTATCTCCAATGTCATAATAAATAGTGCAAGGCTTGTGATTTTATCAACAAAATGACTAACAATTGAGTCAATATGGATAGAAGTACCTTTTTCCCATTTCCACATTTCAAGAAATGAAGATTGTAATTGATCAAGTTCAAGAAACAATGTTAGTCCTTATTCCTCCAACTTCATGTCCAATATGCCCAAAACTGTGATGTATATTAGAAATCAAATTGCATGGCATTTAAAAGTGGTGAAATGATTGGAAATTTTATTGTGTTGAATTTCAAAATGCACAAGTGGCCTTTATTTGTTTCTTGAAGAATTGACAAGATTCATTGCAAACCAATCTATTGGCCAATAAATGAGTAAAGGGTTCCAAAATTTGGAAAGCAATTGGAGCTTCATTTGTTTGACCACTATATATAGATGATATGCAATGTAAAGTATTTCTAGAATTAGGTACTAATCATCTAACACAATGGGGATTGACAAATGTAGATTATCAACAATGAGTTTATGAAGTCAAAAATGTGAAAATGAAGTGATTTTGGGGGGTTTCAATCACTAAAATTTCGAAAAAAAACTAAAATATGTACATCCAAAAATCTTAAAGGATGCTTAAGTTTTTTTTCCTATCATATTTTGTTTGTAGGAAAAATCGGTTAAATGTTCCTAGGGGTGAAAGCACACTAAGGTGTAACACTTTTAAGCACATGTGAAAGTCCATAATTACTTAAATTAACATTACCTAGGTAGTGTGAAGGCAAGATACTTTGAATCACACAAGTCATTTTACAAGTAATCATTAAAAATTTATTATGAAAAAAATTTAACCCTAGTTTGCCTTACGAAGCACTTAAATTTAAAGATGAACTTCTAAACTATTGCTTTTGTTAAATAAAGGACTTAATAAGGAAAAACCATAATTCAAGGTACATAGGAAAAATTGGTCATTAAAATCCTTCCAAAAAGTCCTACTTAGTATCAAGCTTACCACATCATATTACCATAAAGTGTTTTACTCACTAGAAAACATTATATTAAGGTGTGTGGAATCCATACTCATTGATTATGGATTGTTATAAGTTTTTGGCTATTCCTTTGAAAGTCCATTATGTTATGGCTATTCAAATATTATCCATGAAATTCATACAATGTGATTATATTATATATAACATTGTAATGTTGAGTCTTTTATCATTTTAGTCGATTATATTTAATCACATGGCTAATTACAAATCCCAAAATCTTACAAAAATTTCCTTGTGACAACATTTTATGAATCATGTAGTGTGTTTTCACCCCTAGGGATGATCACCCTTTTGGCTACATTAAAAATTAACATAAAATTCTAACATTGGCCAATTCCTTTGAAGTTTTTCCATGAATAAAAGGCTTTAAAAAAATTAAAAAGAAAAAAGAAACAAAAGATTTTGATTGCAATGAAAGAAATGGATGATCAATGGAACAAAACTATTGTACTATCAAGATGGGTCATGTTCCATAATCTTATAGAACAATGTTATTGTTACCATGCACATGTAGAATGGAAGGTATGATTATATTGTTTGTTTAGGTTCATATGCATATGTATATACACTAGAAGAAAATTGTCATTTTGTAATTGTTGTATGCAATTGATTTTCAGTTGCATGCAACACATGCAAAGTTGTTAGACTCCATAGTTACATAAAACAAGTTAGACACAACTAGTAATTGCATATGACAATACGTATGTGGACAATATATATGTTATGAATTTATATTTTATACATGTATATTATTTTACGGGGGTTACCCATTGTGACATGTGTTCATTTACAAAGGTCAATTATATGGTGACACGTGGCATTTAAACATAATTTCAATGTTCAATGTTATTAATAAATTAATAAAATTCTAGCCATATAATAAAAAGTGAATCAAATTTTGACATGTGTGCATTTGTGAAGGCTAATCATGTGGTGACACATGGCAATTTAAAAAACCCATTGATTAATTAATTAATTAATTATTAAATGTAGGTAGGTAGGTCATAGGTATGTAGGATGGTAGGGTTAAGTTAAGTAGGTAGGTTTAAAATAATCCAATTTTGTGTTTGGGTTTAGCTTTTAGGGTTTAACTTCTTTCATTGGCCCATTCCAAATGGCATTTGGTACTTGATTTGTGAACAAAACAAATGCACTTACTTATATAGTGTGCACACTTGGAATATAAGGCAAAAAAAATGGGATAAATTTTTTAATTGTGAGTGCAACTAATGTAGTTACAACCTACATGTAAATATTACATGCTATCTATGTCATATTAACCTAGTTTACCTACTAGCTAAATTAATTATATTATAAGTAGTATAATTTAATAAGTAAGTAATAATATAATATATCATTAAATGGATAATAAATATTAATGTAAGTAATTATAATTGTCATAACATTTTAATAGTTATGATTACTTATAATTGATGATCAATAATATTATATTATTATTATCTAATTTAAATTAATAGCTAATTGAGATTAGTAACTAGCCTAGACTAGGGTACTTATAAGGAAACTAATTTACTTTATTAGCCATAAATATATTAACATAATTAATAACACTATAATAAAATCAAAATATTAGTATTTGAAGAATAAAAATGATATTATTATTAACTATTGAATAATAATAGTTTTTATTAACAAAGAATAATATTAATAATTATAAATATAGTTCTAATATTTTTTTATAATTATATATGATTAGATACAATGAATGGTAAAATACTAATATATAGTTTTTAGCTTAAATAACTTTGATTAAATTATCCATGGTTAAATTAATTTAAAAATTAAATATTAGTTAATTTATCAAAAGTAGTTTAGTGTCATAGTTAGATTTGACATTATTAGTTTAGCTAAAGTTAATTTAGCCATGGTTAGTTTGACCTTGATGAATGTGAGTTTAACCTACCTATTTAACTAATGTTTTGCATTGGGTAACATTAGTTAACATGGGTTTAACTTTAATACTAAAAGCTATAATATTATTATACATAGCCTATGTAAATATATTGAATGTATTTTGAAGGAGGATGGCAATAGTTCGGACCATCTTTTTTCCACAATGTTCATCCTTGGTTTAGCCATTCTCAACATCTTTCTACCTAATGTAGTTGTAAGGGAGAGGAAGCTTTCCCCTCCTTTTTTCATGTATGTATGCGGGTTAGGTTCTAAGGAGCCTATGTTATGTAAGAACACTAAGCAGTGCACTTTTTTGGGGCCTTTCACCACTTCAACAATTCTAACAAATTCCCCCTTGCCTTCCTTACTATGATCATCACTCATTTTTGTCCCCTCTATTTCTATGGGGTCAATGTTCTATATTGTGAACCTATTGTGAAAGTCTTCACCTCTTGTGGGATGCAAAGTTGTTGCATCTCATACCTAAGCACTAGTCAGAACATTGTAGAAGTTTGGCAAATCACCATAGGTACAAGTTGTTTCAATTCATTAGGTAAGATTTCAATTCACTCATTTTCACTAGCATCCATCTTTAGGGCCCCTAGTTGTTGATTTTCCTAGGATAATTTATGAAGCATACCTATTTGTTTCAGTAATGATTTTATGTAATGTGTAAGTGCTCTAGAAAAGGTTGAAAATATGAATGACCCTTTGTACCTTGTCATATGCACTTTTTACTCTTGGTTCTAGGCCTTGAAACTAAGATGGTGTTAGTGAAAATGTTTCAAATTCTTGACCCCAAATACCTTTAGTGTAAGCCAAGGTAATAAAGGTTGCACATTTATAACTCTTGTTTTTGCCCATTTGAAGTTGCATTGATTGGCCACCACAATCGCTTCTACAATGTTTGTGAATGTTAGTAACAAAGGTCATTATGTCTAAAGTTGGAACATCCTTCGCCAATTCGACTATTTTTATCTCCAACTCTTTGTGTCAACCAACATTCATTTCCACCATATGCGATTCTTCATCATTTTTAGGCTCAATCTTTATGGGAGTCCCATTATCCGTTTCACATTGATCAGTGGGTTCTTCATGCAAAGAATCATGTGTGCAATCAAAATCAGGTTATGAAAAATGAAATATTTCATGCACATCCTTTTCAAATTGAAGATCAATATTTTCTTTCAAGCTATTATGGGTAGATATTGTTGATATAAAATGTTTGTGTGTGGGGTTTGAAATCCCTAGAACAACTTCTGGTAACTTCCAAAGCAAGACTCAAAATATTTCCCTCTTTCAAAATTTCACCTTGTCTTTCTAGGTTTGGGGTCAAGTGCAAATTATCCTTTGATTACTTGCAATTAGGTTCAATGCATCAAAACTAATGCAACGAACATTATTAATCTCAATAATTTGAACATTGATCAAAATTTGGTGGTGGTTGTTGTTAAGCAATGGTCATTAAATAGATCCATGACACAACAAAATGTTCCTCCTTTTTGCTGGTTGTTGTGAATTTGGCGACAAGGTAGCGCACGAGTGAAGATTCTAAATGAATGCATCTTTCAATGTTGGTGTTACAAGATTCAGCTTTTGGACTCCTTGGAATGTTGATTGGGGTGTCATTCATGGTGATTGGGATAGTTGTGGGAAGGTTGATTTTGGTTCTTGAATCTAGATCATAGGAAAATGGGCAATGTGGCAATGGAAGATCGTTGATGGTGTTATGGCTATGCACATGATGCATTGTTAGGAAGAAATTGATTTCAATAAAATTAAATGGTCAAACTAGGAAAATATAAAAATATAAATGGAGTAATAAAATTGGAATTGTGGGTATGTGAACAAACTTCCTATAATTTTCAAGCTTCTTTGTGAAGGTTGTTCATTGATTCGATGTCACTTCAAACAATTTGAACGTACATCCTCATTTTCACATGTTGATCTAGCCAAAACACCTCCTTGATCTCATGATTCACCTTTGTGTTAAAGCCAAGTAGGTGGCCTTCCTCCTAACTTTTAATCCAACCCAACACCTGAGATATGAATTTCCTAAACCAATGGTAAGATTCAACTAGGCCCTTATGGAACACTTGGGTAAGCGGTAATTGGATAAAGGGAAGATAACTCTTGTCCAACATTCCCAAGATGATGGTGAGCTAATCATTTGAAGCACATTGTGTTTCGATTGCCCATTTGTGTATGATCTTTGCATTGCTTGCCAAGTAAACCGATGGAAGTGGCGATAGTGGAAACATCCACATGCTTTGGTAGCTATTAGAATACAAGAATTGTCACAACAAATTGTTGATGTACGTTGTTAAATAGGGTCCAAGCATGATAAAGTATGCCAAAATACTAATCTTAAAAAAATTTAATTTCAAAACAATCTCTTTTCAACATTAAATTATAAAAGATATTAAAAACCTATTTAAATTGCATTTTGAGATCATATAACACTTCATTGAGTTTATTGTAAGTTGTACATAAAGTTTGAAGAATTACTATATAAGAAAAATAAATGAAAAATATGTTCTAAATTGGTTGGTTGTTTAAATTTTTCAAAATATTTTTACATTAAAACTTTGATAGATTATGACTAGAATATGAAAAGTTGAAACTATATCCATATACACTAGGCCTTCATCAACTTGAAGGTATAATAATTCTAATTGATGTTTTATTTTCATGTACTTATAATTCAATTTTTTAGAACTATGACATGTACTTTCTATATTTACATTTCAAAAAATATATTTAAATGCATATTAAAACATGTGTTCTTAAATATTATGCAATGAAGTCAAAGAATTTATAATCATTAATCATTGACTTAAATAATATTCATGGATTCAATATGTTAAAATATATTTTATAGATACTTTCCAAAAAAATAGCAAGTGTTTTCAACTAGCATACTTTATCATGCTTATACCTAATAATGTAGATTAGTTAGTGGTTGGGTCAAACTATTGGTGATCCCTTATCCCCTTTGATTAGTCTTTTTTTTGGGTGAAAAATTGTCAAATGGAAAAAAATATTTTCAAAGTGGCAAAATTTGAGTTTTATTGTGTTTTTAAGTTGCCAAATTTTGACCAAAAAATAGAAAGATATATTGATAATTGCCAAATGCTACACTAAATTTTAATAGGTCGTTAGAAATATAGAAAGATGCTCCAAAAAAAATTATTTAAAAATTTTGTATTCACCAAAATTGACTAAATCATCTTTAGAATTATCGCCACCTTAGCTACATGACAAAATTGAAAAGAAATTGATGCCTTGAGCCCTAGCAAAATTGTTGCAAAATTTTGAAAAAGAGCTACTAGCCCCTCAAAGGGTGTTTTTTTGCTAGAGAAGATAGTGGAAATTTCCAACAAGTGGCTAGTTCAAAAAGGATTTTGGAAAAAAAAAAGCAAAAAAGAAAAAGTTCTTTTTTCACATATTTGAGAAAAAAGGAAACCCTACCAATGTTTTTCTTTTCGGAAATTTTTTGCCACTTGGTGACAAAAAAAAAAGATTCACCAAAATTTGATATTTTCTTTCCCTTAGTGTAAACCCGTAAATCATTTGGAAAATTACACCAAAGTTTTCAAGCCATAAATTTTTTATGAAAAAACCCTAATCTTTGCCACCAAGTTGAAGCATGTTTCTTTTTTTTGGCGATTTTTCAGATAGTGGCAACATATGTTTTTTGGGAAAGTTTGGAGGTTTTTTGAAAATCAGTGCAAATCAATTGAATTTGGGGATTTTAAGACAGATGTCATGATTTATTGGTATACCAACCAGCAAGCGGTAGGAGGATTACAATTTTATTTTATTTTTTTTAGGTTTTTTTTTTCTTAGGTTTTTT
>Ga0116231_10004690_pt1 | contig 27522 bp, 26 predicted proteins | sample S1TSphgellanicum_2_FD_89695 | JGI IMG/M metagenome (GOLD analysis project Ga0116231, IMG submission 89695) | Host-associated microbial communities from peat moss isolated from Minnesota, USA - S1T2_Fd - Sphagnum magellanicum MG | ecosystem: Host-associated > Plants > Peat moss > Unclassified... | reverse complement strand
TACCCCGAGTTCGGGCTGTGACGAGTCAAGTGAGTCCAGAGTTGCCCGTGGCTTGTCCTAGCACCAAGGGTGCTCCATAATGTGAACTAACCAACTTGTTGGTTGGTTTTATGCAGGTTCGAATAAATGAATAGCTTGACATTCTTCCTAGTCCCATCCCAGAGCTTTAGCATGCCCCTCTACCCCTTTTAGTGCTAAGAGCTGGGAGCGTGCCCCAAGTTCCTCACAATTCCGCTGTGAGAGTAACTTAGGCCCAACTTGGGTGTAACTAGGGACTTGGGAGCGCATCAATGCTTTTGTTTAGACAAAATTACACCTTCCAAACTCTCCACTTTTAAAAAGAGCTATCAAATTCATTTCCCATAATATGTATTCATATTTAAATCACCTTTTCAATTGAAGCATGAATGAGTTCCACCATTTGCACTTTCCATGGAATCCTTTTGTTTTGAAAAATACTCCATTTCATTTTCCTCATCATAAAGCCCTAATTGGTAAATGGAATTGTGTTAAGCATCACATTACTCAGTAAAATTTGTCACCATTCCATTGATAGGCGCCAATGTTTAGTATACAACAAACATCTTTTCTAAATTCTATCGAGTTATAACATTTGATTGGTCATCAATTAAAACACCTACCAAGGTCAATTGACCAGTAGCAACTCCTTTTGAATTTAGTTGGTCAATGGTGAAGATGCTTGTTGAATTTGGTTGAGCAATGACAACTACTTCCAAATTTGATTGGTTTGGAATGATGACGCTTGCCAAATTCGATTGGTCCTTTTTGTTATTGAGGTTGTCTCCATCCCTTCCTAATTTCTCCATGCCTACATGAAATGCATCCTTCAAAAAGGCATCTCGCATTACCATACCCAATTCCATCTATTCTTGAGCCCACACATCAATTTGAGAGGTATTTAGCTCCCTTTTAGACCACTGCTATCACCAAAAGTGTTTTTTCCTACATGGGTTTTTTTGGCCACAAGTGGGATTCCTTTTTGTGACAAAAGTGCTACTAGGTTGACACCTACTAATGACATTGATGGTACTTGAAATGTCATTTTTCTTGTGTTCTTTGGGCATTGAAGATGCCTAATTACCAATTCTTTGTCTTCTTCTATGTACTCTAGTGTAGTATGGTGTTTCGTCATGCTAAAGTAAAAACAAGGCTAATTAAATTATTCCCCACCTTCTTTGCCTTATTTTGGACTATAATCATTTCCGTATGCAACTACACAAGTTTTGAACCACTCAACCCAATTGACAACACCCTTTTCAACAATGATTACAATAAACAATAAGGTTTCAAAAATCTAACAATTACCTTGTCAAAATGTTACAACCTCCACCAATGTAATCAATTGCATCTACATTCTGGAAGTTCTAACCTTCATAAGGGTGTAACTTGAGTTTTGCCTATAGTGTTCCTCCTTTCCTCCTTCAAAATACTCCCCCCATCCTTCAATGTAAAATTTTCTTGTTAATACAACAATACCTTCTACTAGTAGCTTGAAGATTTTGTTGATGGCACAACAATCCAACATGATCTCCTTGTTGTGCAAGATGTTTCCTTCAATGGAAACCCAAAAGCTACAAATGATTTCCTTGATCACATGAAGGTCAAATGTGTTCCAATCAAGCTTACGAATTCATCAAGTTTCACTTTAATCATCTAGTTAGGTTCCTCCTTCATAGCTACCCACATTGTAATGTACATGCATGTTGGAAAATGGATTTGATCTAACAATGTCGGTTGAATATCCACAATTGTATCCTTGGTTTTGGACTTCATATGTTTGGTTCCAAAAACACGTTCCACCTTCAAACTTATGTTTTGCCATAGTTGACTACAAGGGCTTCTCCTTATAATAATTGAACTCCTTGTTCCACAATACAATAATCATACTCACAATTGGTGGATGCATTAGCTGCTTGATGATGCCCATAAAGAAATAATCCAAACCTAAATGATGTATTGACTATTCAATCCCTATTCTTTCTTTCATTATTTTTTCTTCAAAGAATTTGTTTCATTTCACATGCCAATATGTCTAAACTCTAAAGAAACTATGTTTTGATTCCTTGTCAATCTATTCTCTCTCTACAATAGTAAACACTCAAAAGTCTACTAGCTGCAAAATTCTTTCAATACACTTCAACTTCCCCCAACAATCTACTGCATTAAGATGAAGGAGAAAAAAAGAAATATTACACTCAACATCTAAACTTTTTGGCATTTCTTGTTTTATCTCCCATTCTAGTTCTGAATCTAAAGATAACAAGAGTTTCTTTAGTGAAGATGTGTATACTAGCTATTTTTTTCCACACTTCACATTCCTATTCTTATTTGTCCTCTGAATTGCAGTTGAAGGAATTTTTTGATCTGTTATTTCCTGCCTTCCCTACTATTTGAAATATTTGATACAAAGTTTTTCCCATATTATTTCTACTACATGCTAGTTCCATTCATTCAAACAGTCCTTTTCTTCTGGTCATAATTTTCCCAAATGTCAGAATCATTGTTGTATACTAGCCTTCCAGTTGTTATTTTTTTATGTGTTAGATACAAAATCAACAACCATAAAGGATTAATGTGCATAATTATTTCCATATTTGGAATTGTTTTAATTGTCGTGTCATATAATGAATGGTCATGTCACTTTTTCATTTTTTATTAGCATTAATTAGCTTGTTTGGTACCATTATAAATGTTTTCATGCTGTAATTTTTTATGTGGTGGTAATTTTCATAATTATGTCATTTCATTCTTCCCCATCCATTGGTATTCAAACTCTTATAAGGATTTTCCAGTTGTTTCCACCTTGCACCAAATGTTGTGTCTTCTTGTAATTCTTTTGATCAAATCCCTTCAAATCTTCAGTAATTACATTTATTACAACAATTGTTACAATTAATTATGTTGGATTTCAATAGGCCTTTAATTTGTCAATATTGACCAATGTTACATCTTCATTACTTAGTGTGTTTAATTGAACAATACTATTAAGAAAAGTTTTCTTCATTTGGAATGGGCCAATCTAGGAAAACCTAAATTTTCCTTTTTTGATTTTTGGATCTTTTGGGAGCCATAACACCAATTCTCCATCTTCAAATATTTTCATTTTTTTTTGTCATCACTTTGATGTTTTTTAAATTTCTAAATATAATAAAAAATTCTTTGCTATGATCCTTTTTTCATCAAGCAAGACTAAATTTTCCATTTGAACTAATAATGCATTCATCCAATTCTTGTCCTTCTCAACAATTGTTATATTGGTTGGAACTATAAATTCGATAGGTAATAATGGCATTAAATTGTATACAAGTTTGTAGGGAGTATGTTGTATTGAAACCTTGTATGTTGTTTGATAAACCTAGAGTGTCGTAGGCAACATTACATCCCAATCATTTTGATTAGCATTTATTAACTTACTCAATATCTACTTCATTGATTTTTTATTGTTTGATTTTTTTTAGTAATTTTCTTGAGGATAATCGGTGGTAAATTGTGATGTGTTATCATAAATTCTTGAACTAATAATTCAATAAAGGCATTTATGAAATGGCTCCCTTTGATCACTAACCAAGTGTGTAAGGCAATCAATTTGAGTGATAATATTTTCATAAAGAAACTTAATAGTGGTTTTCACTGTATTATCACATAATGGTTTTGCCTCAACCCATTTTGTGGTATAATTCACTACTACAAAATATGGGTGCAGTTCACTAATCCCTATTCACTAGGCTAGTGAATTCATTACTTCCCCACTAGGTCTTGTTCATTATGACCAATGAATTCACTTAAGGGCAAAAACATCCTTGGGTGGACCACTAGGAACCACCTCAAGGAATGGTTAAGGAACCAAAATGTAAAAATGGCCATAGTTACATTCTTGAAACTTTTTAAAAATGGAATGATTAGGAACATCAAAAAAATTTATAAAAATATTATATTATTGGAATTTCAAAATCTATGGAATCTAATAAGTGTATTCATTCAAAAAAATTATGAAATTTTTTTTTATGTGTTTCCTATGATTTTTCAAAGCTTAATGGGTCTAGGAAAATCAGGGTGTGACATTCCTAGCGGTCCACCCAAGGACGCTTTTACCTTTAGTGTATAGGGACACCTTTTGTTGTAATGATTTGTTTTGATTATGATATACTAATTCTTAGTATATTGAAATTTGAACTATAAGTTTGATTGAACCCATGTAATCTAATCCCCATTTCATGAATGGTTCAAAAATGAGTACTGGATATAGTGGTCCTTTAACATTCCTATACATGCCACATGTGCGTTAGCCATTAACAAACATCACAAGACTAGCATAATTTAGCCACATCTCATTAAAGGGTCGTCCATTAGTATCCCACCATTGTGTGAATGCATGGGATAATTGTTTATTTTTGGCAATTTTTATAGTCCATAAAAGTCAAAATTTTGTCTTGGAATAATGATGAGGTGGCATTTTACGGTATTTTTATTGGTTAAATTGATGTCATATGTGGTAGTGGTAGGGAACATAGGTTATGTGCAAAATAGGGAAATTTGAAATTTTTATGTCAAAAATTTCCCTATTTTAATTGTAGTTTTCCACAAACTTGGGTTTGATGCACTTATAAAATAACTCAATTAGTGCACGATGCACATGTGTGGTGTGGTGGCAAAGCTTTGACGTCTTGTAAACAACACTTGAATGTAGATGTTGAAATTGGAGTGCGCTTCTAGAAACTATAGTAATACACATACACCAAGATTTCTTTAATGTCGCTATCAATAGACACTAGTTTGGGTATGGTTGGGAAGAACACTAAAGTAAAAATAGAAGGAGCTCATGTCAGTAGCTATGTAGACTGTTTGTATGGAGCAAAACCAAACATCATTTTTGACAAGAAGATCAAACTTTTGCATAAAAGCTTTTGGGAGAAGTATGGCATTTCTAATGAGAAGATATTACCAAAGATATTGAAGATAGGGAAGGACATAGCAGAAGAGGAGGTGGTAACTTTGTTTGGCCATGATAGTCATAATGGCTACAAATATTGTCACAATGAAATTCAAGTTTTGATTGTTAAGGTATAAACTTTGTGCATGATCATGCACCAAAGGACACATGTGCCCAACATTCAAAGGATAAACAAAGTTGAAGCTCGAAGGATCATTTATGAAATCAAGACATGCAAGAAAGTGAATTGGTATGTTTTTATTGAATGGTCAATATGCGACCAATTTTGTAAACTACAATCTTTAAAAATGACTTTGTGTGCCAAACTTGGGCATGTAATAAATCTAGCTAAATAGCTTAGTGGATTCAAGCATGGAGGAGGAGCAGGAGGAAGGTTCTATGCTAACCAACAGCATGCCCAAGGCACCAAGCAACCAACAAGTTCATGTTCTTAGGGAGTTTCAAGTCCAATGCATCAAAATGTGGTTAGAGTATATCTCCAATCTACATAATGGCTTGCCAACATTAAAAAAACGTGTTTCTTCATTTCTAAAATTAGAAAATAAAATTTAAAATGAGTTTGAAAAGGTTGAAAGGCAAGTTGAGTATTGCCTCATGCTTATTGTAACATGAATTTGACAAAGTTGTCTCGATTGCAATTGAAACTTGACACCCAAATTTTGAATGTTTATACTTTTTGTTCTTAAAATAGTTTTGTAGAATTGATAGGAGTGGCTCTGATTGAGCAAAAAATTGTGTAGAGGAAGCTTGATTCTCAATTGTGTTCAATTGAAAGTTTTAGAGACTTGTTCCAAATAAGGGAGGATGAACACATTAAATTACAAACCAAACATGTATCAACCAAAGATGCATGGGACAAGTTGAATCAATCAAGTTGGATACATGGAAATGATATAAGGCCGCACTTTGCCTTTAAGTTCAAATGATGATGAGTAGGAATTAACGCCCTTGAATTAGACCCCATCACCATTGTCTTTCTTGGTTTGGAAGGTGAAATTGTCTTGACTACCCATGCCTTCTATCAATTTTGCTTTGCCCATTTTGTCATAGATTATTTGAGCCTACTTGGGATTGCAAATTTTCTTCTTGCAAACATATTTATTATTTTTAGTGTGCGAAAAGTCATTTTACTAGTTCCACTAAATGTTTGCTTGTGCGTTGTGGGAAAGAAATGCATCCATATTAGTGGGTGCTTTTAGGAATTAAAACACCATCTCTTCCTAAGGATGTAATACAAGGAATAGATTGGACTATAATGGCTATTGTTTGCGGCAATTTTGATGGTGGGTTTAATTTGACATCTACACATTTCTTGAAATCATTTTCGATGTTATTGTTCAATTCTGCATCAATTGTGTTTAGGTTTTAAGGTTTATTGTGTCCATTTAAAGTTTAATGACATTCATAATGGTGTGAGTCTTGAACCAATCCATGGTTGCACAACAAATTTCCTAAATCCATTTGAAAGATTGTTATTTTAGACATTCAAAATTTATGGTTGTGGCTAGTAGAAGTCATGAATTTTCTTAATGGTCCATGTTGATGACAATCATTGTTATTTGATAGTCCTTGTTGAATCTCGCATGTTGTTGATAGTCATACTTCACTAAAACCTTAATGTAGTTCATGTACTTTTTATATTGGGTCTTACATGTTGTTCATGGTCCATCCTCCTTATTATCTTCCATGTGTTTTCCATCTTTGAATCTTGTATGTTGTTGGTAGTGCTTTGAAAGTCCTAAAGTTCTTTATGTGATCTCCATCTTGAATCACATATTTTGCTCACAGTCACTAAAACTTTATTCTCCTCTATGTATTTTCCATCTTAATCCCATATCTCATTGACAGTCACTACATGTCACTAATGTAGTTTATGTAATTTCTTGTTGAGTCCCAAATGCCTTTGAAAATCCTATTGTAGTCCATGTAAGTCCATATTGTGTCTCACATGTTTTTTACAATCACTAAAACCCTACTATCCTCCATCTAATCTCCATTTTGAATCATATATATTATTGACAATCACTATAACCATGATGTCCTCCATTTGTTTTATGGATATTGAGTTACATATATCCCTAACAATCATTAAAACCTTATTCTCCTCCTTGTAGTTTCCATCTTAAACCCCATATCTCATTGATAGTCACTACATAATAGATGTAAATTTCTTCCATTTCCCAATTAAATAAGGCTCACTTCAACTTCCTTCCTTGCAACTATGTATACAACATATACCTCTATCTTCTTTAGCTCATTTTTACATTGCCATGCAACCTTCACCAAACCCTCAAGGAATTCCAACTCCCCAAGTATCATAACAATCATGTCCATTAAAAAAGATAAATATTTTAAACTTCACAAAATGTGATAAATTTTTTGATTGCATAGGCATGTCAAAGCCTTGATTAACTCATTTGACAATGTCTTGAGGGTGTTCCTTAGATTCAACAATTTCCTCTATCAAATCATTTTTGTTAATGATGGGCAACCTTTTCTTGGGCACCTTGCCACCTCCAAAGATGTGGCATTCAAGGTCACAAATGCAATTTAGGTGTTCAACCATCATGGTTTCATCATTGACCATACTTCCATCCAAATAGTTGGTTGAACTAAAATAAAACCTCTTTCCTATTCTTTTGGTTGTTGATAACAATGATCTTGAATATGCCCATACATGTTGCAATGGATACATTTGATACCACATTTTTCTCACTTATGATCCGTGCTACACTTCCTACACTTGGATTGGGCATTAACATATTTTGGATAACTTTTGGTGCCATGGTCCTCAACCTAGCATATGAAGCATCCCATATATGCATCTTCACCTTATGAAACGTCTTCATCCCATATGAAACATCCCATATGCATCTTCACCTTACAGTGTAACAATACAACAACTTCGTATCTTGTTTTAAATGCTTTGAAGAAGTTGGTTGAAGTCAAATTTAATTCATTCACCCATAGTTTAGTTGTAGTTTCATGCACATCTTCGACTCCTTATTGTTCAACCTTTAATGGTTCAAATGAAGTCTGTCCCATTTTGCTTAAAACTTTTCCAACTTCCTCGATAACTTTTACTACCTAATCAAGATTAGTAAAACTCTTGTCAATACACAATAACTACAAGAAAATGTGATTTTTTAGAAGGTCCAACTTGATTGAAATGTTCACATTGACCAAGGGGATTGTCATTTTGATTAAAGGCCTAGGGCATGAAATATATGAATTACTTTTGATTGAGACATCTGACTAAAATGACATTTTTGACCATGTGACGAATCAAACATTTGATCAAAAAGCTCAAAGGTCCATCAACATGACCAAGGCTTAATCAAATTGCCATACTCAGTGGCCATGGTGATTTACAATTAATCAAATTGGCCATTTTGATTTGACACTTAGTCAAATCACCCATATTAATTTGGTTATTTAATCTACAACTTTATTTTTCATAGGGTACATACCAAACCTAAGTTCATAGTTAGTAGGTCCGAGTTTAGGCATATTACATTTAATAGTTACTTATAAAGTTTAATAAGCTATTTACATGCTAACTTTAAGCACATGTAAGTACTTAAATTTAGTACATTAATTAGTTAATATTTAATAATTGATAATTAATACTCAATAATTTATGATTAATATTTTATGTAATTAATAAATCATCAAATAAATGTCAATTAATAACAAATAGTTAATGTATCGATCAACTTGTTAATTGATTAATTATTATAATCAAATTATCAATTTAATCTATTTTTGGCTATTATTCGATAGTAATTTATTAATTCATTAAAAATAATCAATTAATAATCATTGATATTATTTATTCATTTTTAGTTTATTGACACGTTCCCAAGTTCCTAATTAGACCCAAGATGGGTCTAAGTTACTCACACAACGAAATTGTGAGGAATTCGAGGCACATTCTTAGCTCTCAACATTAGAAGGGGTAGAAGGGCGTGCTGAAGCTCCGGGATGGCACTAGGAAGAGTGACAAACTTTAGTTACTTATTCGAACCTACATCAAACCAACCAACAAATTGGTTAAATCAATTTCTGGAGCACCTTTAGTGTTAGGACAAGCCACGGGCAACTCTGGGTTCACAAGATTCACCACGGCTCGAATTCGGGGGAAGCCACCACCTTCCCCCATATAGTATACTTTGTGCCTCTCCATGGCACCCACATCCAAATGGCTTTTTGTCTCGGGACTCCCAAGGAGGAGTCTTGAAATTGTCCCGGTTTGGACTCCTAGTATTTTGCAAGGTCACAATTTTTTGCTCAGACCTCCGATTGGGATGAGGTCTAAAGCAAACTTGTAGCTCTCCTTGAAAGCTTTTCAACGGTGTATTGCACTCCATCTGCATGCACCAGGGTTGTGTCGATTCTCAACTTTTATTGATCGGGAGTCAAATTGTTAGTTTGACTCCTGGCCTTTTTTTTTGCCATAACTTGTGTTGTAGATGTCCAAATGGCCCATGCAAGGCCATTTTCGACATCTACACTTTCATAACTTTCCAATGATATAAAGAACACTTGAATGCGAGGTGTTTTGACCCCTGTAATCAAACTCTGAAATTTTGGGAGTCCCAATTTCGGGAGTGTGAGTTTCATTCTCACACTCTCTCAAAATAGGGTTACGACATTTATAGTGATTCATTAAGCATTTTTAATTATTTCTATTAATTACTTATAGGTAGCTTATCCTACTAACTAAGTTAGTAACCGAAGCCATCTAGGCTTAGTTATTAGGTAGATAACCTAACTTAGGCCATTTAAGCCTATTAAATATATAATTTAACTTAGGTCACTTAGGCCTACAAAGTAGGTAGCTTAACTTAGACCACCTAGGCCTACTAAGTAAATAATTTAACTTAAACTACCTAGCTTACATAGTTTAACTTAAGCTATCTAGGCCTACTAGGTGTGTAGCTAACCTAAGCTATGCCACTTAGGCCTATTAAGTAGGTAGCCTAAGCCTAGACCTACCTAATTGGCTAGGCTACTTACTTAGTATGCCTAGGTTAAGCTTATTAATAGGTTAGTAGGTACCTACATAACTTACTAAATAACATAGGCATAGATAGCTTACTATGTAGGTATAAACATAGACATAATAAGTACCTATAAGGCCTAGTAAACTATAACCTACATGTTACCTAAGTACATGCATTTATTAATAAATACCTCCTACCTATTTAAGCTACCCTACCTATAACCTATTTATTTATATAAGTAATGTAAAAATATTCAAGTTCATTTAATACAGTATGTATGTTGAAAAAAATTCACAAAGTTGATTACAATATGTTGTCCAAAAATATCACCTTATGGAGTGGTGGTGCAATGATTGAGGATTTGACTCCTCAATGTGGAGGTGAGGAGTTCAAGTCCCCACACTTGCAACCTAGGCTACCTTGGCTATTTAGGTGACCCATTAGGTAGCCTAGGTTACAAAAATTACTAAACCACCTAGCCTAGGGTGCTTGGCCTAGCCTAAGTGGCTTGGTTTAGCCTAGGTGGTTAAATTAGGTGGCTTAATCTAGGCCCAAAACATAGGGTTGGTAACTAAATAAATAAATATTTTTGGGCATTAATTATTAGGTTTATTAATTAAGTAGGTAGGGTAATTAATTAATATTTTCATTTTCATTTTAAATAAAATAATTTAAATAATTTTTTTTCTAGTTATTACCCAAATTATATTATTGTCATGGTGGTTTACTAAAAAACAACCCTATAAAAAAAACCAACCAAAAAGACCTAGTCAAAATAGTTGGATCGAAATTGACTTATCCAAAATGGCATTTTGGTCAAGTTGGAAATGGGGGCAAAAAAACCATATGGGGGGGGTTTTTTCTTTTTACCAAAATTCCCGATCAAAAAAATCGTGATTTCTTCTAGTGATTTAAAAAAATTTCGAGTGTAAATCTAAGATGAACCTATGTTTGTGCTATATATTCCACAATGCACCCCTTGTGGGAATACTTTTTTCAAGTCAATTTAAATAGATGGCAGCATCTTGCCATGGTACTTGGCAAATTACCTTTAATTTCATCCAAACCTCATTGTTGTTGACTCAATGAAACCAATAACCATCATAGAGTATCCAATTATAAGGATTAGGGTTCCTACACTTTAACCATTTTTTGGCCTTGACTTTTAGATTCAATTTGACCACTTAAAAAAACATATTAGCATTTGGATCATAGATGTTTGCCAGTAGTTCAAAGTTTTGACATCATTTGTTCACATTTTCATGTTTTTGCCAAATGAAAGTTAATCAAGCCCTTGAGGACCCACCATGCTTTTTATAGAAAGGTTTTATGTTTTTAACAATAATTCATAATCCTCCAACAATTCTTCCAACTACCCCCTATTTGGCTTTAAATTGTACCTTGCAAAATCTTGTCCCACAAGCTTCCATTCTAAAGTAACATTAAGGTGTTTGGTAAAATGTAGATAACATATAAGCTTGGACACCATTCCTACTTGCTTATGTGATCACTTATGCAAAACTTTGCCTTTAAATATGGTGTATAAAATTTCACACCTTCATTAAATATATCAATTTCAACTAGTATCCACAAGTCACCAACTCTTAGCACCAAATCTTGTTGCTCTTGGACTGTTAAGTCAAGTACTCAACATGATATGACCAACTTGAGTAGAAATAATATCACACTTTATTGTAATGAGTTAGGTTGACTTCAATCTATCATTCCCCATCTTAATCCAAACTATTATTTTGGAAAAGAATCAAGAATGCACAAGGCTTACAACAATGTTGGGTGTGTGCAAGTTAAAGTGGCCCACCTTGGAACATTTTAAAACATCACCCAAAGTTCATTTTGTTTTTTTTAAAGCCTTACAAAGACTAAATAGTTCAACGACAACAATTAATTAATTCAAATCATTTTTTTTTCAATTTGTTTTAAACCCCACCTCATGTAGATAATTGTTTTGTATATGTGTGCAAACATTCAATATAAAATGAATATGTTCCATAATGTTATGGACTTTTGAAAAGACCTTTATTTCAAAATCTTTAAAACTTGATTTGTTGATACGTTATTTCATTAAAATTGAATAATCATAATCATAATATCAATCACTAAACAATTTTGAAATCCATATATGAAACTTGTTGACTTAAATAAAAGTCCATGAATTTCATGAAAAAAGTTCATGGAATTATTAATTTTGTTAATTAGGCATAGTAACCAATTTAATCACACACATATTCAACTTAATAATATAAAATCAAGTCCCTATTAAAAAAATAAACATGTAAAACACAAATTAGTCATCGCATTTGTACACATATCACAAAAATTTCCATTCTGACATCAAAAGCGGGTTGTTTCAACTTGCACACACCCTGTTTTGATTTCACTTCATTGGGATCAAAACCATTGATATTTAAAACATTAAAACCAATAATGAATAATATTAGGCATCCTAGGCTTGATTCATTCTCAAAATCATGTTCATAAAATGTTGAGGTTCTTGCCTTTGAATCCATATTGTATTGATCTCACGTTCTTTCTAAAATGTTCTCCACACAAACACTTATGTTGACTAGACCATAACACCAAAAATTGGGTGTTAGTCATTCTTTCACGTATTCATGTTTGTGAACTCCAAGGATTATAGTTCTTAAACATACAACTCAATCACAAAACATCATCAATGAAATTTTGTGTACAACCAACATCACACCTATGTGTTTTCTTACAACTTTGATTTAAATGATACCTCGTAGACGACAAGTTGAGCAATGGAGTTTTAAAGGTGATGTGATTTCTAGGATCTACCATTTAACATGTTTTCATTCTTAATTTTAGCACCTATGTCAAAAGTGCACAGTAAGACAAAGAAGCTTTTGAATGCGAGATAGGTAATTACCATACCTTCTGTCCTATTAGTTGTGTAGCTTGGTTGTACCAAAAAATCGATAGCCCAGCTTTTAATGCTGGTCAAAGTCTATAACGTCGAATTTATTGTTTCTTAGTTTCGACCGAAATAAAAGAAAGAATAAGTAATCTTTCATGTGCAATAATTCCTTGTCAATAATTAACTTTAGTAGTCATTTTGAGGCCTTATATTAGTCCATAGACACACTTCAAGAAATTTTCTCACTACACAAGTGGCAAACTCCTCCATACTCACATCTACTATAATAACTCCCAAACACTTCTATTGAAACCTATTAACACCAAACCCCATGTCGTTTCCTTATTGGCAAGTCCAACTATTTGGCATGATGTACCAACATTTAAAGGACAACATGCAAAAATATTTTTTTGATAGGACTTTCACACATTGTAATTCATAAGCTCAATTTTTTTCTTCATTTCCCCTTGCAAAAATTACCCCTTTATGTTGTCACATGGTAATGTTTTCTTGGAGAATGTTTTTGAGTTTAAACCATGTTAACATTAAGGAGTTTCACAATGTTTAAATTACATATTATGATAGAAAATAACCCAAGAAATATAATAGAATTTTTTTTTTTTTTTTTTTCTATGTATATCATGGTGGATTGGAATATATTTGTACAAAATAATATTTGTAATTGTGTAGAAAAAATGCAATATATTGCAAAAAAATTGAAACAATTAAAAACCTTTATGAAAAAAATTATATTTATTTCACATGTGATTGCACATACTTTGAACCATGTTTGTGAACTATGTGAAAAGTTTGATTATTTTCATTTCACAAATGGGATTTTTCCAAACCTTAACCATAAGTACGTGATAAATTGAAAATTTAACAAATAATCATTTTGAAATGGAAGATGACAAGCATTGTGAGTTGGGCCAATGCTTAAAATTCATTTCAAACACTTATTTGAATGATTAATCAAACCAAATACCTAGTGTATTTTAAATTTTGAAACGAGTTTTATTATATTGTGTACACCATGAATATATCCATGGTTTTTTGAATTTTATTTATTTATTTATTCAAATAATATAAATAACATTAACTTTGTGAAATCTAAAATTAAAACCCAAAATTAAATGCACCATGTTTTGAGAGGTATATACAATAACATCATACCCAAAAAAACTTGAGAGGTCACCATAGGGTGCTTCACCTTCATGCTCTTTTCTTTATGCAAAATTAAAAACATCATACCTCCTTCCTCTAATCACTCAATCACCAATCCAATAAAATAACTTCATTGCTAGCAGAATTTTTTAAAGGGATGCACTAAATAAAAAATTTCCAAGGATATTTATTGATTGTCACCAATTAGACCCAATCTTACTACACACCACCATGCAAGATTTGAACATGCAACTCTATGCAATTAAGGCATGCTTTAGGATGGTACATCAGTTGTCAATAACCAATAGAATGTGTCCACTGGTTCATCATGTGATGCATTACAAGAAAAGACTCTTCTAATAGTTATAGTGGAACATGGGAGGACTAACAACAATCGAGGTGCTTGAAAACTATCACAAAAGGTTGCTTTTGTTTTATTGCGTGTAGATGCCCATTAGATGTGCATCTTTGATTATTCATTTCTCCTTCATCCAAAGTCTAATTGGAACAATGTTTTTCACTAACTTCATATGGATGTTGTTTTTCTACCTTAGAATTTTGGCCATGAATAAAGCATGGTAACTTGGTTTGCTCAAATTCTTCAAAAATGTGAGAATTTCAAGGTTGCCCATAACTAATATACTTGGACTTTCAATGGACTTGGGATTTTCCATTCCTCAACCAAATTTCTTTAAAAATAAAATCAAAAGATTGAACTTGAAGTCTCCTACTATTCTATCAAGTCAAATTTTTGAAATTAAGTGGTTGTAGCTACCTCTTCCCACTTGAGATTCTTTTGGTCAAATGTTAATTAAGAGTTAAGCCTTTTAGGAATTCCTTTCCAAAATGGAACATTTAGTGTCCCAAAAGTTCAAAGCACATAACTTTGAAAAAAAACTTTGGATTGAGACATGTAGGAACTACTATCTTATAGCCCTCACATAATGTTAAGTCAATTCCAACATGTCTTTCCCTTTCATTCAATCAAATGTTTTCTAAATGTTTGGAACTCTTTGAGAACCCCATGATCCAAAATAAGGAATGTGTTTTGGGAACATTGAAAATCCTTGACTCTTACATTTTCTCCTTTGTTTAGGTTATTTTTGGCTCCCTTGGTCCTTCACTAAGTTGTAAACTTGCTCTCATCTTGGTTTTCTTTACTTCAATGTTTTTTTTTACCTTCGTCCTTGTAAACTTGCTTTCATCTTGGTCACTTTACTCCACTTTTGTTTATTTGTGGGAGTTCTTTGCTCCCTTTGTCTTTTGTCAAGTTGTGAATTTGATTTGATTTTAGCTCCTTCACTTTTAAGTCTTATCTTGAGCCTAATGTTAGGTTCATGAAATGAAGTAAAGTATATATAGGAAATTTAAAACAAAAATTAAAATTAGGTCATATTTCAAACTTGTTTTCACCAAATTTAGGGCAATGACTTGCCATGTGTGCAAATTCTTGAAGAAGGGGAAGCATATGAAATATTAGGTCATATTTCAAACTTGGGTTGGTCAAATTCAGGGTAATGGGTTGTAGAACATATGTTTAAACTTTAATCCAAGTTCATGTTACCTGTAGATATAGCTAACAAAATTTTATGTTTGAATGTATGTAATTTGGGCATCCCCATTGGCACCCTTCACAATATTTTTTTGATGAAGAACAATGAAGGTTATGTTGTTTGAGATAATAAATTGCCTTGAGCCAGTTTATGTGCATTGGATGTTGTGCTTTCAAAACCCCTCACACAATTGAAGAAGTGATCTCAATTGGTTGGATAGAGTGATTGGTCCAAACAATTTTATTTAAATAATCAATCTTTCACTTTTTATTCTCCCAATTTTCATGCTTATGGGTCCCTTGAGAAATAGGTAGGAAGCCATCTTGCATGTGAGAAAATAGTGTTGGAGGCCTAGAAAGGGGTGAAGGTGCTCTTGCCATTGCAATGCAAAAATGGTGTTAGTCAAACTATTTACAATTCCAAATTGGAGAGGAGTCTTGGAAATGCAAAACTTGTATGAGAGGAGGCCCTATCAATTTGAAATGTTTATTTCGTGTGATCGAAGGAGGTTCAACATGGGGTGGCTGGTCCCCCAACCTTTGCTTAAAAAGGACCAAATGTTTTTTGTTTGAAAATGTTCCAACCTTGGAGGACACTAGTTATACCCGAATGAGCAATTCCCCAAAAAAGTGTAAATAAGAATACCATAGTATTTTGGCAGTTTTGACACATGTTTGTGGATAATAATTAATCAATTTTGAAATTTTCATTTGGACAAATAAAGTATTCTTGAAGATTCAATATTTTGCTTCACAAAATTTTCTTATTCGGACAAAAAAGAAAAAAAATTGAAAATTTCAACATTTCTGAAAATAATATAATTATTCTCAAAGCTGCCAAGGTAGTAGTAGGGTATCCGAATTGCCATGCTACTCAAAGGTAGGTGCTGGTTCGTGCTCACTGCTGGTTCAACCAAAGGCACTTAACTCATGTGTCAACCATCACTCTGGCAAGCTTAATTAAACGAAGCACACAGCAAAGGGGAAAAGGAAGAACAAAGAGAGAGAGTACCCAAGTCCCAGCCAGAAGTGGGTCACAAATGGGCCAAGGAACAAATTATGTTCCAAAGCCCCCACCAGTAGCAAGAAGCATATCAGAAAAGGAGAGGGAACACTGAAAGAGCAATACACTCACAAGAGCCCTCTCACCTGCAATGTCAAAATAGAAGCTGCTTGCACTCTTTGCAAGGCTACCAGTCAGACTTCTTTACTTAGGTCTATGTTTCCACCAAGTGGCCATAGTGAACCAGCACCAACTAGCACACCATCCACTGGATGCCTGTTATTACTCAGTTGTGGATGAACCTCAACCCAGTTAATATTTGGTTCACCTTGGTAACCAATTCTGTAGGAAATAGGTCTCATACATGGGTAGATAGGTATAAAAAAATAGGCACCTATTAGGTAAGTAGATGGTTTATAACATAGATAAGGGCTGTTTTTACTACTTATCTACTAACAACTTGCTTGTGGGTTGTTAGGAGATGGGGTTAAAAAGAAGAAGAAACTGAGCTAACCACCATAGTTATCTAGTGAACTGGAACCCAACAGAGAATTGTTTTCTGACCACTTACCATTCATCCTTGGGGGTGGTGCGCTGGTGGGTGCTGGTGCATTGTGGCCCCATACACCCACCCACTATGCAACTGCAATTCATTTGGTCAAAGTTTTGGTGCAGGGTTTTTAAGTTCACCTCACTATTTCTTAACCCACTTTGAAGGAACCCACACCTGGCAGTTTCAATTGAAGAGAGTTAATGCGGATTGGGACCATGTCAGAATATCTTTGCATTTGTACAACCAGTTTTTGCCCTAAGGTGACTGGCATTTGTGAGTGTGGCGGGTGTCTTCCTTCCGATCTGGCTGATATCTTCAGAACCCACTGAAACCTCAAAAATTAGGGTTAGGTTTTGTATTCAACTTTTTTCTAAGTTAGAATAGTTAGGGTTTTTTCTTCCCCCCCCTCTTTTGAAGCAAGTGAGTGGGTTTCAGAACTTTTTCCATCAAACCCACCCCCCCCAACTATTTGGATGGGACTCGCTGCCCTTTTTGTTACTGGCGAAATTTTGCCAAAAAGAGAAATTAAAAATTAAAAAATTGATGAAGAAGTGGTTTTTGAAGTTTTCAATGGTCAGAAGTGAGGAACTTTTATAAAAAAATTTGCCAGATTCATATATTTGGTTTTCATTGTGTAGTCAAAAATATAGAATAATGATGATGTTTAAAGATTTGTACATTATTTCTGGCTTATAGCCAGATTTGGCTAAATCTTCCTAGTTATGTATGATTGTCATTTCTTCTACATCTTCCTATGGATGATAGTCACTTTGGCTACAAAAAAAAATGTCTGAAAAACAACCCTGGTGGGAAAGAGTACAAATAGTAGCCTGGTGAAATGGGCACTCAGGAAATGGTGCCTGAACACCTGACGATACCATAGGAATAGAATCAATTGGCTATCTCTTAACAAAAAGCTTCATATGCAATTTTGAAAATCATGTGGAACTCGGACGACTCCGTGTAGGGTAACGGCTGCCGAGGGCCCCATTAGTTTGGGAATACCCTAGTTTGAGGGTGTTGAATGTCATAAAATCGCACCATGTTTTTTTTTTAAATTTTAAAGTATCGTGATACTTGGCAAGTACCTAGGTACTTGTCAATTATGATCGAGATAAAAAAGTTATGCATGCATTTTGAAAAGTGAAATGCCTGATGGCTCTACAAGGAAAATGCCCAATGACACATTATTGCATATGCGGTGCCCTCGGTTTGTATTATCACAAAAAGTAGAGTGTTTCCATTTAGGGTAAAGACCTATGGTGGAGGCATTCACAAGTTGGGGAGCCTCGAATGAGGTTTTATTTAGCCAAGGGCAAACATTGAAGGCCTAGATAATGTTTATTATTTTAGCCAAGTTTGACCATGTGTGGGCATTACCAATGTTATATAGCATGAGGTGAACCTTTACCATAAGTCTAAACATATGTAGATCACCAGGCAATAGGAGTATAGGAGGGGTCTTATGCCTACTATTGAGAAGGACCTTAAGGCTATAAGTAGGTGTGATAATAATAGTGGTCGGTGCATTTAACTTCAAAAGTAAACATACTATTTGAATGTACAAGTTGAACCATGGCCCAACAACATGGGATAAAAAATGAGGTGACATTGGGAACATCTTTGAGAACACTTTGGGAACTTGAGAAATATTTGGGGACCCTAATGAGAATATCTTGAGAACTTGATGGGAACACATTGGGAAGAGATCAGGAATATATCTCTCCTCCCCCCCCTCTCTCCCCCATGGCTGTCTCCCCTGGAAACTAGGCCTTCCTGAGCCTTCTCATTGGTTGCATGAAATTTCTATTTACAAAATGGTTGGTCACCATTTTCAACCTGGATTAATACCCCCACAATAAACTAGAGGTACTTATTATGGGCAGTGATTTTTCTTTGTGGTTAATTTTCATTGTTGAGTAAAAACATTTGTTTGAGAAAAAATTGTTTTATTCAAGCCAAAAAATATGCAGTGACCACTTATGGAGCTCTTTATGTTAAGGAACATGTCCCAGGGGGTCCCAATATTCTGTCCTAATTCGTTCTCCAGTAACTTAAAGGACCTTACCTAGTGATTCAACAGGTATTTAGGTCCTATCGAATGGCAGAATCAACCAGGGCCGATTATGCTATTTCCTACCTACCTACTTACTTTAGTTGACAACCTACCTATGGACCTTAATAGTACTAAGGAAGATGCCCAATAGGTACATTCTCTAGAACCTACCTAAGGACCTTAATAGTAGTAAGGAACATGCCCACTAGGGGCATTCTCTAGAACCTACCTATGGACCTAAATAGCACTAATGAACATGCCCAGTGGGGGCGCATTCTCTAGAACCTATCTATGGAGCTTAATAGAACTAATGAACATGCTCACTAGAGGCATTCTCTAGAACAACATTGGGTATTTCCTTCCACACCACAGTTATGAGATTTATGGGCCACAAAGAGCCAAGCCAAAAAAGCATTCTGATGGTTGAGAAACATTCAGTTTTTGCACACTCAGCCCACTTTTTGAGTGAGTACATTGGGGGCACCACCCCTGAGCTAAGCAAAAAGAGTAAGTAGCTAAGCTCATGTAGGTAATGAATGGAGCTAGTGAATCGAACCCCCCACCTCCTCCCCAAAAGTATGTGAACACAGCCAGCAGGTTAAAAAGGAAAAGATCAACGTCCTTAAGAACGAAAGTAATAAAAAGTTGTCAACCTGATTCTCTAGGACCCTTCAGATGAAACAGGCTTCTTTTGCTACATGTGTAAAAATTAAGCTTTTTTTTTTTTCCAATAACCAACTGAAGTAGTACATAGGCAGATGCTACTGCTAGGGTACGTAATAAAATCTTAGAAAATATCCGGGTCTCAAAAGAGTAACAAGAGTGAAATACACACAAAGGTCCAACCCATTCAAAAATATGATCGAAACGGTTCCATCACATTAGTATCATCATCGTCTCGTCAGTTTTAGGACACAAGCTTTTGACTTGTGTGTGACATGAAAAACAAAGCAAAAAAACCAACAATTTCCACAACTCCCGCCTACCTTTGTGCTCTTTTAATGTCCATTATGCACACACTTGGCTCACATATATATTGCCACATGGCCAATGCAAATTGGAAAATTGGGCACTAACTTGTGAAGTTTTTGGCCACGCGTACAATTGTGCAGTAAGTATTATCATAAGTTTTGCACTAATAGAGAGAGATTCAAGCAAAATTTGATGAAAACGCACCACCGCCTTGCCCCATGTTCGGGCCCACTTTCACCCCTCCCTCGTGAATTCCATGAAATAAAGTTTGTTTTTTCGGTTTCTTTTCATAGGATCCATCTAATCAGTCAATGATTCTCTGTCTCGTTGTCTCTTTTTCCCTTCTTAGACTTTGGCTTTTTGGATTGGAACAGTTGGAACGGAAACTCTCGTATTTGACTGGATGGTTATGATATTTTTGGTGTTGAATGGGATGATTTGTGGCCCCCCCTCGGAATTCAACAGTTAACATGCTTCATACTGTTGTGATACGTGCACCTACGATGTGTAAAAAGGGAGTTTGCTTTTGTTTTTCAAACCCAACAAGTAACTTTGGGCCGTCCCCCGCCCCCCATCCCCCTTCCCCTCCCCCCCTCCCACCCCCCCAAATGGCATGACGGCTTAGCCCTCACTACTTACTTGTCTCTAGTGCGTTGGAAGAATGAATGGAATGAATGCACAAAGAAAAAGAGAGAGAAAAAAACAACAAAAGAGCACGCTTCAATGGCCTCAATTAACTTTTACAAACTGCCGGACTCATAGGCTTTGCACATGCGTTTAGGCCATACTTGATGACCCACAAGCGGTGAATCCCAATTTGTTGTGGGAAAAGGTCTGCATGTGATCTGGCAGCAACGTAGATAGGATTTGCTTTAGTTGTGGGCTTGTGTGGCATCAGATGGATGGCTTTGTGCCACTTGGCACAATCAAACGATTGGCATGTGGTCAATCAAGCCAACAAAAAAAAACACAAGCCCATTGATTATGGAGCACTTTCTTTTTACACACATTATTTAAATTTTTTTATTAAATTATTTGCTGGTAGTAGCATGAGATATAAGTGAAATAAGGAATTCTTAAAGGAAAGAAAATCAAATCAAATCTATATTGTCCCACTACAAGGTCAATTTTGCACAAAAGGAGAACATACTAAAAGCACAAAAATGCTGAATTAATTCACCATTGGCACGCAACATGTGACAAATTGAATACCTAGTTTGAGGGGTGCACTGGGGCGCATGCTGGTCAGCTGTGCATAAATCACACAAACGGTGGGCGGGCGGTTCTATGAAACACAAAACTGAGAGGGCAAAATCTAACAAAATTAAAATTTCCATTTGGCTAGGGTGGATTCATGAAAATTATACATCCAATAAAAACTATACTTAATCTAACCTTGCCTTTGGGGCTCTTTTATTCATTCCAAACTTTCTTGTGCCTCTAAGTGTTGGGTATCCACAAAACAAGTGAATTTCATTGGAATAGGTTTCAATATTTGTCGAATGGCTACAATTTATAACAATAGCGGTGACAACAATGAAAGCAATTTAAAAACTCAAGATGAAGCTCTTTTTATCATCAACATTCCGAGAACAAAGAGATTCGAATCGCTTTTTAATGATAATACTTTATTTTTAAAAATAACATTGCCACAAATGAAAGACTTCATTGTAATTTTAGTGTTTTGATCTCACCATGGGCTCACTCCCCCTTTTACGATAAAATTGTGACTCTTGCTGTTGAGTCCTTTCTTTCTGTTGAGAATAATAGCATTCAACTAAAGTGAACATATGTGGCAAACCCCACCGGGCCATGGGTGAACCAGCACCTAGACTCATAGACTCATACCATGATAAACACTCCAAATTTTTGCCTTGGTTTGTAACATTTATAAGACTCCAGTCCTTAGACTAAATCAGGGTCTCAGCCTCTCCTTGTCCCAACCTCTAATTCTGTTTCATGAACGACCTACTAGTAAGCACGAAGTATCACCCTGGGCTCTCATTGGCCCAATGATTCCATAATCCTTTGATGTTTCAATGAAAATCTCATAACCATGATCTCCATGGATGAAAAGAGAGCTCACACAGGATGGTTGTGTTCAGTAAGCGACAAGAGTGTGCAAGTTACCATGAATAGGCTTGACATTCATGCATCTCTAGTAGTGTTCATGGTAACCTATGCGTTGAGTGCTGAGACGTTTCATGGTAACGTCTGCACGCACTCTTGCTGGTTACCATGCATAACCAGGAATAACCTCAACACTTGTCTGTAAGTTATTGCAAATATTAGAGACACATGAGCCACCCAGACTATTCACAATAATAGTCCATAAGCGGCGCTTTGCAAGATGGAAGATCAAAAGTGAATATGAAGCTGTCTCACTTGGAAGTACTTATATATCGGTTCATCATTTTTCCAACCTTCACTTAGTGGAAGACTCCAAGTAACACATGCTAGAAATATTCCAGAGACCAGGGGCCCCAAACGTACCTGATGACACTATTGTGTCCAATTTAGATTATGTCAGGGTTTCATATTCTAGACAATAGTTTGACAACATCAAATAAACCAAACCGTAGTGGTTGGCATCTGTTCACACAGAGAGAACCCTGCATGCTTTCTTCATTGTGAAAATATGGACTTTTTGTGTGTGAGAAAAGCCCTTTCACACCGCCCATTCCCCACCACCCCCTGCACTTCAAGTACTTCATAATTCTGCTGGGCAAGGTGGCTGATGCACAGCAGGTACATTCTGGTGGAATCATATCCATGCACAGAAAAAAGTAGTTCCCAACTTTTCCGAATGTGCAGCAGGTTGATGCAATGTGACGACATATGTGATTTCTCACACCCTAGTTTTCAAAAGGCAATTTTGCCTACTTACTAGTAACAACTTGCCCTGATCGTTAAATAAGCCACCACGGGTCTTAAATGAAGGGAATACAAAAGTATTGTTGCAAATTTTTTTTCATTGTCTGTACTTTAGCCTGATTCATAATTTTCTTTAAAAATGAAGAAGGATGATGCCTAGACACATTTGGAACTGTGAGTTATGCACATTTTTTGGTGTTTCTGGGAGATTGATTAAGAAGCATAAACAATGTCCGTTACACACTCAAAATGTGCATAATTAATGCATGGGCCCCCAAATGTGTTTAGGCAGCAACAATATGTGTCTGGGCTTCATTCAGACACATTTTTTTAATTGGGCAACTGGGCAGGAATGAGAAAAGAAACGTAGCGACTAATTTTATTGCAGGGTTTACTGTTGTGTTAATTATTATTTATAAAAACAAAATTTAAAAACTTCACCATTGTGCTACCAATTCTGCATTCCAAATGCTTCCAATATTTTGTATATGTTGAATTCACTCTTTCGGGTACTAATTTACATGTGTAGTGAATCATGAATATTATTATGCCTGCTTTCTTGTTACTTCTTCCTTTGAACCAACACCCCTAGTGGCCCCATGGATGAGGGTAAGAATTTCAAAAAAACAAATTGGGTTGCTTTTAAATATAATATTTTATGTATTTAGTTAATTCTGGACTTTTAACATTCTTGACTTAATAAATATATTTTTTTAAATGAAGATTTTTAAAAAATTTAGGGATCACCAACTAATGTAACAACAAATAACAATTATAACGTTTTTCTCATTAGATGATTGAACAAATAAATGTTAAGAATGTTTTGCCTCAACCTAATCCCAACCAACAAGTTAAAAATTTGTTTGAAATTAACAGTTTAATTTAGAATCAATTACACACTTGACATCCTTATACTAAATCAAGGTAATGAGTCTACATTTGACATTTCTCTCTTGCTCAAGAAGGTGAACATACTAGTAGTGTAGATGTTGGTTCATCTTGAGCTCTTCCTTTCACAAAAATGAGGGCTAAGATAGAGATACCAATAATCAATATATATTAGGAAAGACATTTTTTCATTCAATAAATTCTCCTTGAAAAATAAGAGGTTTAAAAACTCCATCCAAGTGGAATCATATTTAATGGACATTTTTACAATTACTCATAAACTTTTGAAAGGATAACCCAATTTTTTCATTAGGTTAATACAATGAAAGGTGACTCAACAACCTTCAACTCAAGGTTCTTAATATTGTTAAGTCATGTACCTAATATCAAAGCCACATGTGCCAAAAATGATCAAATAATTGTTTTTCACTTAAATGAGGAGCATGAATTGTGCCAAAATTGAAAAGTAAATATTGAAATAAAGGAAAAACAATTTACAATGTGATGGGGATTCTTGCCATAAGTAGGTAGGGGGATGTACATATTGCACATTACAATAATGTAGCCCAATATTTTGGCAATGTTAATGCTTCTTTATCCTTGGTTTGATAGCATTATCCACGTCTATCCATTGTACCCATTATTACTTGCCCATCCTTATCTTGCTCTCTTTGTGCCACCTCCAGTTTGCTCATCCTAAACCTAACTACCATAGCCTCAATGGATGAAGGACTTTAGCCTCCAAATTATTTTTGAGCATCATACTTAAAACCCATTTGAAAAGAAAAAAAAACACCACGTTTGGGACTCTGATTTTAGCATATTTTAAACTAGTTTTCTAAATATTTAGACATGTTTTAAAAATCTATTTTCATTTAATGTTATATTCTTGTTGGGATGTTAGCAACATTAGAAATTTGAAAAAAAAAAATTAAAAAAAAAACACTACAAACTACACTGATTCAGCAGCAAGGTGCATATTAATTAATTATTTTTTTGTCTGTTATGTTCAGCAGTACAAATAACAAATATAATTTATAATTCAAAAATTATACTAAATAATGAAGTTATTGTGCTCGAGAGCTTCATTCAGATTTTTTGCATGGCAGGCCAGGCAGACAATTTTATTTATTTATATATTTTTTTGGGGCAATTCCAAAAGATAATTAATTAGTGCCTAACCAGCCTAAACACTATGGTAGATACCACGACGATGAACGGGTATTAATTTTTTTAGTAGTATGCGGCGGGCACCTTACCTTTACCCTTATTAATATTTCTGCCGCTCGGAGGAGAGGCACCTTACATGGGTGCGGAAAACCTTAAGCATAAGGTGCCTCCTCCTGTCTTTCTCATACGGAATCAGATCTGTTACATTGTTACCAGATTTTTATGCGGAATAAGGACCCCAAAATCGGGCAGCTCTGAGGGAATTGGGTCCCAATGCTCAGCTGCCACCTCAAGCCGGGCAGTCATTCCCAGAAATGACCCCCTTTGAGGTTCTTATCCTACACCTATGAGCTCCATTGGTGTCACTTGTGATCTGTCAATTGGCTCTGGCCCAAGGAAAAAGAGAGTAGAGGATTTTTTTAAGGTAAAATTTTGGCTTGAACTTGGACCCATGTGTAGGCGACAACTCGAAACCTAGCTGCTGCTGCACTTTGTAGACTCCATTTTTTTTAATAATCAATTTCATCTTGCACTCAAATATGACCTAAACCATCTTACACCATTTCATCACTCCTCTTCAGTAGGTTGTTCTTTTTTGTTAAAATAGTTTATTTAAAAATTAAATATTTTTTAAATTAAAAAAAATTAGGGTTTGTAAAATTTGGTGATTTTTTTTTAATTAGAAAAATTAGTCTAGTCTACAGTTGGGAAAAAAAAATCCCAGATCTCTTTGTCAAAAAATTACCAAATTTCATCAGAAAAGAAAACCATGACGTCTGGTGATTTTGGTTGAATTATGTGCCAAACACTAAACACGAGCAACGAATTAAATGGCCAAAAGCCATGATATGAGCCCATCACCTGCTTATTATATTTAAATGAAGACAGCTACTGGGGTTTTTGTTTTTTTTCTTTTTTTGGTGGAATTTTTGCCAGATTTTGATCTAGTTAGTAAGAAATATAGAAAGAGGCCCGAAAATTTCTATTTAAAAAAGAGTTTTGAGCAACTAGTTAAATTTAGGGGGGCGTAACCCAAAATTGAGTGGAGACTTGGGAGGATAAAAAAAACTGTCACCTCAATGTTGTGTCGGAAACCCAACCCAATCAAGGGTATTTATTTTCTATTATTAACTTGGTGAGCGGGCGGGTGGGTGGGTGGGTGCGTGGGTGGGGGCGGGGGGGGGTTCCCAAAATTGAGTGCAGACTCGGGAGAATTGGAAAAACACAGCCACAGTGATGTTGGGAAAGAAGAAGATAAAATAAATTTAATAATAAAATTCAGAACTAAAATTCAGATTAAATTAAATATTCCCACTTCAATGTTGGGTCTGGGGTCTGAAACCCAAGCAAAAGGGTATTTTATTTTCACCTCTACCATGGTAGGTAGTACCTTGGCACCTTTTGATACTAATTATGTTATTTTGTGTGGAAAATGTTGAAAATTTCACCCCAGAAAAAAAATATATATATATTGGAAACAACAACATATTCATTTTGTGAAGGAAAGAAAAATAGGAAATATTCTATTTGACAATGATGAAACCTTCAGATTTTTTTAATTAATTAATTAATTAATTAATTTATTCTACCAACATATATGCATGTGTTGAAAGAAAATGCCCTTGTACTTCTACTTATATAGTATTATTGGTTAACTAAGGGTCCACTCCTATTTGATTTTCAACCTCTACTGTAGTAACCCTAGCAAAGCTTTGACACTAATTATATTTTGGCTTGTAAAAATGTTGAAAGTTTCCCCAGGAAAAAAGAAGAAGAAGAAGAAAAGAAAAAACACTTTTTTTCAAAGAAACAAAATTTTATGAAGGAAGGAAAAAGGGGAGGATTTTTTCTGGTAAGAATCAAAGAATATTTTATTGTTAAAAAATGATGGGAACAACTTCAAGTGTTTTCTTTTTGCATTGTGATGACCCAAATAAAAATTGAAAATTTTCCTTTTAGTGTAAATTCCCCCAAAAAAAAAGCTAAAAAGTGAGGAAAAAAAAAAACCTAGGATGGAACCTTTTTAAAAAATTAACTATAATAATACTATTGGTAGCCTGACAGTACTTAGTGATGAAGTAAGTAAAAGAAAGAGTCCACTCCTAGTTATTTAGTTTGTAGCTAGGGAAGTCCAATTATCCACACCACCAAAGAAGAAGGGAGAAGGGGGGGGGGGAGAGTGGGGATCGGGGGGTTGGGAAATTCATGTCCAGTTTCTCACTCTAGACTACTGGGGTCATGCCATGAGCAGCAATATATAGTGCAATCCAGATCTTCTTCATTAGTATTCTGGTCTTTCAGACACAGTGCTGCAACCAGCCAGCTGCTGCAGCACCAGCACCAGGATCCCCCCCCCCCCCCCCCCCCCCCCCCCCCCCCCCCCCCCCCCCCCCCCCCCCTCCCCCACTCTCTG
>Ga0116231_10004689_pt1 | contig 27531 bp, 26 predicted proteins | sample S1TSphgellanicum_2_FD_89695 | JGI IMG/M metagenome (GOLD analysis project Ga0116231, IMG submission 89695) | Host-associated microbial communities from peat moss isolated from Minnesota, USA - S1T2_Fd - Sphagnum magellanicum MG | ecosystem: Host-associated > Plants > Peat moss > Unclassified... | reverse complement strand
TTGTCGATGTGAACCGCGCCGGCCCCTCTGCCGGCTTGAGAGCGCAGCTCGAAACTGCCCGCCGCGTGGCGGGCGAAGGCGACGCGGCGCGAGCGCCCGTCGAAGCGGCGATCGCCCCGATGAACAGGGGTCTAAACCTTCAGCCGTCCAGAGGATGTCGGCCGCCTGGTCCGTGAGACCCGCAAACCCAAAGCCATGACCGAGAGCGCCCAGGCCGCAGCAAAAGGGACTGGCCGCCCTTTCATTTCCGAGCTCGAAGCCGGCAAATCCACAGCTGAGCTCGGTCTTGTCCTTGGTGTCTTAAGAGCCCTTGGCCTTCGCCTGCAGGGCATGATCGCCGATGGCTGAGGATCCTCGTGCGGTCGGGCTCGACGGCTATAGGGGCGTTGCAGGCTAGCGGGCGCGCGCCGACGACGGAGAGACGGAGTTTTTTCTACGATGATGACGACGTCGCGGCGGCGGGGAGCCCAGGATCAATCTCGCAGAAGCTCATTCACGCTGGTCTTAGCCCGGGTCTGGGCATCCACGCGCTTGACGATGACGGCGCAGGACAAGGCCGGAACGCCTGGACCGCCGCCAAGAGAGCCCGGCACAACCACAGAATAGGCGGGAACGCGGCCACGGAAGATCTCGCCGGTCTCTCGGTCGACGATCTTGGTCGATGCGGACAGGAAGACGCCCATGGAAAGCACCGCCCCCTCCTCGACAATCACCCCTTCAGCCACCTCCGAGCGGGCGCCGATAAAGCAGCCATCCTCGATGATCGTCGGCGCCGCCTGCAGAGGCTCAAATACGCCGCCAATGCCCGCGCCGCCGGAGATATGCACGTTCTTGCCGATCTGGGCGCAGGAGCCGACGGTGGCCCAGGTATCGACCATGGTTCCTTCGTCCACATAGGCGCCGAGATTCACGAACGAGGGCATCAGCACCACATTCTTGGCCACAAACGCGCCGCGGCGCACCACTGAGCCCGGCACGGCGCGAAAGCCCGCGGTCTGGAACTCAAGTTCGGTCCAGCCGGCGAACTTATTGGGCACCTTGTCCCAGTACGCCCCAAGGGGCTCGTTTGCGGTGGTCACAGGCCCCGGCGTCCCGCCCATCATGACCCGCGGACGGCGCGTGTCGGACACCATCAGCTGGTTGTCGTTGAGGCGGAAGGAGAGAAGACACGCCTTCTTCAGCCACTGGTTCACCCGCCATGCCCCGCCGCTCTGTTCGGCGACGCGCTCTTGCCCGCGGTCGAGCTTATCGATCACCTCGTCCACCAGAGCGCCGGCGCGGGCGTCGGCAGGGGTGAGATCGGCTCTGCGCTCCCAAAGCGCATCGATCTCGGCGATCAGAGCAGCGTCAGTCATTCGGCGAGGGTCCCGAAGCAAACGTCCGCCATGAGATTGGATCGATCCCAGGGCGAACGTCTGGTTCGAAACGGAACTTTAAATCCAGCCTCGCCAAGGTCGAGCGCGAGCCGAGACTTTTGATCCGGATCGTCATCCTAAGGCCGTCGTCTTTATATCGCCACAGGCGCTTTAACCTCGGCGGCGTTCAAAAAGTCAGTCAGCGAAGCGGTCCTATGCTGGACGAAAGGCTCGGTCGAGGCCTCGGCATGCTCGCCCACCAAGACGGTGGTCATCCCAAGGGCTGCGGCCGGGGCCAGGTTGACGGCGCGGTCCTCGAAGAAGGCGGTGCTGGAAGGCGTCACTGCATGAAGGGCGATGAGGGCGTCGAAGGCTCTCGGGTCCGGTTTGGCGATCATCCCGGCCGCTTCGGTGTGGAAGATCTCACTGAAGACCCCTGCGATGCCGAGCCGCGCCAAGACACGCTCTGCATGCCATTCAGAGCCGTTGGTGAACACCAGCCGCCGCCCCGGCAGGCGCTCTAAGGCGTGGAGCAAGTCCGGATCCGGCGTCAGAAGCTCGAGGGGCACATCATGGACGTCGCGAAGGAATTCGTGTGGATCGACCTTGTGGTGCGCGATCAGGCCCGGAACAGCCGAGCCGTGCTCCTCAAGGTAGGCCTTCTGCACGGCCCAGGCCTCATCCGGCGCAAGGCCGGTGAGCCGCACGAAATAGTCGCAGATCCGCTTCTCGATCGCGAGAATATAGCCCGACGAGGGCGGATAAAGGGTGTTGTCGAGGTCAAACACCCAGGTGTCGATAGAGGTGAGGTCAACGCCCGCCATCACCCCGCGCGCACCAGCGTGCCCGCCCCATGCTCGGTGAAGAGCTCAAGCAGCATGGCGTGGGGACGCCGGCCGTCCATGATCACCACGGCCTCGACACCGGCGTCGACCGCGGCGATCGCCGTTTCGAGCTTGGGGATCATGCCGCCGGTGGCCGTGCCGTCCCGGATCGCGGCGAAGGCCTGGCTTACGGTCAGCTGCCGGATCAGCTGACCCGACTTGTCGAAAACACCCTTCACGTCGGTCAACAGAAGCATGCGCTTGGCTTTCAGCGCCCCGGCCACAGCGCCCGCAACCGTGTCGGCGTTGATATTGAAGGTCTGGCCGCTCTCCGACACGCCGATCGGCGCGATCACCGGGACATAGTCCTGCTCTGCGTTCATCAAGAGCTTGAGGATCTGCGGATCGACCCGGCGGGGCTCGCCGACGAAGCCGAGGTCGACCACCTGCTCGATCATCGAACCCGGATCCTTGCGCGTGCGCCGCGCCTTGGTGACGACAATGAGCCTCGCGTCCTTGCCCGAGAGGCCCACTCCGCGAACGTCGGCTTCCGCGCCGGCCCTGTTGATCCAGTGCACGATCTCCTTGTTGATCGCCCCGGAGAGGACCATCTCCGCGACTTCCATCGCGGCGGCGTCGGTGACCCTTAGGCCGTCGACGAAGGTCGAGGTCACCCCGGCCTTGTCGAGCATGCGGCTGATCTGAGGGCCGCCGCCATGCACGACAACAGGCTGGACGCCGAGCAGCTTCAAGAGCACCGCATCGGCGGCGAACTTCTGCGCCACGGCTTCCTCGCCCATGGCGTGGCCGCCGTACTTAATGACGACCGTCTCGCGGTCATAGATCTGGATATAGGGCAAGGCCTCGGCCAAGGTCGTGGCGGTCGCCCACGCAGCCTCTTCCCCATCGGTGCTTTGGCCGGCGGAACCAGGATCGGTCTTGTCGGTCACGGGCGAAGGCTCCGGATCAAGCGGCGGGTCGGTATGGCGAAAATGGGTCGCCCCATCAAGCCTGGAGGGCTGAGGCGATCTCGGCCCTGAGCTCGGGCAAGCCGAAGCCGGTCTCAGAGGAGGTGGCGGCCACGCGGGGAAAGGCGGCAGGGCGTTTGCGGATCGCGTCCAGGACGTCGGTGCGAAGCCGCTCCAAGGCCTTGGGATCGCGGAGCTTGTCAGCCTTGGTGAGGACAATCTGATAGGAGACGGCCGCAAGGTCGAGGGCGTCGAGGGCTTCGCCGTCGACGCTCTTCAGTCCGTGGCGAGCGTCGATCAGGAGGTAGACCCGCTTCAGATTGGGCCGACCTCTGAGATAGGCGCGGCCGAGGTTTTGGAAGTCCTTGACCGTCTTCTTGCCGGCCACAGCAAACCCGTAGCCCGGTAGGTCGACCAACCGGGCGTGACCGTCGAAGTCGAAGAGGTTGACCTCCCGGGTCCGGCCAGGCTCGTTGGAGGCGCGGGCCAAGCCCTTGCGTCCGGTGACCGCATTGATCAGGCTGGATTTGCCCACATTCGAGCGACCGGCGAACGCCACTTCAGGCCGATCGGCCGGCGGAAGTTGCTCGATCTTCGCGCAGCCCATCAGAAAATCGACCGGGTGGGCGAAGGCCACCCGGGCAGCCTCGATCTCCTCGTCCGAGAAGACTGTGTCCACTAGGCTTTAGCGACCGCGGTGCGGCCCTTGATCCGGTCGATCAGGCTGTCGATCGGGTTCTCCGCGCCGTAGCGATGCATGATGAAGTACTGTTGGACGATGGTGAGGCTGGACGACCAGGTCCAGTAGATCAGGATCCCCGAGGGGGAGTGCGCCAGCATGACGGTGAACACCAGCGGGAACAGCTGCATCATCATCTTCTGGGTCGGGTCGGTGGTCGCCTGCGGGCTCATCTGGGTGGTGAGCCACTGCACCGCGCCATAGCAGAGCGGCCAGACGCCGATCGCCAGCACCGTACCCAAAAGCGGGATGGCGGCCGGGTTATAGGGCAAAAGACCGAACAGATTGCCCCAGGCGGTCGGGTCGGGCGCCGAGAGGTCGTGGATCCAGCCGAAGAAGGGGGCGTGGCGCATCTCAAGGGTCACGTAGAGCACCTTGTAGAGGGCGTACCAGATCGGGATCTGCACCAGGACCGGAAGGCACCCGGCCAAAGGATTGATCTTCTCCCTCTGATAGAGCGCCATGGTCTCCTGCTGCTGCTTGGCCGGCTCGTCCGGGAAGCGCTTTTTGATGATCTCAAGCTCGGGCTGCAGCTTCTTCATCTTCGACATGGAGGCGAAGGAGCGATTGGCCAGCGGGAACAGCAAAAGCTTCACCGTCACGGTGAGCAGAAGAATGGCCACCCCGAAATTGCCGGTCAGTTTATGGAAGAACTCGAGCAGCCAGAAGATCGGTTTGGTCAAGAACCAAAGGTGGCCCCAGTCGACCGCGTCCTCGAGGTTCGGCGCCCCGAGGCTCTTGGTGTAGTCCTGCAGGATCGACACCTTCTTGGCGCCCGCAAACACGTGCGTGGTCTCCGAGAGCGCCTGACCTGCCGGCAGGGTGCGGGGCTGGCCCTGGTAAAGGGCCTCAAACACGTCGGTCCCATTGTCCTGGGTGTAGATAAAGCCGTCCTTCGCCGGCTCGCCCTGGTCTGGGATGATCGCTCCCAGCCAGTAGTGGTCGGTGATCCCGAGCCAGCCGCCGTGAGACGGGACCAGGCTGTCGCCGTTCTTCTTCCAGTCCTTGAACGCCACCAGGTGCAGGGTCTGGTTGGCGCTGGAAAAGAAGGGAACGGTCGGACCCTGGCCAACGCCCAGAACGCCGACCCCGCCCTCGTGAATGATATTGATCGGCGTCAGCTGCGGCATGCCCTGGCGCTGAATCGAAGCGTAGGGCGCGAGCTGCAAGGGGCTTGAGCCCTTGTTGGACACCGTATTGACGACGTTGAACATGAACTTGTCATCGACACTGATGGTGCGCGTGAACACCACGCCCTGGCCGTTGTCATAGGTCAGCACGACCGGGTGGCCCACAGATAGGGTCGCGCCTGCGGGCGCCGTCCAAAGGGCAAGGGAGGTTGGTGTTGTGCCTGCCCAACCGAAGTCTGCGAAATAGGCGTTCTTGGCCCCCTCGGGTCTGAAGAGCTCCACGGGCGGCGAATTCTTGGCGGTCGTCTCCGGATACCCCTTCATGAAGAGGTCGTCGATCCGGCCGCCCTTAAGATCGATCGAGCCCTTCAGCGACGGGGTGTCGATCGGAATGCGCGGAGACGCGGCGAGCACCTGGGCCCGGTCGGCGAATACCGGAGAGCCGGGCGGGGCCGCCGCGGTCGGCTGGACTGCCGCGTACTGGGCGCGCGCCCTTTGTTCGGCGGCCTGACGCTTCTGCATCGGACCGAACACGAACAGCTGATAAGCCGCCATCAGGGCGAGCGCGCACACGAAGAACACGATGGTGTTGCGCGTGCTTTCCTTATCCATCGGAGCTGTCTTCTAAGCGAGGAGGCGGGGCTTTAGGCCCCAGTCTGGGATGTGGTGGAGGTTAGGTCGCCGCCGCGCCGCGGCCCAGGGGTTGTACCTGAAGCAGCATCGGGCGCGGCGAGGCTTATCAGCGCGCTTTTCACGTCGTCAAGCAACCGCTCCCAAGGGCGCGCCTCAAGGCTTGAGCGCGCCACGAACACATAGTCATGCCCGGGCACGCCGTGTAGAGGCAAAAGACGCCGCGCCGCTTCGCGCATGCGCCGCTTGCATCGGTTGCGCACAACAGCCCCGCCGAGCTTTTTGGTCGCGGTAAACCCGACGCGGAGGCGCTCCGGCCCCGGCCCGGCGATCATTTGGATCATCACCGAGCCCTTGGCGCTGACACGCCCTTTTGCGGCGGCCAAGAACTCAGGCCGCCTGGTCAGGCGCAGGATCGGATGGCCAGCCGCCGGAATCAGGCCGTAAGGCGCTTGCGGCCGCGGGCGCGGCGACGCGCGATCACCTTCTGGCCGTTCTTGGTGGCCATGCGCGAGCGCCAGCCGTGGCGGCGTTTGCGCACAAGGCGGCTCGGCTGGAAGGTGCGCTTCACGGCGAAGAACTCCGGCGGGTCGGGAAATCAGAGCGCGGGCTTATGAGGGAAGGCGCCCCGCGTGTCAATGGTCGCATCCCGTCATCGCTTCCCGTCATCCCGTCAGATCAGGGTGATCGTCCTCCCCGTCAGAGGGCGGGCGCCGCGAGATCCTGATCCGGAGCCGATGGGGAGCCTCCCTGCTCGCCTAGAACCACCGCGACGCTGCCGACCAGGATCATCGCCCCGCCGACGGCCACCCCGGGGTTCATCCGGTCGCCGAACATCAAGACGCCAAGCAGAGCCCCGAGGAGCGGCTCGATATTGATGAACACCCCGGCGGCGGCGGCGCCGACGCGCCGGGCGCCAAACTGCCAGGCGGCCGTGGCCAGGAGGGTCGAAACCAGGCCCTGAGCGATCACAGCCTCCCAGGCGAGGCGGCTCAGATTAAGCTTCGGCGGCCCGTGCAACACGAAGGCGATTGGCATGATGGTCAGGGCCGCAATGATCATGGTGACCGCCGGAACCGCCATCAGGCTGGGCGCCCGGGGCCCGCGCTTGAGCGCGATCAGCCAGCCGATGAACACAAACTGGGAGATCAGCGATAGGGCGATCCCGAGGGGCGTGCTGGCCCCGTCCGGCCGGCCCGCGATCAGGATGGCTCCGAGGGTCGCCCCCGCCACCCCGCCCCAGCAAACCCAGCTCTGCCGCTCGCCCATGAGCTGGGCGCAAACGGCGATGAGCGCGGGCATGGCGCCCACCAAAAGCGCGGCCACGGTGACGCTCACCCTGGCCAAGCCCTCGAACTGCAGGAGAAACGCCGCCCCATAGAGCATGCCTGCGATCCATATGACAGGAGAGCGGAACAGGGCGCGCGCCTTCGCCTCTGCAAACGCGAAGGGGGCGCTGGCGATGGCCGCAACCGAAAAACGGAGGAGCACGAGGTGAGCGGGGTCAAGCTCGCGCAGGGCCACCTTGCCGAGGGGAAAGCCCAGGCCCCAGGCGCAGCCGGCCGCCGTCAGCGCAAGCACAGCCCATGCTTTCATCCAAGAGGGTCCTTTCCAGCCTGCTGCGATGCGGTTCGCAGACCCAGGCTGAGCCGCGGCGCTTAGCAGGTCCGAGCGGCGGGCGGAACCGGACCCTCGTCCCGACGCAGAAGGATCTCAAACCGCTATAGGCTAGGCTGAGACTGCCTTTGGCGCGCAGATCTCAGCCGACCCAAGGGTCCGCCGCCGCCCATGCGTTGAACCAAACCCCTACTCGTGTTTTCCTGTGGTCCGGGAGGAGCCGAATGGTTTCGATCACCACGAGCCAGGCGCGCGAAGAGGCTCACGCTCCGAAAGGTCCAACGTGGGCGCGCATGATCGTCATCGCCGCCCTTTTGACGGCGCTGGCGACGGCGATTTGGTTTGGCCTCGCCGACAAGCTGTCCTTGGATGAGCTGCGTCTGCAAAGGGGGGGGCTCTTGGCGTTTGTCCACGCCCATCCCGCTGAGAGTCTGGCGCTGTATATCCTCCTTTACACAGGGATCGTGACCGTCTCCGTTCCGGGCGCCCTCGTGATGACCTTGAGCGGCGGGTTTTTGTTCGGCGCCGTCGAAGGCGGCGCCGCGGCGGTAAGCGCTGTGACGATCGGATCGGTCCTCATGTACCTGGCGGCGCACACGGCCCTTGGCGACAGCCTGAGAGCCTGGATCATGGGGCGCAGCGCCCTGCTCATGCGCCTTGAAGCCGAGGTGAAACGCCATCCCTTCACCAACACCCTCACCCTCCGGCTGATCCCCGCGGCGCCGATCGTCCTGGTCAACCTCGCCGCCGGTTTCGTGCGTATCCCGCTCTTGCCCTATGCCCTGGCGACCGTGATCGGGGTGATACCGTCGACCTTCCTTTACGCCTCGGTCGGCGCGGGCCTCGACCATCTCTTCTGCACCATCCAGCCTGACGCGCTCATGAGCGTGATCCGAACCGAGCTTGTGGGTCCGGTGGCGGGACTGTTCGGTTTGGCGGCTGTGCCGCTCGCGGTCCGCTGGTGGACCGGCCGCCGCGTTGCCCAAAGACACGCCGTACAGTAACCCAGAGGCGCAGGCCGCGCCGGCCTGGCGTCGAGAAGGGCGAATGGCCGCTCGCCATGTCATGGACGGACTGCGCCGCCTGTATCGGCCGACCCTGCGCTGGCCGACCCTTTCCTGGCCGGCTTTGCGCGGACCGGTCGGCCTGTCTGCGCGCTTGCTTTTGCTCACCACCCTTTTTCTCCTGGTGGCTCAGCTCTTTATCCTGGTTCCATCCCTGGCGGGATTTGAGGACAGCTGGCTGGCCGACCGCGCCCACCAGGCTGAGGTCGCATCCCTCGCTGTGGACGCCGCACCGAACGGGGTGGTCTCCGATAAGCTGACGGGGCGGCTCTTGAAGGGCGCCGGGGTGGTGTCGGTGGCGGTGCAGACCAAGGGCCTGCGCCATCTTCTGCTCGCCGCGCCGCGTATGGAGCGGGCGCCGGCCCTGGTGGACCTGCGGAGCCAATCGATGGTGGACTTTCTCGTGCAGCCCTTCATCACCCTCGGGCCAGCGGCGCCGCGGATGCTGCGCGTCGTCGAGCGGCCCGACCAGGAGCTTCGCAGCGGCGATTTTATCGAGATCGTCCTGCCCACCGCGCCCCTGCGCGCCAGCCTTTGGGCCTATCTGTTGCAGGTGGTTTTGGTGTCGGTGCTGATCTCCGCAATCGCGGGGGGCGTGGTCTATCTCTTGCTCGCAAACCTCCTGGTCCGGCCGATCCGGCGCATCACCCTCGCCATGGAGCGGTTCCGAGCCCGGCCCGAGGATCCCACCGCCAGGCTGGCCCCCTCCCATCGGCGCGACGAAATCGGGCGGGCCGAGGTGGAGCTCGACCGCATGCAGGAGGACCTCCTGGCCGCCCTCCAGTCGAGAGCGCGCCTGGCGGCGCTCGGCGAAGCGGTGGCCAAGATCAACCACGACCTTCGCAATATGCTCACCTCCGCCCAGATCGCCTCTGAGCGCTTGGCCAGTTCGCCCGATCCCAGGGTGGCCCAGGCCATGCCGCGGCTGGAGCGGGCGCTCGGACGCGCGGTCAAGCTGGCTGAAGGGGTGCTGGCCTATGGCCGCAGCGAGGAGCCCGCGCCCCAGCCGGCCCACACCCTGCTGTTTCCGGCCCTCGACGCCGCCGCTGAGGACGCCGGCCTGACGGACGCCTCGCCGGAGGGGGGCGTGGGACTGAACGTCAAGGCGCCCAAGGCCATGACGCTGGAGGTGGACGCCGACCAGGTGCACCGGCTCCTGGTCAATCTGTTCAGAAATGCGCGCGAAGCCATCGCCGCCGCCGAGAGCCCGAACGGACCGGGCCTCGTCACTGTTTCCGCCAAGGCCGAAGGCGGCGTCGCCGTGCTCTTCATCGCCGACAACGGCCCCGGAATTCCCGACCGGATCAAAGAGCGCCTGTTCCAGCCGTTCTCAGGATCGGGCCGGGCCGAAGGGTCGGGCCTCGGCCTCGCGATCGCCCGCGAACTCGCCAGAGCCCATGGCGGAGAACTGGCCCTGGTCTCCACCGGGCCCAAGGGATCGACCTTCGAGCTCAGGCTGCCCCTCGCGGTTTAACCCTCCGTTCTGAAAGGCCGGTCTCGCCCGCCTTGGGTCAGCGTCGTCAGCGACGAAGCCTAGGGGCGCGTCGAAAGGGACGGCTGACCCGCCTAAGCCCGCATTCCCCAGATGACTTCGGGAAAGCGCCGCTGGAGCCGGCCGCCGAGGGCAAGAAAAAGGCCGATATACTGACTTCGCAGTACCGCGCCGGATTCCGGCCTGCGAGAGCTTGCGAACATTTTGCGAGGACTTCAAAAAATTTCCGATAATGGGGCTTTCGCGCAAAACGTCGGCGAGGGATTGGCCCTCCGGGCGCTCGCTACGCCGCCGCCAACGGCGCGTTTCCGGCGGGGAGCCAAATGGCGCTATCGACCCAAAGCTGCACTTGGAGCGGCCCAGCGCCATCGCATCCTTGAGAGCCTGTAAAACTAACCGCTCATCTTCGCGCATGCGGTGTCGTCCAACGTATGGGGTGTTTCGGCTAAGCGTGCTCATCCTCGGACATCCGTGGCGAACGCAGAGGAACGCTTCTTGCACTGCGGACGCTCTGGCCTCGTCGTTTTGCTAAGGCTTGGCCGGCTTTCCGTTGGGAAGATCGCCGGGCCGGGGCGGGGTGAAATTCACCACAAGATCGCCCTCGGCCAGCACCCGCTCGTTCATCACCTGGATCAACTGGTCGAGGACGACGCCCCCCTTCAAGGGCAGCATCCGGCTGAGGGCGAACACCTCCACATGATAGTGGTGAACCGGATCTCCCTCGGGGGGATGGGGCCCGATATAGCCGACGCCGCCCATGGAGTTCTTCCCCTGCATCAAGCCCTTCGCGCCAAGGATCTCCGCCTTGGTGTGGATCGCGTGGCCAAGGCCGGCGACGTCGCCCGGGATATTATAGGCGACCCAATAGGTGATCACCCGCCGCTGAACCGGGTCCAGCTCTTCAACCACCACAGCATAGGACTTCGCGTCAGGAACCGGACTCCAGCTGATCGGGAAGGATGTCGACTTTCCATACCCAGTGTAGACCAGCGGCAGGTCGTTTTCGGCATTAACGGCGGAGGAGGTCACCTGCAAACTGCCGACCGCGCGTGAGATCACCCGGTCCTCGGCCAGCGCCGGGCCGACGAAGGGAAGCGGCGCCTTTTTCATGAAGGGAAGCTGAGCCGTCGCCGGCGCGGCCAGGACGGCCCAAGCGGAGAGGGCGCCAAGCGATATCAGCCGGCGGATCGACATTGACGCTTCTGACAAGGACAGCTCCAGGCAAGCTTATGGGCCCGCACCCCTCTAACCTAAACCTTCACGGCCCTGAACAGGCGACGCCCATAGAATCCCGCGATGGGCCATGATCAAGCGTCTTGCAATTGCGACTGGTTCTCGTTTACATGCGTCCATGATCCGGACCCTCGTCCTTGTGACCGCGTGTGCAAGTCTCCTCGCCTGCTCCAAGGCGCAGACCGCTTCCGGCGCGCCGCCGATCCCTTTACTGCTCAAGGAACATCGCTTCTCCCCGGCGGTGATCACCGTCAAGGCCAACCAGCCTTTCGCGATTGAAGTCACCAACGCCGACGGCGTCGCTGACGAGTTCGATTCCGACTCGCTGAAACGCGAGAAGGTCATCGCCGGGGGCCAGAGGGGCGTCGTCCGTGTCGGACCTCTGCCCCCCGGCCGTTATCCGTTCATGGGCGAATATCACGCAAAAACGGCGCAGGGCGCCGTGATCGTCCAGTAGGAGGCCGCCATGCTCGGCGCTTTGCTGATCGTCTTTCGGGAAGTGATCGAGGCGGGCCTGATCGTGGGCATCGTTCTGGCGGCGACGCGCGGCGTCCCGGGCCGCGGGCTTTGGGTTGCAGGCGGGGTCGCCGCCGGGGTTCTGGGCGCCTGCGTATTGGCCGTCTTCGCCGGCGGCCTTTCCTCCCTGTTCCATGGCTCTGGCCAGGAGCTGTTCAACGCCGCCATCCTGATCCTCGCGGTCGGCATGCTGACCTGGCACAATGTCTGGATGGCGAGCCATGGCCGCGAAATGAGCCGAGAGCTGAAGGCTGTAGGCGCAGAGGTGGTCAAAGGCTCGCGCTCACTCTTCGCCATGGCGGTGGTGGTCGGCGTCGCGGTTCTGCGCGAGGGCTCGGAAGTCGTTCTCTTTCTCTATGGGATCGCCGCTCAGGGCGGAGCCACCACCCTTGGCATGCTTACCGGCGGGACCTTGGGCGTCATCGCGGGCGCAGCCTTGTCGGCGCTGATTTATCTCGGCCTCTTGGCCATCCCCGCCCACCGCCTGTTTGCGGCCACCACCGGCTTGATCACGCTTCTGGCCGCAGGCCTCGCGGCCCAGGCCGCCGCCTTCCTGCAACAGGCCGGGGTGATCGATGGTTTGACGACCCCGCTTTGGGACACCTCGCGGATCCTGGACGAGGGTTCGACTTTAGGGCGGCTCTTGAAGACCATTGTCGGCTACACCGATCGTCCGGACGGTCTACAGCTGATCGCCTGGCTGGCCGTTGTGGCCGCGATGATCGTCCTGATGCGGCTGGTCAATCCAATGCCCGGCCGCCTCCGCTCAGGGCCGATCGCCGTCCCACATCCGGCCGAGTAAACCGGCGCGCTGAGGGCTTCGGCCGTCCTTGATCGGCTGAGCCGCCCAAACCCCAAGGGTTTCTAGCATAGGGATGAAAGCCCGAGCATCGTTGGGTTCGGTGGATCGCTTCAAACCCTAGCCCATTGTAGCCCATGAGGGATCACCCCCCGTCGCCGCCCTCAAGCATTTCGGCGGCGGCCGGCAGGTGGCGGGCCAGATCCATCAGGCGGGCGATCAGCGCCTCACGGGATTCGGCGGCGAGGGCGTCGCGCAGGTGAGACAGCCTGCCGTCAAGGCCCCTAAGATCACGCGGCCCGAGGGCGTCAGCCGTCAGCGCCGTGGCGCCGATATGCTTGCAGGTGCGCTCGAGCGGAAAGTCTGGGCAGGTGCACTCCCCATCGCCATCTTCACGGACCTCGACCGAATAGAGCCGGCCGGTCTCCCCGGTGACGATCGCCAGAGCTCGGCCATCTTCGATCGCAACCACCCTCACCCAGCCGTTGTTGAAATAGTTCTGCGCCCGGCGTGCGCGTTTTTCGCCGAGCCGGTCCATAAGGCCATCGATGTCGAATCGGTGGGGGATCATGACGGTCAGTTTAGCGGCTCGCCGCCGCCTGGGCAGGGTCCTTGTGCCAGGCGCCGGATTTTAGGGTCGCAGCGAGGCTCAGCCGCCAGGCAAGCAGCAGGAGAGCTAACCGCCCACAAGCTCGACCGGCCAGCGCTGTTCCCGCCGATCCCGGTGCGCGCCCTATCCTCTTAGCCGAACAGCCAGCTGTGCGCCTTGCCGGGCGCGGCGTGGTTGGCGGCGAAGTGGGCCAGCATGCGCGTCCAGGCGTCCTTGGCCGCCGCCGCGTCATAGCTCGAGCGATAGTCGGCGTTAAAGCCATGCTGGGCCTCCGGATAGAGGATCACCTGGCTGTCGGTCTTGCCCGCCGCCCGGAGCGCCGCGCGCATGGCCTCTACGTCGGTGACCGGAATGCCCTGGTCCTTGCCGCCGTAAAAGCCGATCACCGGCGCGTGCAGCTGATTGACGATCTCAAGGGGCCACTGGCGCACATCATCGCCCATGAACCCTGTAGCCGGCGGATGGCTGAGCCGACCATACCAGGCGGCGCCGGCTTTCAACTCCGGGAAGCGGGCGCACGCCATCCAAACCACCGCCCCGCCCCAGCAGAAGCCCGTAATGGCCAGCCGCTTGCGGTCGACGAACGGCTGCTGCTCAAGCCAGCTCAGAACGGCGCCCACATCGCCCATCACCTGATCGTTCTTGGCTGTCCCGACGACCTTCTGGATCAGAGCAAAATCCTGGGTCTGGGCCAGCTGGTTGTCCGGGTCAGCACGAAAGAAAAAGGCCGGAGCGATGGCCACATAGCCAAGCTTGGCGAAGCGGCGGCAGAGGTCTCGGATGTGCTCGTGAACGCCGAACACCTCGGAAACCACGAGCACAGCCCCATAACGGCCGGAGGCTGCGGGTCTCGCGACATAGGCGGGAAGGGGGCCGTTGGCCTCTGGAACACTGACCGTTTCGACGGTTAGGCCCTCAGTGTCGGTCACGATCGGCTCTGCGTCTGCCGAATAAGCGTAGGCGGCGTAGCCGGCGGTAAGGAGGGCGGCCAGCCCCCTACGGCTGAGGTTGAAATCCTGAGGCTCCGGCCCTTCGGGCCGGGTAAGGCGAGGAACGGTGGTCATGTCGGAGGTCCATGGCGTCTGCGGCGCGCATGCTTCCCTCGCCACGCAGAAAGAGTCAAAGGGGCGCGCGCAGGGGGGTCGTTCGCGCGAATTGGCGTCTGCGCGGCGCGACAAAGTGCGCGAGAGACCATCGAGGTGATCATTGGCGGTGGCGCGATTTAACCTCCCGAGACCGCTTCGGTGAGATCCTTAGGAGACCGGTGTCATTCGTCGCGCGTGGCGGCGGCGATTGAACCGTTCAATTCCGTTTCCGACCCACGCGTCAGTTCCGTGGGGCCTCAGTGCATTATCGGGACACAGATATACGGTAGCAAATCAGCACCGCAGGTTCTCGACTCCCAGCTCGCGCCAGAGCCAGCCGAAATCATAGGTCGCCATCGGATCGGTTGGGTCGGTCTGGTTGCCCGAACGGTTTTCGAGGAATTTGAGCCAGGTGACGAGCTTTTCGCGGCCGGCTGGGGTGAGTGCGGCCTGACGGGGGCTGCGATCGCCGAGCATGGGTATCGGCTCGTCGAGCACCGCACGGTACTGCTTGTCGAGCATCGCGTGGACCAAGCCGGTGGCGACCTCGAGTGGGATCTCCTCTGGCGGCGGCGCGTCCGCCGACGATCCCCGCACCTGATCCAGGGTTTGGATCTCCATCAACGGCGCCCGCACTAGGTCGGCGAGCACGCCTTGGAGCATCGCAGTTCCCTGCGCCGCCCGCGCCGCGGAGTTGACTGACAACAGAACAGCGCGGCCCTTCAGCTCGATATTCCCGAGCACGACCGTTCCGTCTTCCATCGTGACGTTCCAGTTCAAGGCGTTGGGCTGGCCACCTCCTCGCGACCGCCCCGCGCTCCGGCCACCCAGCCAATTCCAGAAGCCGGTGTTCTCCTTCTGCAATTCGGGGATCGCATCGAGCTTGGCCGCGACAGCCTTGAGGGTCGCTTTCGTCACCAAGGGAAACCGAACCTTGTGAAAGACGACTTCATCACCATCGAAATTGTGCAGGTGCAGCGCGTCACGTCCCATGGCCTTGGGCAACACATCGAACAGCCACGCGGTCGTGAACAGATGCGCCAAACTCCGCAGCGTATCGTGGTCGATCGCCAGCTGCGCGCGCCGCGAACGCTTGCCCTCCGCCTTACGGAGGCCGTCGATCAGATTGTCGGCAGCCTCCATGGTGAAGGGCAGTAGACCGCCGGCGAGGATTCGCTTTTCGCCGATCGGCACGATCCGCGCGGCGATCCGATCCCAGGCCTTCAGCGTCTGTGTCGCGCTCTTCTCACTCACCAGGACGGGCTCGCCACCCCGAATGAGATCCCGGGCGAGGAACGAGCGCCCAGGCTTCACCTCGCTGACCTCGTAGAGGCTCATCACCGCCGACCGCAGCGCACGGATATAGGCCCTGGCGCCGGGCGTCTCCTTCCAGCCTCGCCGCTTGAGGTAATCGTCAGCGATGTTGACGCTGTCGGGTTCGAATTCTCGAGTCAGGAGGTCCTCGAAGGCGCAGCCCCACAGTGTCATCGCCCAATGCTCGCCGAGCAGATCGACGATTTCCTCGTGTTCGAGGTCGAATTCCAGCATCGCCTGGCCGAAATGATCGCCGAGCGCTTCTTCGAGACAGCCGCTCCAATCGTCTCTGGCCGCGTATTGGAAAAGCCCGGAAAGATCGTGATCAGACTTCATCGGGCTCCTCCCGCGCCTGTCGGCTCTCGGCGACAATCCGCGAGACTGTCGGTTGGCTCACTTTGAAAAGCCTCGCCATCTCGGCGGCTGATTTGCGGCCCGCAAGCACGCTTTCGGCGATTTCGGAGCGCTGGCGCTCGGTCAGCTTGCGACGGCGGCCGCCCACGCGCCCCTCCGCCCGGGCCAAGGCCAGGCCGGCGCTCGTTCGTTCCCGGATCATGGCCCGCTCAAACTCGGCGAAGCTGCCGACCATCTGCATCATCATCCGCCCGGCCGGCGTCGTGGTGTCGATGGCCTCCGTCAGCGATCGGAACCCCGCGTCGGCTTCCTTGATCCGCTCCATCAGGTGCAGGAGGTCTTTCAGGGATCGGCTGAGCCGGTCGAGTTTCCAGACCACGACCACGTCCCCCTCGCGCAGTTGACGCAGCATGTCGTGCAGGATCGGACGGTCCCACCTACCGCCGGAGGCGGCCTCTTCGAAAACGCGCTGACAACCGGCCGCCTTGAGCGCCTTGGCTTGAAGGGCGTTGCTCTGATCATCGCCCTTCGACACGCGGGCATAGCCGATCAGCATGCCGCCTCGAGATCGGTGTGGGTGAAATCATTGCCCTTGAAGAGCAGTGACTCCCCGGATTGCTTGGCCAAGGCGTAGCTGAAACAGTCGCCGTAGTTCAGGCCGGCTGGATGGCCGGTTCCCTTGCCGAACCGGTCATAGGCGTCGAGGGCCAGGTAGGCTTGCTCTTCGGTCACCGGCTCGATCTTGATGGAGAAGAGGCGCCGCATCTCATCGAAGGCCGCGCGCCGCTGGGCAGCCGCATCTCGCCGCAGCACGATCCCAATCTCGACCAGGCTGGCGGACGAAAGCCGGCACACGTCGGCGACCGCGATCTGCGAAAGCAAGGCCTGAGCTTCCGGCTCGTCGAACAGAATGGCGATGGCGGCCGAGCGATCGATAATCACGATCGACAGGCCTTAGCGCGGCAGACCCTGGTCATCATAGAGAAAGGCGGTGCGATCTGCGTCTTCCGCACTCGCCGGACCGGCGGCGCGGACCATCTCGAGGATCCGCGTGACCTTGGCGCGTTGGGAAGACGCCAGCCTCGCCGGCCGGGAAAGATACCGGCCCTTGGGCTCGCGCGCCAATTCGGCGCGCAACGCCGCGGCCACTACCTCCTCGACGCTTTGGCCACGCAGCGCGGCGAGCTGATCAGCCATGGCCTCGATCTCGGCGTTTGCTTTGATCGCCATCGTCTTTCTCCGTCATGCAGAAACGAGCGTTTGTGGAAGCCCGCACGGCGCCCAGCTGAATCAAGGTCTGGAGCCTTTCACAATCCTCTTTCATCACCGTAGCGTATGGCAAGCGGTTTTTGATCGAGGTGAGCCATGCCCGCGCGCGTGCCGATGAGCGAAAAACAGCGCCAAGCGCTCCTGGCCCTGCCCGATACCGAAAACGAAGTCATCCGTCACCACAGTCTGGACGCAGTCGACCTGGCCGCGGTCGCCGAGGCCCGCACGCTCGAGACCCGCCTGAGCTACGCGCTGCAATTCTGTTGCCTGCGATACCCTGGGCGCAACCTCAAGCGCGGCGAGGTCCTGCCCGCGGTCATGCTCGATCACATCGCCGAGCAAATCGGCGTGGACACCGCCGTGATCGACGGCTTCGCTCGTCGCGGTCCAACCCGATATGAACAGCTGGCCTTGATCAAACGCCGGCACGGCTTTCGCGATCTGACCCATCCCGACCGCGCCGAATTCGCCCGCTGGCTCATGGTCGAGGCGATCGGCCTGAACGATGGTCGCGTTCTGCTTGATCGTCTGATTTCAAAGCTGCGCGGCGAGAAGATCGTTATCCCCGGCGTCAGTGTGGTCGAACGGATGGCGGCCGAGGCGATGCACGCGGCCTTCCGCGCCTCGGCCGACGGCCAGGCGTTCTACCTGGGCGGCCCGGGCGAAGCCGGCGCTGCGGCGACTGGTCACCGCCGAACTCAACAAAGGGGAGGCGAGGAATAGCCTTGCCCGCGCCGTTGCGTTCCATCGCCTCGGCCGTTTCCGTGATCGCGGCCACGAAAACCAACAGACCCGGGCCGCCGCCCTAAATCTCGTGACCGCGGCCATCATCCTGTTCAACTGCTGCTACCTCGGCCGAGCGCTCGGCGAAATGAGGTCCCGAGGAATGACGATCGACGAGGCGCTGATCCCGCAGCTATCGCCACTCGGCTGGGACCATATCAACCTGACCGGCGACTACATCTGGTCTGACGCCCTGGTTCTCGACGCCGATGGGTGCATGCCGCTGAGATTACCAACCGCGTGAACCCGCGCGCGCCCTACCGTATATCTGTGTCCCGATAATGCACTGGTGCCGTGGGGGGACATTTCCGACGGGCGGACCCTCTCAAAGCAAAATAAAATCCATTCAAATCTTCATTTTAATCGATAAATGTCGTCTTCCTGGCCCAATCGCCTTGAACCGATTATGCGACCTGGTCGTCAGCCCGAAGTCTCTCCTCTGGATGGACTTAGTGGACGGACTTATGTGTGAACGGTATGGGATAGGAACCATCGGCAGGCGCGATGGGCGCATCTGAGCGCCTCCCCTAGCGTCATTTCCGCACCACAAAGTCGATTACCATTGGCCGAAGTCAATTATTTCTCCTTGTATCGGCAAAAGAATATCGATTATCGTCAGGTTCAGCGGTTGAGGCGCTGTTCGAAAATGCCGTCCTCCAGATGGCGCGTTCGTCGCGCTAACGTTCAACCGAGACTGGCGCCCCGGGGGAGTCGATCCGTGATGAAGAAGCGGTCCAGCAGCTGTCTGATGCAGCTTTTTGGCGGCTCGGCCTTGGCCGGCGCCATGGGTCTTTGCGCTGGCGGTTCAGCGTTGGCGGGTCCATCCGTAGACCCGGCTACCTCGGTAGGCGAGGTGGTCGTTACGGCGAGCCGACGCGCTCAGGACGTTACGACGATACCTTATAATATCTCGTCGGTCAGCGCAGACCAGATTCAGCGGACCGGAATCGCCTCGCTCGAAGACCTGTCGGCGCAGATCCCCAACCTCAACCTTAATTCTGCCGGCGCCGCCAACATCGGCGCAGAGCGTCCCGTCATGCGCGGTCTCAATGCTTCAGCATCCGACAGACCCGGTCAGGCGCTGGAGCAGTCTCCGGTCGCTCTGTATTTGGGCAACGTCCCCACAGGCGGCGACTTTCCCATCGACGACGTCGCGCGGGTTGAAGTCCTGAGAGGGCCGCAGGGAACGCTGTATGGCGCCGGTTCGCTCGGCGGCACGATCCGGATCATCCCGCAGGATCCGAGGTTGAAGGTCTTCGAGGGCTCGCTCACCGGATCAGTGGGCGGGGTCGATCACTCAGGCGACGCCGACTATTCCATCGGCGGCATCGTCAACGTACCGATCGGCGACACCTTCGCCTTACGCATTGATGCGAAGCGGGACTACCAGGCTGGCTTCATCGACCAGATCGGGGTGTTCAAGCGGACGTCGAACAGCCCGCTCGCGCCGCCCGAACTGGCCAATCCGGCCGATCCGGCCGGCAGCCCGGCGAAACTCTACAACATTGCCAACTCGAATTGGACCAACATCGACAGCGGACGGATCAGCGCGAAGTGGGCGCCGACCGATCGGCTGAAGATCGTCGGCGCCTACAATATCGTCCAATACAACGGCTGGGGCTCGCCGACGGACAATCCGCACTACCAGGGCGGCCCAGATCCACTGGCGCCAAGTGTGATCTACCCAGCGACGCACGACGACCAGCTCGTCCTTCGGGACCAACTGCCCTACGATCGCCGATCCGACATGGCGTCGCTCGACATCAGCTACGACGCTGGCTTCGCGACCCTTTCAACGACGACAAGCTACTATCAAACCAAGGGCGACACTTGGTACGACAGCACTTACGGGACGCTGGCGCTTCCCGCCAGCTATCTGCCTTACTACACGGGGACGCCGGCCAATCCGCGCTTCAACTCGGAAAGCGACTTCCATGACTCCGATCATAACTTCACCCAGGAAGTGCGTATAGTCTCCAGCGGCGTCAACGTCATCGACTACACGCTGGGCGCCTACTACCAAGACGAAAGCCGCGACGACGACTGGCTGTTGTACCTGCCAGGATCGCTGGCCCAAACTGTGGCGAGTGGATGCAACTGCGTTTCCACGGGACCGAACGACATAGAATCGAACACCGACACCCACACCAAGTACAGCGACACCGCCGTTTTCGGAGAGCTCACTTGGAACGTTACAGACAAGCTTCATATCACCGGGGGCGCCAGGTTTTTCTGGGACACGTTCCAGCGACGGCTCTATGAGGATGCCTATCTGTTCAGTCTGATCGAACAGGACGGCAGCTCGACGGCGTACCACAGTCAGACGTTCAAGGTGAACGTGTCCTATTCGTATGCGGCGGGTCAACAGGTCTACGCGACATTCTCACAGGGTTTCAGACGTGGAGGCGCGAATGGGTTTCCGCAGACCGGTCCGTTGTCGGAACCCAGCACGTTGCGCGATTTCAAGCCCGATACCGTCGATAACTACGAGGTCGGGTTCAAAGGACGCCTTCCGAACGGTTTGCGATACTCGATCGACGGCTTCTACGACGACTGGAAGGACCCTCAGTTTGGCACCTTCACAACGTTCAACGCCTGGCCGGTGGTGCTGAACGGAAAGCAGGCCCGCTCCGCCGGCGTTGAGCTCGAGGTGGATGGGCCGATCACGCACGATCTAAGCTATTCGGTGGGCTATGCCTTCGCCCAGGCCGTCTTCACTCAGGACTTCTGCCTACCGGCGGGCGAAGGCGGCGGCGTCGTCCAGTGCGCCGTCGAAGGCCACAAGGGCGAAAATCTCCCGGGGGCGCCGCAGCACACCGGGAGCGCTGACCTGATCTATAGTCACACGCTCGGCGACGGCGATGTCCTGGGGGCCAGCGTGAATATCAACTACAAGGGTCCGATGCTGGTGGACCTTCCTTCGGCCGGCGCGGTCGTTAGTCCAAACCTTCCGGGCTACTGGCTCGCGAACGCGAACGTCTCCTTGGACCACGGGCCTTGGCGTGTCCAACTTTATGTCCACAACCTCTTCAACACCCGCGGCCTAATCTCAAAAGACCTGCAATTCGCGCCTCTCTTGGGTTCTCTGCAGCTGGATGATTCGATAACGCGTCCGATTTCAGGCGGCCTGCAGATCGGGTATCACTGGTAGGAGGCATAGGGTCCGCGTGCTGGCTCCAGCGGTCAGCCGCCAACCGCGTGCGGCTCGACGAGGGGCGCGTCGTTGTCGCCATCGAAGGGGAGGGTGACGGACTCGCCACGCTCGGCCGCCGCCAGTAACTCGGCGCGCGGCTCCAGGTATTCCGGGAGATACAGGCGCCTGTAAGCAATGGTCGCGCGATTTGATTCCTCAAGATAGTCTTCCGTAATATATCCATGGGTCTGAACTGAAATAGTCCAAATTGAGTCGAGAATAGCCAGAGCGATTTCGCCGTACTTTATCTTGCGAGCTTCGGCGCCAAGGCGTGGCAAGTGAAACACTCTGTTCAGCCTAGCCGACGCGGCGCTTGATATCTTGATCGCCAACATCTTGTCGATACTGCGGGTTCCTACGCCTCCGTATCCTCCGTAGAAGATTTTCAACGCGGGCGGGTGAGCGTTGTAGAACTCCATCGCCCGGCGCTCATCAATCCTTGCGAGATCCTGCCAGCTTCGAATGAGCCGCGCCTCAATCGGCGTGCGATGGACGTCCAGCAGGCCGTCGCAATAACGCTCGGCAAGCGCCACGAACGCAGCCTCCGTGGACGGGAAGAAGTGATAGACGGAGGGGGGAGGAACGTCGGCGCGCTGCGCGATCTGGTAGAGACCAATCGCGTCTGGGCTCTCGGTCTGCAGCAGATCATCGACGGCGTCTAAAAGCGCCGCAAACCGCACAAAGCCCCGATTGCGCGAAGGGCTTCGTGGTCCGCGAGACGGCTTATCTGTTCTAAGTCCCTCCGAGCTCTGCGACGAAGACTGCATGTTAACCAACCCCATCGTTCTCGACATATGTTTACGATCTACAGTCATGCGCGCTTTCGCTCCAGCGACATATCTTCTCCTCACGTCCATTCGGAGTGAGCACGGGATCGGGACGTGATCGCAATTACGGCCTGCAACGATTGCGACAGCACGTCCGCGGATCGTCGGCCAGTCAAGGGCGAAGACAATTTGGCCGCCAGCGGCTAGCCGACTCGCTTGACGTCGACACCGTGCTGGCTGAGCAGGCGCGCGAGGGGCTCGAGGTTCTTCTCGTAGCGCCGCCAGGTGGCGACCGAGGTCGAATAGATATTCCCCCGCACCTGGGAGGCGCTCGCGGTCAGCGACGCCGATGCGTTTCGGCTAATGTTCAGCGCCTCGTCGGTCCAGGACAGCCCGCAGAACGCCGCCAACCCAGGGCCGATGGCGGCCGGGTTCGCTACGAGCGCTTCATATTGGACCTGTAGGATTTGATCTGGAAAGAGCCCCACCCAGTGCAGCATCAAGGCCTCGTAGGCGGCGTAGTAACGTGCGAGATCCTCGAAGCTGTAGCTGAAGGGGTAGGCCGCCCCGAACAAGGTCCGGAACATTGCGAAGCAGGTGTCGAGCGGATCGCGGCGAACCCAGACGATCGGCGCATTCGGAAACGCCCGCAGGATCGGTCCGACATAGAGATAGTTGAAAGGCAGCTTCTCAATGATTGTCCCGGCGAAGCCGTCGCCGGAGGCCATGGCGTCGTAGTCTCGCGCCATCGCGGCGAAGTCCGCGCGGGCCGCTCGATCGAAGACGTCCCCGCCCGTCGTGGGACTCGATCGCATCAGCGCGGCGGCGACGTTGTTGGTTTCGTTGTTAGAACGGACGTTGGGCAGGCCCCCGAGAATGCGCTCGGTCAGCGTCGTTCCTGAGCGAGGCATTCCGATGACGAAGACGTGCCGGTCGGGCGTCGAGCCGGGCAACCGACACGCCCCTTCGCGGAACGTCTCAGTGATGCGCCGCAGCTTCAGTTCGTCTTGCGCCACATCGTAGTTGAGGCTCCTACGGCGGGCTGACGCGCCGCGCGCAAAAGCGGCAAAAGCCTCGTCGTACCGTCCGAGGTCGTGAAGTTCCTTGCCTAGCGCATATTCGAAGAACAGCGCGGCTTGGTCGTCGGGTGTTTGGGCGAGGCGGACCTGAAGATCCTCCACGTTGTTGGCTTCGGGCGTGGCTCGGATGGTCTCCGACCTGAGTAGGACGGCGGCCCGCATCTCGGGATCGAGGGCGAGGGCGCGCTCGCAGGCCGAAGCCGCTTCCGCCAGCCGGCCCAAAGTGCGTTCGCTGGTGGCGAGGTTGTACCAGAACTGAGGATCGCCGGGCTTCGTTTCGGTGGCGCGCCGATAGAAGGTGTTCGAGAGTTGATGCCGGTCGAGCTGACGCGCATAAAAGCCAAAGGCGTCCCACGCGTCGCCGTCGGCCGCCATGCCTGGATCGGCTGCCTCGAGCAAAGAGATCGCCGCCTGACGGTTTCCTAGGGCGACCAAAGCCTCCAGCAGAAGAGCATGAGCTTGGCCAATATGGCGAGCGCCTAACGTCGCCGACCTGAGCAACGGAAGCGCATCGCCGGGCCTGCCTGCTCGCAGAAGGCGCGCGGCCTGATGCAGAGTCACGTCCGATACGGCCTTGGCCGAGCCGCCCGCACGCGGGGCGGCGAGGAAAGGTCAAGGTCGGCCGAACCGCGTAGCATTCTCCAGATATAGTCGATTTATATAGGCGTTAGAAGCGCCCCTCCGACTCGGAGGCGGCGTTGGAGCCTCCCAGCGGCGGTCAGGCAAGGTGAGCGTCCGGAACGTCAGCGTTGCGCTGCGACGACGTCTCCGCCGCGTCACGCGCATCCAGAAGCGCCCGAATCTCGCTCGCGCGTCGGCGATTTAGGGGATAGCGGATGAAGCACAGCGCGCCCAGGATCACGCAGACGTTCGGGCCAACGACGTAGGTGATGTTCAGCGCCGAGATGGCGGCCGCCGAGTTCGCCTGACCCGCGGCAGGCCGATAGCCGAATTGTGCAAGCAGGGTGAAGGTCATCCAGATCGCGAGCGCGGAAGAGATTTTCGGCGCCAAGGTCAACAGCGCATAGACAAGAGCGCTTCGCTCCTTTCCCTGGTTGAGCCGGGCCTCGTCTGAGATGTCGGCTGTCATGGCGTTAATCAGCACGAGGAAGCCGGCGAAAAGGAAGCCTGATGTAACATAGGGGAAGTAGAGCACCCACGCCGGCGCATTCAGGGGAATGAGCCAGAGGGTCATAAGCGCGCCGCCATAGGCCACAGCGATGGTAATGAGCGCGCCGTGCTTGCTCGTCTTGGCGCCGAGCCAGCTGATGGCAGGCGCCCCCGCCAGACCTGCCGCGAGCGCCGCCAACAGCATCAGCGACGCATCCGGCGCCGAGAGGTGTCGCACGTCCGTATAGTAGAACAGGTAGAGGCCGCCTTCCCAAGAGGTGCCAAGCGTGAAGAGAAACGTCGCCGCCGAGACGCGCACCATATTCGGATTGAGCAGCAAGGCGATGTAATCATGCAGCGTCACGCCCTGCCCTGGCTTATGCGGCGTGACGCGTTCGGGCGTCATACCGGTCGCCGCGAGCGCGGATAGCAGGGTCGTCACGACGATGAGCAACCCCATTTGCGGCACCTTGGCATTGATCGCTCTAGGCATGAGCGCTGACGCTAACAAGGGCAGCGCCAGCAAGAGCGTCATGCCGGCGACGCCGGCGGCGCCGATTGCCCCAAAGACGCGGCCACGTTCATCATAGGACGTCGCCATGCTCGCTCCCCATGCCGATTGGCTGAGGGTGATCATCGATGATCCCAGATACATGACGAGGAGCCAGACGATCACATAGCTAGCGGAGACCCCGTACGGCGCCGAGAACAGCATGTGTACGGCCAGCATCAGGAGTGGCGCGCCCAGCAACATCCACGGACGGTAGCGGCCCCAGGGCGATGTCGTCCGGTCCATGGCGACGCCGAGAAGCGGATCGACCGGAATGTCGATCAGGCGGATAAAGGCGAACGCGGCGCCGACCGCCGCCAAGCCAAGGCCAAGGTTCTTCGCGAAGTACTGCGGGAGGTATATCGCCACAGCGATGATCAGAGCCGACAACGGGAAATTCGGGCTGGCGAACAGCCAGAGCCGCCACGCTGGCAGGTGTCCGCCTTCAGAGACGCTCTTGGTCATTGGCATTCTTCAAGAGGCCGCACGTTGAGGGCCGAGTTCCCAGTTTATCAATGCAGCATTGTGTCGGCTGAGCGCGGCCTCAAGCAGGACCACGCCGTCGCGGCCGCCAAGGCGCGCGACCGAGCCGCCGCGTGGTCGCCATGGTTTTACGGCGTCAGGGGCAGCCATTCGACTATTCAGTCATCGACATTTATCGACCATAACGCGACAAGACTTAGGCCGCAAGCCGCCTCGCTGAGTTGGACCGGTTGTCCCCGCTGACGGGGCCAATGCGATGCTCGGGCACGGCAAACGTCAATCGAACCTCCCGATGTGCTCGCTTGGAGAAGGCGGGTCTGCCCGTCCGAGTTAGTGTCGTCGCTCAATGAAAAGTCGTTTTTTATTCTCTAGCTGTATGTTCCGTTCGACCATGAAAGCGACGCCGCCCGATCGCGGTTCGCCCAGCGCTCGCGCGATGCCAGATGCGGTAGGGATCGCTATCCTTCTTGGCGCTGTCGACGACAGATCTCGCTTTCGTCCCGACCCTGATCTGCACGAAATTGCCGAGGATGATCAGCCTGGACGAGAGGCGCCCGAACGCACCTTTGGTCAGGCCAAATCCGGACTAGGCCAAAACACGAGCGGCCAACTCACCGACAATCGTTTGCAGAAGATCGGCTCTTGCTGGGCGGGCCTGATTGATCGTCACAGCGACCGTTACGTCGCGATCCGGACAACAGACCGCGACGCACCCCCAAAAGCCGGAGTGACCCCAACCGGTTCGCTCTCCCATGGGATAGGACATGCACAGGTTGGTGTGCAGAAACGATTCTGGCTGTCGCACGACCCGCGGCGTGAGCAGGCCGGCCGCGAGTGTGCCTGGCTTCTCAAACAGACGACCATGAACCAGCGCACGAACGAACCTGGCCATGTCGGAGACGGTGCTGATCAGCCCGCCGCCGCCATAAAGATCGAACGACGGGTCAAGATCGGTTGCGTCGTCGTCCATCATGTATTGCCTCGCCCGTGGGCCGGACCCGGCGGGCGCAGGCTCAAGCGTTTCCCAGTAGGTTTGGGTCAAGCCCAACGAACCAAATGCCAGAAGGCGCCGGACGCTGGCGGCCAGGGTCTCGCCGGTGGCCCGCTCCAAGATCTCGCCGATGATGACGTAACCGGTATCCGAATAGCGGAAGACCGTTCCGGGCGGCGCCAGCGGCGCGCCGTCGGCCAAGGCGATCGCGATCTGATCGCGTCGGGTCCAGCGCCGACCAGGATTGGCGGCGATATCCTCGGCGTAGGCCGCCGTTTGTGCATGGTCTAAAAGACCGCTTGTATGGCTGAGCAGGTGTCTCACGGTGATGGCGCCGGGGTCATAACCGCCCTCGCTAAGCATCAAGAGTGTTTCAGGACCGACGCGACTCGCTATGGGATCTTGCAGGTCAAGTTGTCCGTCTTCGATGAGGCGCAGCACCGCGGCGGCGACATAGATTTTCGTGACGCTTGCTATTCGGAACGGCTGGTCGGGATAAGCCGTGGCTTGGCTGAAGCGGCCGGCGCCCGGGACAGCCCCCTTCCAGTTCACGTTCTGGCCCGGCGCGTAGACCGCCGCCATCACGCTGGGCGTCAACTCGTCGCCGGCCGCCCGTTCCAGAATGCGGCTCAAATCTGAGGCCATCTGCGAGGTGTCCACCATAGAAATACGATCCTCAGCCATCTGCGGGCGCCGTCGGCCTCAGATAACCCTTAAGGCCTGGAGCGAGGCGTCAACCACATCGTCAATGTCGCGTTCGGCAAGCGCGGTTGAGAGCACGAACAGTCCCGCGGACCCAATGATGAAGCCGCGGTTGAGCATTTCGTGGAAGAACCGCTCGCCCCGCACGGCCGCATCGGGGTTTTCGTATATCGCCGCCACGCGGTCCCGGTGGGTTGGAGTGGGCCGGTCGATGTGAGTGAGGGAGGTCATCGAGCTGGCCCCCCCGACGACTCCGGGGACGCCTGCGATCTTCACGGCCTCGCGCAGCCCGGCCCGCAGCCGGTCGCCCAGCGCGCTCAAGCGATCGAACGCCTCGCGGTCGTAGAGCTTCATCGCGACCGCTCCGGCCGTCATGGTCATGGGATTGGCGTTAAACGTTCCACCGTGGATCACGCGGGGCCAACCAGACCTGGCGTCGAACACCGACTCCATGATGTCGGCGCGCCCGCCGACAGCGCCAACCGGTAGACCTCCGCCGATCACCTTGCCCAGGGCCGTCAGGTCTGGCGCAGCGCCCAACGCCCCTTGAGCGCCATTGAAGCCAAGTCGGAAGCTGTAGACTTCGTCGAATATCAGCAGGGCGCCGGCGCGGTGGGTTTCCTCCCGAAGCATCGCCACGAACTCAGGCGTGGCGGCCTCGTATCCAAGATGGGACGGCAGCGGATCGAGCATCGCCGCCGCCAGCTCCGCCGCGTGGGCGCGAAGGATTTTACGCCCGTTCTCCACGTCGTTCATGGGCAGAACCACAACGTCACGGGCGATGTTCGGGGTCCCTCCGGGGGCTGGAACGCTGGCTGGAGCGTCAGGATCGCCCCAGACCGACCTGTCAGCGGTTAGGCTGACGCTCGCAGTA
>Ga0116231_10004688_pt1 | contig 27532 bp, 24 predicted proteins | sample S1TSphgellanicum_2_FD_89695 | JGI IMG/M metagenome (GOLD analysis project Ga0116231, IMG submission 89695) | Host-associated microbial communities from peat moss isolated from Minnesota, USA - S1T2_Fd - Sphagnum magellanicum MG | ecosystem: Host-associated > Plants > Peat moss > Unclassified... | reverse complement strand
TTCTCTTTAAAAAAATTTTTAAAAAAACCTCATTTGGGCTTTGACCATGGTTTTAGGAGCATACTAAGAAGGGAATTTGGCAAATTGTAAATTTCTTTTTCTTTTTTTCTCTTTTAAAAATTTTTTTAAAAAAACCTCATTTGGGCTTTGACCATGGTTTTAGGAGCATACTAAGAAGGGAATTTGGCAAATTGTAAATTTCTTTTTCTTTTTTTCTCTTTTAAAAAATTTTTTTAAAAAACCTCATTTGGGCTTTGACCATGGTTTTAGGAGCATACTAAGAAGGGAATTTGGCAAATTGTAAATTTCTTTTTCTTTTTTTTCTCTCTTCTTTTTAAAAAAAACCTCATTTGGGCTTTGACCATGGTTTTAGGAGCATACTAAGAAGGGAATTTGGGCAAATTGTAGGCCCTATTCTTGTAATACCCCTTTTCCTTTGCCTTTCAAGGTTGTTGTGTGAACAACAACACTCTTTTCTTCTAGAAAGCTTTTGTTGGTTGGCCCCATGTGAAGAGGATTGGCACTTTCCCTTTTTCAACAAGATTTGAAAGCTGTCATCATGTGATCCATCTTCTGTCACCCTTGACTACTAGCACATGTGTTTCCCAACTTTTTAGAAGAAGCACATTCAGCCTGCACTCATGACCTTAGGCTTAAACTGAATTTCTATTTCACACAAATATATTTTTTAGAAAAAAAATTAATTAATTTTAAATTTTTGAGAAAAAAAATTTATTTTTATTTATTTTAATATATATATATTTTAATTTTATATATTTTCAACACATTTTGCATGCTCTCACACCTTAATTGAACATTCCTTTTGCGAGAAGTTGTCCCATTTATTGTCGCCCTTTCACAATACTTTCATGTTCAGGCTCCCCCATGTGATGTGAAAACGTAAGTAAAAACTTGGAACAACTCCACCTGAGGAGGAGCTCGCCCAAGCTTTCATGCGTCTTCTTGAGGCAAAGTCGTCATCGTGGTGCCGGTGAGGGCTCTTCTAAGCTTTGGCCCTCTTTCAGGATTCTCTCCCCCTCTCTCTCTTTGTTGGCCTTGCCTACCAACAAGGCAAGGATATTGTGTTTAGATTCATTATAGAGTGTATAATAGCTTCAGGGATTTGGAACCCTAGGTAATAATAATAATAATAATAGGTCTATTTTTATATGAGAATTTTTTGAAAGATGATATTTTGGCTAAATTGGGTTGAAACCTGAGATTAGTTATAGAGTTATGATATCTTGAAGGATTTTGGTTTCTTTTAGAGGATTTTTTTTTGAAGATTATATTTTTGCAATGGTGAAATATTTGAGTTTTCTATAATTCTTATTCTTTTGCCTTAAGGTGTACCTTTTTAATGTAAATAACAAGGCCACATTGTAATAAACCCCTTTTGTTTCATTTGCTTCATGGGATTCATGGATGAGGCCTCTTCTAAGCTTAGCACTCTTTCAAGTTTCCCTTCTCTTTGTTTCATTTGCTTCACACAACCAACCAACGAGAGAGGTTTAGGACTAGGGCTTGGGGTTTGGATTTGGGAGGATGGCTATTTTGTCCTTTCACTTTTGGGCATTGGCTTTGAATGTTGGTTGGTTAGTCATCTCTTTGTGTTCCTCCATTTCCCTTCGAGATGGGTGTTTTTAAGTGATCCGCTTATTTTTCACACAACATGTCATCCTCCTCCCTTGTGTAATGTTTAGCCAAGTGTCAACTTGGCAAAAGGTTGCGAGGTTCTTGTGAGGTTCTATTGCAATAATGCAATCAGCTTTGCAGTTCACCACCATTGCTGACTTGCCATCCGCTCGATCTTCTTATTATTCCCTTCTCTATATATACACAACACTCTCACTCATTACCAACATTAGTTAGTGTCGAGAACAATTTCTAATGAATTTTTTAAATGGCATCTTTTCACAAGGCACCCCTCACAAGCCAATAGAAGACAAAAGAAAAGAGGAAAAAATAAATTTCTAAAATAATTTAAAATAATTTAGAAAAATACAACTTGAGAAAGTGTGTCTTACACACAAAAAGAAGAGGAAAAATAAGAAGAAGATGATATAGCTTGTCAAAATAAAATTATTGGAATACTTTTGCAAAATTAGTAAGAGAATGAAGAACAAATTGAAGAGAGGTGATGAAGGTATCTAGAACTTTTATGAGAAAAAAGCACGGCCTTAATGGATCCATCCTTGACTCAGCATTTTGAATAATGATGTTGCGGTTCAACGGTAGGCCTTTTTACCTGAATATTGTAGGACATGGGTGACTTCAGCATAAATTTTATTTTATTTTTATTTTATTTTGCCAAATTCTTTTGGGAAAACGTTTAGCCTTATTGTTGTCGAATTGAATTTTCTAAAAATTTGGATTGCAAGAATCTGAAATCAAACTTTGACCTAATTTAAATAAGCACATTATTTGTGAACAGACTGACAACAAAAAAAATAAGAGAACTCTGAAATTGAATTAGAATTGATTATTTTCAAAAAATATATATATGTCAAAAAAAATTCCAAAATTAAAAACTCGTATGACAAATCTTAAATTTTAAAAAATAAATAAATTATTCGACACTTGTCTTGTGTGCCCAGCAGCCACCCAGATACTACATAACATCCAAAATGGCTACAGAGTTCTGGAAAAGGAAGCAAAACAAGGGGTCAGTTAGTTTCGGTGGCAGCAATTTGTTTTAATTGGCAAAATTCGTTTCCTTGCGTGAAATTGGTCTGGCGACAATTACACATAGAATTTTGCCTTCAAGGGGAGGGGGCGGGTCAAACTCAGAAATGCACCACTTTCTTTGCCAAACTGAGTTTCATCCTGTTTTGACCCCGTCTTTCCTGAGCGCCTCCACTGCTGCTACATATATTTTCACCAGGTACAACTACTATAATTACTTGGAACCTTGTGCATTAAATGCTGAGTTTCCGCATTTCATACCCAGATTTAATAAAACTTCCTTACTCTGCAGGACCTCCTGGAACCTTGTGCATTAAATGCTGAGTTTCAGCATTTCATACCCAGATTTAATAAAAATTCCTTACTTTGCAGGACCTCACTGAAAGAGGCCCAAAGACAGGGTGAAGACAGGATGACTTTAAAGAAAAACTCCATTATTGATATAACACTGGTTTGCGTGCAGCAACAAGTACAGGTATTCTGACATGTGTTTTCAGTTGCAAGCTAAGCACCCCAAAGACCACAAACATCACTTGTCAGAATCCTATGGGAAAAAGAGAAGGGGTGGGGACTCTGGTCTACAATGCCACATGGTGAAGCAACTCTTTCCCAGTCAATAGTAGTTAGTGTCTGTATTATTTGTGCACAAAACAGGCCTAGCTTGGTTGGTGTGTCTAAAGTTCACATTTATTTTTTATTACTTTCCTTCTTTCTTTTTTTTATTATTTTTGTTTTCTGAAACAAATGGAGGATCCTTTTCTTCACTTGTAATATAGCCCATATACTGACACCGACTCGGTATGTCTAATTCAAGTGAACCCATCATCTAAAAGACATTTATAAAAAAAAAATTGTCCATCAAATAAACATCGATCATGTGTAATTCAAGTGAACTCATTGTGTAAAAGACATTTATAAAAGTTGTGCATCAGACATAAAGAATTATGTCTGATTCTCGTGAACCCTTCATGTAAAAAAATATTTTTAAAACTTGTCCATTACATAAACCGTTATGTATAATTCAAGTGATCCCATCATGTAAAAGACATTCATGATAATTGTTCATCACATAAATCATTATAAATAATGCAAGTGAACCCATTGTGTAAAACACATTTATAAGAGTTGTCCATAACGATGATGTCTAATTTCAAGTCAACCCATCTTGTGAAAGGCTTTTATAAAAGTTGTGCATCATTATATGAAAAAAGGCTAACAAAACAAAGCAAATTTTACTTGGGCAATACTTGTCATGAAAGCATGCCTAACTAAAAACCAAAACTGCTAAAGAACAACAAAGATGAAGTAGCTTTCAAATGAAATGAATCCCAACTTTTGAGATTAAATTATTTGAATTCTGTTGAGCTCATTGAGCAGCGAGCTTGACTCTCCAGTGATTTCAAGAAGAATTGGCCGACAGACAAACAAACAAATAAACGTGTTGATGAAATTATGTGAAATATGGTGCATGGCTTTCACATTTTATGTAATTGCAAGGAACAATCTGTATATTAACAACATAGGTGTTTGATGACTCTGCAACATATGGAAGACGCGAAGCATCATCATCAGGTGTAGGAGGATTTGGACATCAAATTCTGGCTCAAGCTTAACCCAATGTGTAAGTGACATTTGAAAGACTTATGTGCACATTAGATGGATGAACACAGATCCCTAGAAACATGCATGCATCTAGATGAGAAGTTCTATATCTCGCCGCAAGGGGAGCGTTTTCCATTGTTGAGCTAGTGTGACAAATTTTGGGTTTTCAACCAAGTTCAGATCTGGGGTCCAGTTCAAAAGAACTGAATCTTATCTCATGTAAATCGATCAAATCGGGGTTCTTGAATTGGACCCAGATCTGACAGATTTACATGAGTTAAGATTCGACAAAAGACTGAATCCAGGTCAGGGTCAAGTCCCCCAAGACCCAACCTGGAACTAACTTGGGAAATGGGAGAGACAATTATTGCCCCAAAGCTAATGGACGCCCATGTGTAGATTTTGGGTGCACCCATCCAACTGATGGGTTGTTTTGAGGTCCACCTATCTACTTGTCAGGTTTCTTCTCAAAGTATGAATGTTGGGTAACTGATTCAATCATGCCTTTATATCATTTTATATTTTTGGGTGGTCACTTGTCTCTTTTCGTATCACGAGGTTTTATATCACTCTGAAAGGTAAAAACAATTCAGATGGCTAATTTTTTAAATAATATTTTTTTGATAAACATACAGGTAATTAGCTTCAATTTCTTTAAATGTTATTTAAATGAGATTCTTAAAAAAATGATTTAAAAGATTATGCAAGAATTGATCCCCAAAAAAAAAATTATTATCATATTCTTTTGAGATATATATTTTTTCTAATTATTGGATGTTATTTTTAAACTTCAGTAAGGCATTGATGGAGATTTAATTTATAAAATCATAATGAAATTAATGTTCAATTGAATTTTTTTTGTATTGTTACTGTTTTTAATGTTATAAAATTTTATTATTGCCCTAAAATAGTAGACATGCATGTGTGAATTAGCTTTTATCAAGCATGTATGGGGCAAACACAACTATTTAAATTAGACCATAGTTCTAATGGCCTTTGTTGCAAGGCCCAAGCCTTAAGGCTTATTAGGACGAGCTACATGTCCCCCCAAATCCTCTTCCTTTTTTATTGAAGACTTGTAAATCTTTATTAAAAAACACACCATAGATTAAGGAAATGTACAAAGGAGTAAAATAAAGGAAAAGGGAAAAGTGACACGATGTCAAGTTGGCTCAAAGTTGCTAGGAAAATCTATGCATGTCCATAACTGATTGCTTGTGGAAGCGACCATATTTAGATATCAAAAATCAACGGCTTGCAATAGATCGGCCATGGTGATGAAAGGTGTGTCTTAAAGGGGAGGAAGTTGATAAGTAGCCAAGCCTACAAATATTGCCTAACTTAAGATGGAAGACATTTGCATCCTTTGTAATGTGATCAAAAAATTTTGATGAAAAAAAATGACCAAGGTAGAAAAATGAAAGCCTTGTGTCCCTTTCAAGCTCCAAATGGCATTGGCACAATCGTGTAAAAACACATTGGCATGTTAGCAACGAAATACCTCAATTACTAGGGGAGGAATCGATCATTAAGGTATCAATTACGATAGCTCCTTTCCTTGACTTGAGCTGCATCAAAGGCAACAAATCCTTGAATTACGCAAGATCAGGGAAGTAAATCCATTCGCATTAGGTCAGCAAAGGCAGCATCGGCTAAGGTGCGAATGCCATCTTTGGTAAGCACAATGTCGATTCGTGAACGAGAAGAACTGATTGTGGTTGAAGGAAGTGCATGTAATTGTTTTCATCCCAATGTGAAAACCAACATTTTACACAATGGTGGCAAAGGTGTCACAAATTGCATCATGGGTTCTAATGCATTTGTTGCCATGAACACAACGTAAAAGGTGGATACCCATAGTGTTGATGGGATGTGTGCACACACATCGATGGATGTATGTAATTGAGCGATGGGGTAGTCCAAGTCGTGTACAAAATGTTATGCAAAAAATTGGGGAAAATAATTGAAAAGCTAGGAAGATTGGTCAAGTTGTAAGCCAAGCATTTACCCCTGAGCTAGAACATGATAAAATTCATGCATAATGGGCCTCAGATGTCCTGTTAAAGAGCATGTTGGAAAAGGTATGATGGTGCAGATGCTCCAAGATGGAATCTTGAAATTGAACCATTTGTTACCCGATGAGTTATTCAAATGGAAGAAGACATGCACGGGCTGGGGGTGGTAGAAGATCACATGTCGCCTTGAAGTGTTATTAAAAAGGAAATGTGTTGTTATCGACTTGTGTTAAAGCTTCGAAAAGGAAGGGACATTGATCAACCATAAACCTAGCAACTATGAATGAAACAACAAGGGCCCAACTCCCTAATAAGCTGCTAGGGCGATGGTGGATGTTAATATGAGCCTGACGATACTGAAAGTTATTAGGAGGGAGGCTTGTTTACAAGCTAAAGGTCTTTTTGGGCTATCAAAGGATCTTGGACCCGAAAGGCATCTAAACATTTTATGGAAGGAAGAATCAAAGGAAATAAGGGCCTCTATGAAAATGGAAAATGGAAATGTGCATCATAAAAAATATGATGGGTGTTACACGAAATGATGAGTTAAAATTCCAAAGGCCACATGAACATCACCCATTCTAGGGAGAAGGTCCATTTGTTGAACATCCTTTTACAGGGCATTTTTAACAAAGGATGATGTGAAAGTTAAAGTGCCCAACAAAACCCCCAGGACTCTAATTCCTTCGGATGGGGTGTTGAAGTCTGGTGGTAGGCCAGAGGGTGACCATGTAACACATTTCTGAGGTTGGATGGAAAGACCTATCGCACGAAGTTCGGTCTAGAAATGTTCATAGACAGATGATACAATTGAAAAGGGGCTTATGATGTGAGTGTCATTTACAATGGATGGAAATACACAAGAGGGCAAATGACTAACTATAGAACGTAAAACCTTAAAATGGTTAAAATGAATAGTGCCCCCCAAAGGATCACCTTGATGAATCCCTATGGCAAATGGGATGATTATGTCATCGCTTTCATGATTATGATGACTGCAAAACAAAGGAGATTCAAATAGATAGAATGCACAAACAAAAGGGATGAATTGTATGATGTCCCCACCTTCTGCATGAAATTCTTGAAATATGACCCCTCTTAACACTGAATTAAAGGCATTTGCCATGTCTAATTGAAAAACAACCCAATTGGGGTGAAGGTCCAAGGTGCATTTAATGCCATGGATTCTTGTTTCATAGCCACCCTTAATTGCAACTCCAAATTGGTGTGGGGAAAAATGTGTTGCAAAAGTTTCTCAGAATTGAAAACATAAAGCGTAGCTTGTGAGTCAATACAATGTTTCCCCCATTGCAATGGGACAAACTCCACTTAAAGGCTTGGTCATGGCTAAAAGGCGAGCTATGCCAAGGACACGTGTAATTTGGGGTGGAATGTGGCCTTGTGCAATTTGAAAACAAAGTTGGAACAATTGAAGGAATCCATTCGCTAAATCTTTAGGGTGAAAATAATTTTGAAAGTGTTCAAAAACCATCCCAAAAGGACCACTTGTTGATAAATGCAGCATGCGTTGGAATGCCAAATTGAAAGAATCGGAAGAAAGTTCGAGGTCCTAGTCTAGCTCATAGTCTTTGAAGAAAAGTGGGAAATAGCCATCTAATTCGAAGTGTAATGCGATGAAAACTGAAGTGGTGTCAAAGGACATGGGTGCGAAAGAAAATAATGCCAAAGCATGAACTACCCAAGAATATTCCCCTGCATATCCAAAGGCTAAACTATGGAACAAACGGTTGTGAATTGGAGGATCCTGTTGGGGAAAAAGGATTGAATTTGAACTAGTCAACAAAGCTTGGGCCCACAAAAAAAACTCCTCCTATAAGTTTTCCCAATCGCTTACTAACAAACGCTTGAGTCAAATCCGCATTTCCCTATGCATTGTTACCTAGCCACAAGGAAGTAAAGTGAAACACCATTGGGGTAACAAGAAAAGCAAATGCCAAGCTACCACATTGTATAGGTCATGTGCTAACTTATCCAATGGAAAATGAAATACCACTTGTACATCACGCCGTAAATCATGGGGATGTAGTTATGCAAACAAGGATGACAAAAGCCTAAATGAAAGGAGTCGAAGACATTTAATGTTGAAACCCAAATCCAAGCTAATGAAAATGGAATGAGGGTAAGAGAAGGTATTGGGCTAGGATTATCACAAGGGTTTGGATTGGATGAATTAAATGTCTAATAGGAACATTGCTAACAAGCTAACCTTCAACTAATAAACTGGCACCCACGTGTGGGACACAAGACTTTAGGTGGAGGTTGAAGGCTGTTGAAGAAATGGGGGTAGGTTGGGGGGTATGATCATGGCCAACTATAGGGACCAATAAAGTGGAAGGGGAAAATGTCCTAGTTGTGCATGATCGAAAGGGTTTGGGAAAGTGTAAAGTTGGGACCCTTCATTCACATGAAAGGTTAGAGGCTAATAAGGGGCACTAGTAGGTGGTATATGATTTGTTAGAATTAGAGGGGTAATTGGTGGATGATTTGTGGTTTGCATGGGGGATGAGGTGGAAAATAGGTCGGTGGTGCTGCATGATAAAATGAACGGGTAATAACAACTACACAATTTGATGAGATGGGATGAGTTGGGGGACATGGGATATTTGGTGCCCATGTGGTAGGAGGTCTACTATGAACACGGGCATCACTTTTTCAAATTTGTTTATTGTTACAAAACAATCTTAAATCTACAATTTTAATCACACAATACTAAACGAAACAAAAGAAAAAAGGTAAGAAAATTTCCAAGAAGTCCTTTGCTAAGGCATTATGCCAAGGCCAAACCCTAACTTCATTATGGGCCTATGTGTCATGATCACTAAGCTACTGGATTCAACAAAACTTAAACATTCTAATACCAAAATATTATATTAGGACCTATTTATGCAATTGCAAATAGGTCCCAAGTTTTAAAGATTGCTTATTTCAACATGTTAATTTTAAACCTATAGAACCAACCACATAAGACTAGACAGATCAAATGGAAAAAAATAATGAATTGTTACAAATAAGAAAGTCCTATTTTAAAAGATAATTTAACCTTAATTTTGACATAACATTTGACATTATCATCCTTACTCTACTAAGTTTGACACAATTTTTTTTTTTATATAAAAACTATTGTGCAAGAAATAAGGGCCTAGAAACTTCTAATCTTTTATTCTTTGGACTATCCAATTAATGTAACACCCAACTTCATTAATAGAAAAACACCCTGGATTTAATATTTTACTTTGATTTTTTTTTAAACATCTTTAAAAACATATTATTGGTGAATGACTAGCCATTAAGTATTAACACGTTCACACTTACAATGCATTTGTATTTATTTATATTTTTTAATTTTTTTTTTTGTTCCTTTGCTATTTTTCTAGGACTGTGACAAAAACCAAAAAAAACAAAGATTGTGGCAAAATATTTCTCTATGTAGTAGAAACTCTCTATTGTGCTCAATTTGAATATAATGACTAGATTCTTGGAAATTTTTTAAAAAATTAAAACTTGACAAAAGTATTAAAAAAAAACCCCACCCACAAAACAAAACCCAAAGAAAAGAAAAACACAAAAAACACAAAACATATCTTCCCTTAACTTCTTTACCTTTGTTGTCTTGTTGTTTATTGATGTTGGTGTTGTTTTGTTATCATTACCCTCCTCCTTTGTTCCAAAAAATGGTTGTTCTCATATGTCCCACTGTGCTAAGAGAACCTAGAAAGTTTAAGGGACTTTAACCCTCATTACCATCGATTCTTCTTCTCCCTTTTAGTTCTTCTTTCTAGGGAAGGGGGTGGATGTGGGTTTCAACGTGATTGGGTTTGTTGGGTGCTTTGCCAACAAACCCAAATGAACTAAGAAAAAACCTTAGATGAAAACCCTAACTCCTTGCAGGACAATTCAAGTTGACATATATTATTTGATTTTGAAATGTGTTTTCATCATCCTAGACCTTTGAAAACCACAAGCATTCAAAGTAATCCTATTAAATAAGGTTACAAAACTCATACTTGTCATGGTCTAGTAGCCACACAATGAAAAAAATGCTCTTATTTATAGTTGGGCATGCCATCCTCTTCTCTCTTTAAACTAAGATTTGTACAAGAAGGTGCTTAACAAGGTATTGAGGAGATGAAGTACAACAAAAAGTAAACGAGTAAAAAAAAAAAGCAAGCATCAAAAGGTTGCAACTTTATCTAGCTCATCCAACTTGTTCTTTAAGCAACAATCCCACAATAGACTCTTAATGTTTCTCTCCATTTGCTTAGTTTTATAAGTTACAATAATAGTGAAACTATGAGCAAAAGATATGAGATAAAATCCTTGCTTTTTCTCACACCTTAATTACAAATAATGGGAAAGACTTTTCCCCCACACTTCCACTCTCTCCCTCTCCCCTCTAATTTAAAAAGAAATAGACATGCTCTCTTGCATCGCATCATTAGAATTTACATTTTCAATTTTTAACTTTTGAATTCTATCCATAGGGAAAAGACAAAAGATTATGTATTTTATCTTGAAAGGGAACATGTGAAATTTGTATTTGGGGGATTTCCAATTTTTTTAAAAATATTGTGATGGACCAATCAAAATAATTCCTTGTGAAAAAAATTCAACTTTGGCATGTATCCCCAACTAATCAAGATCATAATACCTTGGCCAATTCAACACATGAATGTCAAATAAATAATTTAATTTAAGTTTCCTAGTTCAACTCTTAGGTTTTGAATTCTACAAATTTTGATGATAGAGAATAAACTTATTATAAGGTACATTCATTTCAATCAGTTTGAACTATTTCAATGGTTGGGTGGACATCTATTTCATATTTCCCTCAAGACAACCAAAGCCCCAAAAAATCAATTTTACAAAAAAATTATTATTTGATCATATTGACACTTCTTTTCACATCACCTTTCCACATCACGTGAATTTTTTAAAAATAAAAATAAAATAAAAATTGCATTGATCATCATATTTACCATTTCCACATCACACAAAAAAACAAAAAATGCATGGAGAATTTCCCATTGGCCATCTTATTTGCCCTTTCAAAATCATCAACTTTGTTGCAGTATCATTTTGGCTAGAAAACCTAGAATGGAAACACAAGTAAAGAGTGTGAGCAAAGGGGTCTGAGCCAGGCTAAGTGACAACCATAAATAGACAAAAAAGCATGTGAGCTAAGAGCTTTTTTACTTAGATAAGGAAACCCAATTGCAGAGAGGACTCATTTTGAGTTGCCTTTTTGGTTAGATGTGTTATGGAAGAAGAATTATGGAAACTCAATTATTTCACCATCCATGCAAAAATATAATCTTCAAAAAAAAAATCCTCTAAAAGAAACCAAAATCCTTAACAAGATATCATAACTCTAGAACTAATCTCAAGTTTCAACACAATTTAGCCAAAATTATCATGTTCCAAAAATGCCTCATATAAAAATATATAGACCTATTATTATTATTATTAACTAGGGGCCTATAAAAATCCCTGAAGCTACTACCTATACTCTATAATGAATCTAAACACAATATCCTCGCTCTGGTAGGCAAGGCAAGGCATGGCAAGGCAAGGCAAGGCCAACAAACAAACCAACAAGCATTGTAGACAACAAAACAAAAGCATTGAAAACTACCCAAATTGGAACCTTTCTGAAGGAGGAGGAGCTGGAAAGGAGCTGGAAAAACAAAGGGAAAAGGGAACAGACTCTCTCTCTCTCTCTTTATTTGTTTGTTTGCAGGTAGATTTGTTGTTTTCCCCTCTCTTTGCATTAAAGTTAAGAGAGTGGTCCACCACTTACTTGCCTCCTTCACCCTTTTTAACCCAAAAACATTTTGAGGACAAGCAAGCCCATACATATATGATGCCCATACTACCCCCCCATCTTCTTTCCATTAGCCTAAGTCAAAAATAAATTGTGACAAATAGATTTAGAAAAAAAAATTATAAAAAAAATTCATCCATCTAATGAGAAGGCTCAACATGCATTCATGAGGGCCCAGTATTTTTTATTTTTAAAAAAATAAAAATTTTGCCATTGAGTTCCCAACAAAGAGTTCCCATCAATGTGTTGGCCAAGATGTTTCCAATAGCAACATCACACTTTTTTTTCTTTTTAAAACTTTCTTCTTGCTCCAATGTGTTGCCATTGAGTTCCCAAAGAGTTCCCATCAATGTGTTGCCATTGAATTCCCAAGGAGTTCCCATCAATGTGTTCTCCAAGATGTTCCCAATAGCAACATCACACTTTTTTTCTTTTTTGCTTTTTTTCTTGCTCCAATGTGTTGCCATTGAGTTCCCAAGGGGTTCCCATCAATGTGTTCTCCAAGATGTTCCCAATAGCAACATCACATTTTTTTCTTTTTTGCTTTTTTTCTTGCTCCAATGTGTTGCCAATTGAGTTCCCAAGGGGTTCCCATCAATCTGTTCTCCAAGATGTTCCCAATACCATCACACTTTTTTTCCTTTTTGTTTCCTGCTCCAATGAGTTCCCAAGGGATTCCCATCAATGTGTTCTCCAAGATGTTCCCAATACCATCACACTTTTTTTCCTTTTTGTTTCCTCCTCCAATGTGTTGCCATTGAGTTCCCAAGGGGTTCCCATCAAGGTGTTCTCCAAGATGTTCCCAATAGCACCACACTTTTATCTGGTATGCTATGGCCAAAGTTGAACTTTCATATATATAAACCATAGGGAGGGGAGGGGTGGCCGGGGGTGGTCAAGGGCAATAGGGGCATTTGTGTGCTTCAATTGGAGAGTGCCCAATGTTTTTAAAAATTTGTGATAAGCCAATCAAATAGGCTCCTTCAAAAAAACAAAATAATAAAATAAACATTGGGTGCACCCTACAACTAATTAATAAGAAGGATAAATAAGTCTCCAAATTATTTCCCGTGTCATTAACCTAGATCAGAAATGCCAAATGGTGGCAAACAAATGTATGAATAAAAATTATGTTCCCCAAAGTTCTCAATGTCTTCCCCCAAGATGTTCCCAATAGTACCCACCACTCAATATCCCATAATTTTTACCCAAAGTTTGAACTTGCATAATGTATAAAGGTAGGCCAAAGAGAAGCACCTCTATACTTCTATTTTGGAGGAGTCCAAATTGAAAACTCTATGGAACCATCATTCCATCTTTACATTCTATCCATTGGAACTCAATTAGCCAATTTCATATGTGTCTCAAAACAAAACAAGATTGACACATAAAACCATTTATGTCTAATAGAACATGCCCTTGATGATTAGAAGACACTAAATATCCCATAACAACAAGTATTGTTGAGGCATTAGTTTGCAAGGAACCTTGCATGGTTCTATATAGGGTTTGATTCATGTTATGGAAAATTTTATTTAAAAAAATTAACCTTTAAAAATCATTGTTATAAATGATTTAAAGAAGGCTGGTGATGATGGGTGGGTATTATTTTCTACTTCCTTGAAGTTGTGGGTTCAAATTCAACTAGGAACAACAAAAACATTCAATTTTTCTTTGTTTTTAAACATGAGATAAGTGTTGATCATCACTAGTAAAAAAAGTTCATTTTGCAACTTGTCCAAAGTGTTTATAAGTGTCATTTGCAACAAAATACTCGTTTATTTTTAATCACCTTGGACAAGTTGCAAAATGGGCTTTTCTACTAGTGCATCAAGGGCACAAATTGTGCAAGGTTTGATACCAATTAGGTTTAAGATAGAGCTTGTAAGTTATGAGATATTTAATGTCTCTTGTGACTAAGCCTCCCACAAGAAATCAAGCATTTGTCTAACAAGAGGTCATTAGGCAATCAACTAACAAGGTTGTTGCCATTTTTTTGTTTTAAACAATTGTTTCAATGTTTGTTAATTTTTTTGAATTTGTAAAAAATGATAAAATTATGTGTAAAATCATCCTTATTTTTTTTACCTCAATTTGCCATTTTGTTCTCAATTTTCAGCTATCCTTAAAGTCCCCCCCAAACCGAGGACCAATTCTCAAAACTAAAGCTAAGATTGCCTTTAATTACACTAGTTGGCTCCCCTGAATAAAGTGAAGGGTAAGGTTAGGGGGGTGTTTTTTTGGGATAGGGTTTAAGGGTATGAGGGTTAACATTTTAATGTTTAGGTTTGAGGGGGATAGTTTAGGTCATCATTGTCATTATCATTATTATACAATTATTATTTTTAAATAATTATATTTTAACAATGTCCTTCAACATTTCAATCAACATAAACATGGTGTGCTAGAACCCTTTAGTTGTCATTAGACACATGATGATGAATCAAGTGCTAACAAGTTTATTTCATAAATGCTCATGTTTTTTTCCTTCCAAAACTATTCAATTTCTAAAATGATTGTAATTTCTTTTTTTAATACAGAAAATTACTATATATATATATATATATTGTAATAATTGCATTTCGGTCAAATTAATAATTATCCCAAATGGGTTTTTTAATTGATTTTTAATTTTTAAAATCATAATTTGTTGGAAGTGAAAAATCTTCGATGAACATACTAACTCCATGAAAATGCCCATTAGACAACTAAGTTGTGGGTGATTTTATATTACATTGTTTTCTACAAAAAAATCACACCTTTTAGGGTCGAATGGTAATGGAATCAATCAAACGAAGGACAAGTTGTGGCAATGTTACAGTTTTCCAAGAAAAATAAATATGAGTTAGTCAACATTATTATGATCATTATGCATGTTAATTTCTATATATGCTTACTGAAATACATTTCAAAATTATCTTGTAGGAGGGAAAATTACATTGAAAATAATAATCATCTTAATGTGGGGAAATGTAGCACAATAAATTAGTCAAATTTTGAAAGAAGATAATTAATTATTCTTATTGCAATTACTTCAACATCAAAAAATTGAAATAAAGTTCAAACAATAAAGACCAAAAGAAGATGAAATGGAAAGATTGAAACATGAACAATAAGGAAAAAATAACATGCATTTTATAAATCATTATAATGAAGACCGCATCAAGATAGCTTGGGCAAGCTTTTAATGGGTTATAAGTTGGAATAAATATATAAACCCATAGCAAAAACAAGTGTCATATGAAAAGCTTTGGAGGGAAATGTTAAAGTGTGATTTTTTAAATAATGCAATACAAATATTTAATCCAATGCAAGGAAGTTCAAAAAACCAAGTAAGGAGGGTTATCCAATTTTGATTAATTTACAAGGAAAAAATCAAAATAACATACCATCAAGGACATGAAGGTCAAGATTGGCAAGACAAATCAATTTATTAAACCAATCTCATGATAGTTGTCATAACCAAAGAGGTTATGTAAATGCAATGGAAACTTTTCCAAGGATATTAAGGTTCTAAATTGTTATTATTGCTTATAGTATGAGGAAATATTGTCATATGTGAAAGCAACTATAGTAAAAACAAGTGGAGAACTTAAAATCCCAAAATGGGATTAAGTACATAACTATGGCGGTTTGGGATAATCATTAGTTTTTACAAGTGTGGAGACCAAAAGCCAAAAATAAAAAGCCATACATATGTACATACATTGTCACCTTTTATTGGTAGAGTGTAAGAATGGATTCATGGAAAACACATACAACTATGGCAACCAAAAAAAAAACTTTGATGAACATCATAATAAGGTGGGCAACAATGAAAGAAAAGATGATAAAACATAATTGTTCATTTTTTACATAATGAAAATTTGTAGATGTAAAGCAATGTACTAACACATAAACCTTAGAGTTAAACAACTCAAAAATTGTGAATCAATCACACAACACCTTCTACACTTGTATACAAAGATATAACAACATGATTGTATTAGCCACAAATCACATAATCACATTTAACATAAAGTTGTTGTGATCACACATACTTCACAATCCAACACCTATTTTATACACCAAAACCCAAACACACCAAGAACCTTTGTATGCACATTCCAAGAACTTCCAACCAACACATACCTAGGTCTTGATTTGCAATTGTCCATGTTTGCAACATAATTTGGATAACAATATATAATCAATTGATTGTTGAATAGGGTTGAGCACTATAGGTTATCTATAGTCATGGTGACCTTTTGAAATATTCATGATGTGCTTAACATCATGAACATGAAGAACTTTATTGTTTCACAAAACTTTGCTACTGGCTTAGAAAGTATGTGATATCCACTCTGGTCCTTTTGACTAGTAAATTGCAAGTTGATGTAGTTGTGATATAAGACCCAAAGTGTTTTTTGGCCTTGGTGGTTGGCAAAAACCAAAATTGGTGAATTGTGGCCTAGATTAATAAGGACTACCACTAAGGTTGCATCTTGAAAACCAAACTTGATCAAAACCTTCTTGATATATCAATGTTGGTCAATCCAAATTGTCTTAGTGAATATGTTCATCATGATGTGCAAGTTGATGCATATCTAAATGTATGCTTTAGTAATGCTAAAAATGCCCTTCATTTCACCAAAAATGTGAGCTATTTTGTTTATTTTGATGTTACATGCAATCCCATCATCCACAAATATGTAAAGAATAATGCAAAGGTTTATGTTACTTACATATACATAAGGATGAATTGTAAATGGAACGAGATGATGAATGGTGAAAAATTTATTGAACATATAATTCCAAACCCATGAAATTTTTTTGAATCAATAAAGCACAGGCTTCACCAATCACTCAATTGGGTGGTCCTCATCAACAAAAATTGACTAGTTGTTCCAAAAAACTTTCCTTGTCAATTTCACAATATAAGAATGTCATGCAAATGTCATAATTGGATAATAACATGCAACAATGGAATGGATGGTTTTGCAATTGTCGATCCCTTTTAAGTGAAACCTTTGTTACAAGGCACACTTTGAAATGAACAATGATACCATTTGTAACAAGCTTGACTATATAAACCCATTTGGAATGCATTTTTTTTTCCCTTTGACAAATCTTGGAATATCCATGTGCCATTTCGATCAAAAAGTCATACTCTTAAATTGCATGGCTTGGATCCACTCCTTGTGCTTGATAGACTTAATGTTTTCATCAATGGTCAATGATTCATCAATAATGTAACATTTAGTTGTCACCATGTTGCATGTATAATGTTAGGGACATACAAAAACATATGTTCATTTTATAATTGTATAAGCATACATTTGATATTTGAAGAAAAAATATGTTGAAAGATTTTTGCAACCTCCAAAAGAAAGAAAAAAAGTTAACATATGCAATTATTCATAAAAGCATAAAGTCCTACAAGACACTTATGAGTTGTTTATGGCTTATTGACAAGGTTTTAAAAACATAAGAAACACCTAGGCCTTGTTATTGACATTTGCAAAATTATAAATTTTATTGCATTATTGTGGGTTTGTAAAAGAATCTTAATGTGCATTCCTGCGATGTAATATGTTAGAAGGTCATGAAACATCTTTTATTCACTCTTTTCAACTCCAATTGAACATGTAATCATCACTTCGTGTTTCGAATGTTTTTTTTTGTCAAAATTCAATTGGTTTCCCTTTATATTTGGATTTCCTTGTCTTTTTTTTTAACAAACCCATCAGTAAGTGGTGTACCACTAGGAACCACCTCACCAAAATTCATGGAAACGCAATCCCAATTTAATTTAATTTTTAAATTTGTGATTTTAACTATTGATTGCATCAAATGGGCTTTGATTTCCCCACATATGTATACGTTATGGAAAATTTGTAAACATGTACATAGGCTACACAAGTAAGAGATTTGTGTTTTGAAAATGTCCCTCACATGTGTTCTTGAAATTCCTAACCCCTTATGATTAAATGTCAAATTGCACCATTGTAAAAAAAATTGTTAATTATAATCATTATGGTATTGTTCAAATTGTTGATTGAAACAAAAAAAATTGAAAAGTATTACAAATTTGTGAATGAAATTGCCCTTCAAGATTTCTTGGTCCTAACCTTTGAAAATTGCTCAAAACTTTATGATTATTTTAATTCACTATCTAATCAAATAAAAGGACCATCTCAAGCGTTCTTAAAAATTTAATTGAAAATCATTAATTTCTTTCTTAAAACATGTTCCTTTTGTGTTCATGAACAAAGGAACCTAAAGTGTTACTTTCTTGAAACATTTTCCTTGACCATTCATTTCAAATACTAAAATTAAAATTTTGTAAAGCCAATTGAAGTTTCAAATTACATGATTTGGGTAGTCTTGTGATATAAAATTTGAAATGAAGTCTTCTTTAAATGAGTCTCATGTTGTTTTGAAGTTGAATGGGTTTCAAAAATTTGGGGTGCAATGTTCCAAGTGGTACAACCCAAGGATGGGTTTGCCCTCTTTTTTCCCAATTGTGTCTTTCATATATAGTTCCTCTTTCCAATTGGAATGACCCAATTTTTGAAACAAGTATGTGGGCTTTTGGGTCTTGTTTCACATCTTTTTTGAACATCACTTACTAATGATTACATGTTTTTGCATGGGTTGCATGGTAATGTCAATGGCTAGATCGATTTCAAGAACATGAATTTCCTTGTTGGTCACTAGAAAGACATTTGTCCCATGATGTAAAATTGGTCAAACTAGGCTCATTATCATGTCTTTGGGATTAATGGTGCCACATGTAGAATAATTTAGTCTAAGCTTTTAGGGGTTGCCACCACTATTTCCATAGATGGTTGCACATTTCCCACAACATGTGGCAACATTCCTTTCATTACTAGTAGTGCAATTCCCACTAAATGTTACATTCTTGCAATTGGTACATCAAAAGAAGTGGCTTATGTGGACAATGACATTGTTGGGGGCACTTCATATTTGTCATTACCTTCATGTTGAACTCATCAAAAAATATTGGGATTAGTTGTCCCAAAGGTGGTATGTTTTATGTCATACTTTCGGCCTTGGGCTTATAACCAAGACTAAGGTTCTAAAGGGGGAACAAGAGAAGAAAATGTCCAAGGATTCAAACACATTCCTACAAGTGTATGAGAACGAATCCCAACATTCCAAGGTGATTTTTTTTGACTTTGAAAGTTGAGGTTTGAATTTTTGGAACAAAAGTGTAAATAACAAATGGTGTTCAAATCAAATATTCTTTAAACCATTGGAGAGGTCTTCAAGTGAAAATAATGAAAATGGGTTCATATTTTCCATTTGGATATTTAAAGTTCAAGTTATGGCCAAAAGAATGTATGTAAATCAAACTAATTAAATTGGTAGTTTTTTACCACAAAAACACCAAAAAAGGTAAAAAAAACCTTCAATTGAAATGTGCAATATGCAAAGGAGTCTTAGGACTTTTTGTCACTTTGATATAACCCTTGATATTAATCATAGAGTATATTATAAAGAGGACAGTGATGAATTCCTCCCAAGTTTAGGCCATGATGTGTCTTGTGAGTTGAGTTACTCATGGTTTATTTGTGCACCATTTTGATTTCAATTTACATTAACTTCCTTCTTTCTTGCTTTGTGTAGATTGACTTCACCTTAGACTCTTATTTATGAATTTGTTCTAGTCCCATCACATATTAGATCCTACACCTTGTTTCTTTGTGGGAGCAAGGGAACACACCTTGAATTTGCATTATGTTGCAAAATCAAGAATCAAAAGGTTTTTTACCCTTGCTACCACTTGACAAAGTTATGGGTGCATGAACTTGGTCAAAAAATGATAATGAGAATTTTTATAATTTAATTTTTATTAATAATGAAAATTTTGTTCATTATAACCAATGATGATGCGGTGTTTATTTTTATCTAGCTTATTTTTGAGTTATCCAAAGATATGGACAAAAAAAATTTAATTTATAATGTGAACATGGGGAACTAAAGGCTTTACCTTGTACCACATTTGATATGTGGTTATCAAACCAAGCATATAACTACTAGTTTTCTTGAGCATGTACATTGCGGTATGAATTATTTCTCTTGAAAACTTGGGATAAACATTGGTAGCATATATCATGGTTCTTTTCAAATAAAAAATTATGTGATCTCATTTCTAAATTTAGCTACTCCATTTTGCTTAGGAATGTAAGCATAAGTTAATTCACACACTTGATATTCTTCTTGTCCAATTTGTTTTGATAATTCTCATTGCAAAATTCATTCCCTTTGTCAAACTTGAGGATTTTGATGGTCTTTCCAATTTCCCTCAACATCTACCCAAAGAAATTTTGTAAGAACTCAAATAATTGACTTCTCTTTAATAGAATAAATGACAACTTGAATGATTATCCTTGAACAAAGGAAAATATTTGATTCCCACCATTAGTGGGTGTGTTGATAGGTTCACAAATATCACAATGAACCAATTCATTGATCTCTAAATGATCTTTTCTTGATGATCCTTCCATGGGAAATACTATCTAGGTCAAAATCCTTTACGGTGTATCACTCGAGATGAAAATGAGGCACTCCTTATTTAAATCTTATATTTTGATACCCATCAATATTAAACAATATAATAACTTAAAACATCACATATCTAGAAGCATTAATGTCATTAACTCTATCTATGTGTGTGATGAAACATGACTAATAAATGAATATAAATAGGACACAAAATTGTGAGATTTTTTTGGCATTCCTTAAAAGATTAACATTGTTATGTAATTCTTTCTATAAGCATAATTGACATAGAAAGGTGAATTCATTCTTCTCCCATTGATCATCAATTGCCATCAATAATGTCTTTGTTTTCCATTTTTTGGATCATATGGTGATGCACATGACCAAACATTTGTGCCAAATATCAAGACTTTGAATGACTTCCCTTTTACTTTGGACTTTGATGATGTTAGCAAAAAATGCATTCTAGTTGTTAAAGTATGATGATGGATCTATGGTCACAAATAATCTATATATGCCATATTGTTTGACATCTTTTATTACCACCTCACTTCGAATCCATAATTAACACTTGCCCTTGGTATGGAAAACATCTATTCACCTTTGGACTCCTCAAGCTATTGAAACTAGTTTCTATCAAAGTTGCAAGCATGAATGATGGAAAGTGCATATCATCTCCTTGTTGTCAATCCATGTTCTAAAAACTATGTCACGTATGCCCTAGAGGCATACAATATCACTCCTCCAATCCTTTATATTGGTTATTTTTCTCCAATTAAGATTGGATAAATTAATAAGCACAATTGTCCACGGACTAGTTGCCTAAGCAAGAGCCAAGGGTCAAAGCCATGAAGGTTCAATGAATCTTTCCCCTAGTTGCAAACTCAGTCTCTTCTTCCTTCTAACGAATCTTCTTCTCCTCTAGGCATTTTTTGGTCCAATGGCATGTCTTTCCACAATTCCAATAGGTGGTGGTTTCCTTTTTGTTCAACTATTTCCTTCTTGCATTGCTCACCTTGCTATATGGTAAACAACGATTTTTCAAATGGGAAGCCACTCATGGATTTGAATGTGGTGACATCTATTGTGGTTCCTCCACCCCAACTAACCATTCAATGTTCAACATCATTCATCTTGGTTTCTTTTCCAATCAACCTCCTCGTCATGGTTTGTTCAATGCTAGGAATGTTCTCCTAAAATGAGTGAATCGGCCCATAACATCACTAACAACTAATTCAAAACCTTGGCCATGACAATGTTATCACTAAAAATATTGTCTCCAAGATTGGTGAGCTCACTTTTGACTTCCTTGATCTTTATCAAGAAATTAGCAACACTTTCACCTTCATGTATGGTGATGTCAAAGAAATGTTGCTAAATGTGATTTATGGACCTATGTGATTGTTGACCACTTACTTCTTTTATAGCTTGTCCAAAATTGCCTTGGAGGTCTAATAGCTCACAATATACATTAAATCTTCTCTTCCATAGCTTGACACAAAGAAGAATTTTGTTTCACTATCCTTGACTCATGTGACAAGACCTATTATGACATATGATGGAGGCTTTGGAGTTGTGCCATCTACCATGTACATTAGCTTCTTTCCAAGAAATAGAGCTCTCATCTAGAATTGCCACATGTGAAAATTTTGCCATAAGAAGCTCTTGATATTGCCTAAAGTGTCTTGGGCATCTGCCATGGCTACCAAGTATGGGTATTTTGGACAACGACATTGACCGAAAAAAACCCAAAGAAATGACACAAACATGATGACTTGGCACAACACGATGCCCATAAAAAGCTCACTCAAGTACAACAACTCGACTTCTCACAAGTATCACAACTTGGCTCACACAAATACTCTAGGCACAATACCTTGAAACAAATAGAACTGAAAACAATAATTGCAATGTAACATCTTGTACACTTACTTGTACACGAAGATATAACAAGAAGAATGTAATAGCCACAAATCACACTCACACACAACTTAGAGCTCTCGTGATGACACATACACACAAAGTGCTTCACACTCCAGCACCTGCTTTACGCACCAGGAATCCCAGTGGGCTCCAAGAACCTCCATATGCATGGATATCACATAAGAGAGAGGGCTTCCTTGGAGTATCAAGAAACAAGACAATTGTGGTGACCAACTTCATACGATACACTTACTATTGTGAATTCCTACTTCACCATGCTGAACATATGGCAATGTTCTTAAAACCCTTTTCATGTAAGTATCTTTATATAGAAAGCCATCACGTGGGAGAGACAAACAAAAGAACTGTGGTCGTCGTTTTTGTTGTTGCTAGAGTCTACAGACAAAACAGTTCAAGGTCAATCAAGGAGAGTTGCAATTGAAAGGATTGCACTCAAGAAGTGGAGAAAATTCCTGTGAAAGAGATCATGATGGATGAGAAGAGGTTGTTGGCTCTTGGTTGAAGTAGTCGAGAAAATTCCTTCAAAAGAGATGATGATGATGATGATGATGATGATGAAAGGTTTGCTCTTGCTTGAAGAGAAACCCCACTGAAGTCAGTGATTTTTGCTTGGAAAAACTATTGGCTGCTTGCGCAAATCTCCATGACAGCAGCAGCAGTAACAGGAATTTCATTCTAGCAACAAGCTGTGCAAAACCCTAGCAAGAACAAATCTCCATGACAGGAGCAGCAGCAGTAGCAGCATTGGGAATTTTGGATTCAAGCAACAACAAAACTGTGCAACCTCTCACCATATGTGCCAAACTTTTTTGCTCTCCATTATCAAGAGATTAGATCAATCAGGAAGACAGACTGATGACTCCATGTTGATCGACATGTGTTAGCTAAAGCATTTTACAACTGGTTGAATCCAGTGGAGAAAAAATGAGAGATGATGTTATGAACATCAAATCAAATCTACAAAAAAAACTATGCAACAAAACCTGCAGTAATAATACAAAATTCTGCAACAATCAGTGCAGAAGAAAGAATTCTCATCAAATCTTGAGATCAGTTTTTCTCTGAAGAATTTGTAGTCTAGAGCACTTCTTGTTGTTTCAGCAGCAAGTGCCTAATTTTTCATTCCTTGGATTGCTGTCATTCATATGACTGGAGAAAACTGCTTCAAAGGGAGGAGGATGATCATGGTAGGCTGCTCATCATCATGATGTTGGAGAGAGGAGGTTCCATCTGACAAGCTGAGGAGGAGGAGGAGGGCTTTCTTGAAAGCTGCCATCATCATCATCAGAAAAGCTTTCTTCTTCTCTATCTTGCTTAGGGACCCACCATACCCGCACATCACAATCCATGCTCCCACTGTAAACCAAAAACCCCATTCTTGTTGTTGCAGCAGACACACTACTACTACTGCTACTACAATTACTGGTGCACAGTGATTTCACAGGTCCCTTGTGGCCTTGCATCACAGATACACAGGAATGGAGTGCGTCTTTTCCCCTGCTTCTTCTCCATACTCGAACTGTCTTATCAGCCGACCCACTTATCAACAAATCAGCAATGGTGCTCAAGCACAGAACTGCAAGGCAATGACCTTTGAGTAAACCTGCAGGAACCATATGATGATGTTGTTTACCTCTAAGCTCATCATCATCATTGCCATCACCGCCACCGCCACCATGCTGCTTCTTCCAAACTGCAATGGTTTTGTTGCTCAATCCTGAGTACAAGATTGAGCCATCAGGACTGAGAGCTAATGCATTGACTGGAGATTTTTGGGCTGCTTCAAGAGTGGCAATTAGGGTATGATGCATTATTGCTGCTGCTTGTGGTTTCTTCTGCATAGTAGTCCTAGTAGAATGCTGAGCCTGCATCGACCTTTCCCAGACTTTGATTGTTGTGTCTGCTGAACCACTGTAAAGGAATCCCTGTTTCTCATCAATTGCAAGAGCATTGACTGCATCGATGTGTGAGGTGACAGATTCCAGACACTTGAAATCAGAGAGTCGCCAGACCTTGATGGTCTTGTCCCATGATCCTGAGTAGAGAACATCTGTGCCTGCTGCCAAGACAGAGATGGTGTCATGATGGTCTATCCACAAAGCTTTCTTGTGCCTCCACACCTGCATGACCAACAACAACAACAAGACTCGACCCATCATCATGCCTGCTTGTTGAGAAATCCCTTCTTCTTGAAGAACTCTTGTTGTTGATTTTTGCCTTTCTTTCTCTCAAGTCTGATAGCTTTGCACATTGCTGAGGAACCTTGAACAGAGTTTCTTCATGAGAAGGTGCTGCTGCAGCAGTGCACTGACCTGAACATAGTTGTTGTTGGGTGGCAAGAAGTTGATGAGGTAGTCTTTCAGGGATGGCACAGAGGTGACAAGCCTGAGAAGTTTGTCTCGCGTCTTGGATCTTCTCCAAACCCTGATCTTGCAATCCTGATGAGCACTGATCAGTTTGTTGCCCACAACTACCAGAGACTTCACCGATCCTTCCCCACACCCAAACCGCTTAGCATTTTTCCCGTATCCAGGATGCTCCCAAGCTCGGATGTCCCCGCGATCTGATCCAGAGTAAAGCATCATGTCGTCGCCTGCAAGTGCCAAGGACATCACATTGCCTTCGTAGCCCTGCAATACGGCCACGCATCTGTGCACACCTGCTGCCTGATCTGTACTACTGCTCCGCGAGAAGCTGCAGCCACTGCTGCTGCTGGTGGTACTGGCATGAGAATCGGTGACATCGATCATCTCGGACCCAATGCTCACCGCTGCTTCCAGCATGAAAGCCATGTCCTCCGCGATGGAGCTTCTTCTATCAAAGAAGTATCTCTACGAGAGAGAGAGAGAGAGAGAGAGAGAGTATGTGAGAGCAAATGCTGCTTGCTGCACACCGTATGAGACTAATAAGTCGAGAGAAAAGAGGAAGCTGCTCCTCCTGTTGCTGTTGTCAAGTTTGCTACATTCTCACACATTGGGTTTGACTGCAAAGCTCGGAAGCTGGGAAAATGCACAGCCATTGCCCAACAAGTTCCAAAAGCAACAGTGGTAGCTTCCACCAGAAACAGCTCAGAAGCCGCAAAGCGCACGGAACAACACACAAAAAAAAAAGAGAAAAACACTCTAGGTAATAGAAAACAGTGCAATGAGTGCCGTTTTTCTCTGCAATCTCCGTAACTTCATCTTCTTCTCTTCTGCTTCACTTCTTCGTCTCTGCTTCTTCTTCTTCTTCTTCTTCTTCTTCTTGTTTTTTCCCTGTTCCTTGAATTCTGAGATGCAGCAGCAACGCATGTAGAGGAAAGTACAAAGGACCCATGTCTCTGGGTGTGAAGTTCCATGTGGCAAGCAAGGAAGTACGGTACCCGAGCGACAATTTTTCTTTTCTTTCTTCTTTTTTCTTCTTCTAGTGAAGATCCGCAACAACCCACAACGATCAATTCACGATCTGGATCTCGAAAACGGCAGACCGGAATCGTAGTAACTCTTGTGAGTTTCGGGGTGAGATTCATCCATTCATGGGGACCACCACGACAAGTGCAAAGAACCAGCTACTTAGCCAGCCAGCCAGCCAACCAGCCAGCCAGCGACTGCAAGAATCTCCGAAAGGCAGCGTAGTAATGGAGGAAAACATGGTCAGCTGTTCACAGTTGGAATTTTCAAAAGATGCTGGCTGCTGGCAGGGATATGTAAGGAGGAGGGGGGAGGTAGAGAGATTCCAGACGACGACGACACAAGTGACAACACCCAGCAAAAGAAGGAAGAGGAAAACAAAGTACATACAAGAAGAGCAGGCAAACAAAAGAGAGAAAAGAATCATAATAAATTCCGCAGCAGCAGCAACAACAACAACTGTGCCACAAAGCAACAGTCACTGACACAGCCAGCCATATGTCTGATTGATGACAGTTGATGAAAATGGAAGTTACTATGACGAACGACGACGAGCATCACTAGGTCGGGTACCAGCAAGCTCCAGACACATGTGATCATCTGGCTTTCTGCTGCTGCTGCTGCTGCTTTGTTTGCTTGCTAGCTTGCTGGCTGGCTGGCTGGCTGTTGGGTATTCGGATCTGATGGCTGTTGGGCATTCGGATCTGATGCAGAAGCAACCAACCACACCAGAAATTTTTGTCATGACTTTTCCCACATGTGCAAACAGCAAGCAAGCCAAACGGTCTTCTTCTTCTCTTCTTCTTCTTCTTCTTCTTCTTGTGTTTCTGGGGTTTTTGTTTTTTTCGTTTTTTGTTTTTGGGGCCCTAAACTCTTCTCTTACTTTGTAAAATGAGAAGCTGCTGTGGCAACAACCCACAATCCCAGAGAGCCGAGACTCCAAAGAGCAAAACCTAGCAAAGACTTGAGAGTGCACCAGAGCACATCAGAGACTATACAAGGTACAATTTGTTGGGCAAAGCCATCAAATTGCAAAGGCAAGCCCAACAAATTGTACCTTTGCCTTTGCAAATTTGTTGGGCAAATCTCTTTGCAAAGGCAAGGATATTGTGTTCAGATTCATTATAGAGTTATAGTAGCTTCAGGGATTTTTCATAGGCCCCTAGGTACATAATAATAATAATAATAATAGGTCTATTTAATTATATGAGGCATTTTTGAAAGATGATATTTTGGCTAAATTGTGTTGAAACTTGAGATTAGCTATAGAGTTATAATAATATCTTTAAGGATTTTTTGGTTTCTTTTAGAGGATTTTTTTTTTTGAAGATTATATATTTTTGCATGGTGAAATAATATTTGAGTTTTCGTAATTCTTCTTTTGCCTTACGATACTTTTTAAATTTAGATGGCAAGGTCACAGTGTGACACACCCCTTGTTTTCCTTTTTTTTTTTTTTTTTTTTTTTTTTTATATTTTTTTTTTTTTTTATTTTTTTTTTTTTTTTTTTTTTTTTTTTTTTTTTTTTTTTTTGGGTTTTTTCTTTT
>Ga0116231_10004687_pt1 | contig 27537 bp, 12 predicted proteins | sample S1TSphgellanicum_2_FD_89695 | JGI IMG/M metagenome (GOLD analysis project Ga0116231, IMG submission 89695) | Host-associated microbial communities from peat moss isolated from Minnesota, USA - S1T2_Fd - Sphagnum magellanicum MG | ecosystem: Host-associated > Plants > Peat moss > Unclassified... | reverse complement strand
GTAATAAAAAAAAAAATTTGTTCACTCCCCCACAACACTTAAGAAGGTGTGGTGGAAGTTTATTTTTTTTGGTGGTTGGAGGGGGGGGGGGGGGGGGGGGGGGGTGGGGGGCGGTTTTTTTTTTCAAAAAATTGTTTAAAGAATCCCCCCCCCCCCCCCCCCCTTTGGTGACCCAAAAAATTTCAATCACCATTTGACATACCTACACCATCGAATGGCAATCAAAAAATTTTGATTGCCAAAAGGGATGTGGGCATGTGCTATCATTTTGGGAAAAACAAATTGTGTCCATTTTCCCTCTTGGGCGACCAAAGAATTTTGGTCCACCTTCATAGTCCGATGACAATTAAAATTCTTTGATCGCCATGAGGCTGATAAAATGTTTTCAATTGCCCATCTTTGTGGCAATTGAAAAATTTTGCTCGCCACACGGGGGCTACCGAAATTTTTTGGTCACCATACCTTGTTTAACCTTTAGGGTGACCAAAAAATTTAAGTCAACCATCCTTATGGTGATCGAAATTTTTTTAGTTGCCATCCTATCATCATTATTTTCCGGATGGCAACTGAATGTTTTTAGTTGCCACAAAAGTTGGAGGTAGGAGGTAGGAGGTAGGAGGTAGGTACATAATTATGTAGGAGGTAGGAAGTAAGTAGGTGGGTGAAAACACACTAAAGGTGAACCACTACCATTCATGGTTGGGGTACCACAATAAGAACCATGACATCCTTTTGTCTTATGTCCTAAGTAATGAAGCAAAATCAATGTTTTGAGATGCTAAACAATGAAAGGGGGATATGTATGTTCAAGCTTTCAACCAATAAGTTTGATAAAACGACAAAGTGGGACACAATTTGTAAACCCTTTCAAAACATTTAAGGACATGTTTTAATCATCCAAATTACAAAAAATAACCACCATTTTAACCAAAAACTATGTGAATATCTAATGAAAAAAAATCTCCCAAAAAAATAATTTCATAAATGTAATTTTTTTTGTTATTCAAAGTAATGTCTTGAAAGTGATTTTGGGGCGAAACATTCTTTTTGTGTACCCTAACTTTGAATGGACCCATAAACCTAAGTAGACATAGGCTTAGGTAGGTAAATTAACCTAGGTATAAAATATGTAGATGTAATTAACCCTAGGTAAGTAGGATGGTAAACCTAGGTTACCTATTTAATTAGGTAGGTAAATAAGTAAACCTAGGTAAGTAAGATGGTATACCTAGGTTACAAATTTAATTAGGTAGTAGGTAGGTAGGTAAATAAGTTGAGGCTAGACCTACTTGCTTACCTATTTAATTTAGATAGTAACTAAATAGGTAGGTAGGTAGGTGTTACCTACCTAGCCTAGGTAGTAGGAAGGTAGGTAGATAATCCTAGGCTACCTACTTAACCTAAGTAGTAATTATGTAGGTAGATTTAAGTATAAGGTAGGTAAAACTAAGCTACATACCTAGCTTACATGGATGGTAGGTAGGTAGGCTTATGTAAATAAATGGGCCTAGGTTACATATCTACTTAGGTTTACCTACATAGGCTAGGTAATAATTAATTAAGTATGTAAGCCTAGGTAGGTATATAAATTTAAGCTACTTGTTTAGCTAAGGTAATAATTAGTCAATTTAACTTACAAAGATAGGTGTTAACATACAAAGATATCCAATTTGATTAAAATTCATTAGTCATTTTGACCAAGATGGTCAATTTTTTGTTTAATTTGATTGGATTTTCAATTTGATAAATAATCAAATAGATTAATATAATCAAATTCATTAGGAAAAAAATATACATGTCATTTAGGCCTTGGGCTTTAATCAAAATGGATATGTTCATTAATCAAGGTGGATGAGGTAATCAATTTGGATAGTTTAAAAAACCATGAATTATAATAGTGAAATTAAACTTGAACAATTGTGAGCAAGTATGTGATAAAGATTTGCAAATTGGACATATTTTCATTTGTGGGTAAATGTGACATTACATTAAAATAGGTCTAGGATAGAAGGCATGTCATTAACAATGTAAATTTGTTCATTCTTGGAATGTATTGAGTTTTTGTTCATAAAATATTGACCCACATCAAGATTAAAAATGGAAACTTTGCATTTTCAACAACTAACATGCTTGAGAAGGCTATTTAACTTAATAACTAATGGTTTTTTTTTCTTTCCATAGATGTGCAAATCATACACCCGTTTGATGCACATCCCCTTTATCATTAACAACAAACTAGGCTCACAAGAGGTGAAAAAGTCTATGCATCTTGAAACTGTTGGGAACTTTCATAAAATTTCCTTTTTTGCACAATTTTGTTCCAAGATAGTTCATTTTCAAATGTAGCAATCAAGATGATGAATGGGCTATCATCATGTGGTGGTGAGGAAAATGATGGCTTATCTACATCCTGAGGCAAATGGTAAAGAGGTTTGAATTTGAAGTTCTTGGGAATTTATAAAAGGTCCATGGTGTTTTAAGGTGTGAGTTCAAGCACGATAATCTTAGGAGAGAATGAGGTTGTAGGATAACCTTAAATTCAAAAACTCAAACAAGATAAAAGAAAGAGGTTACGAGAGGTTGTAGGATTCAAAATTTAAAAAGCTCAAACAAGATGAGAAAATGAAATTACAAGATAACCTTAAATTCAAAAAGCTAAAGTAAGACCAAAAAAAAAAGGAGGTTGTAGGAGGTTTGTAGACTCAAAAAGCTTAAGCAATATGAGATGAGTTTAAAAAAAGTTGGAGAATTTGAAAAGTGTAAGCAATATGAAAAGAGGTTGCAAGAGGTTGGAAGACTTAAAAAGTTAAATAACATGAGAGGAGGTTGTAAGACCCAAAAAACTTACACCATGGTCCATTAGACTTGCAACATAATTTTGCTATCCATTGTATTTTGTAAACATTCTACAATTTTCCCACCAATCCAATTCCCACCTCATTATTTTTGAAGAGTTCGTAGTAATACACCATAAATGATCAAAATCCATGACATGGTCCACCAAACCAAAAATACAAACTTACATAAAACCTATTATGATTGTTGTTATTGTGGGGATGCAAAAAGGTGCAAAGAATAACGGTGACAAGTTTTTGAGTGATGGCAACTAGCATGACGAAAACATGATCAGATGGAGATAGGCAATGGTGGATCTAGGGTTTGAAGTATCTAAATATGATTGTCATGGTGCCTAGTGATATCAAAAAGTTTAGGTGAATTGGCCCTAATTTGAGCCTTAAATTTACAATGAAGCTATCACAACTTTTTTGAGTGTGTTGCCTTTTGACAAATTTTTGGCCAAAATGAAGGATTGGTATCAAATAAATATAACTTCATATATTATAGTATATTCATTTGGTTGACACTTGAGTTGTGGATTTGTAAGTGCACATTCAGCAAGATATGCAACTATTTATTTTTTATTATATAATCTAAAAGCCTAATTTGTCCAAATGTGATGAAAAAGAAATAATTGGAATTTACTAGTAGTTGTAGCTCATCATTTTAAATATTATTATTCTATACAATACATAAAGAATATGAGAATTTGCAAAGTCAACAAGGCTTCCATTGACCACGGTATAAAAATATTAAGTATACCAAGAAAATGAACCTTAAGAACTTAACATACTCCACAAATGCAAAAATAACTTTATTATCCTAATGCTTCATTCAAATGAAGTCTTCTCTTGGTTCAAAAGAAGAAGTTTCACATCCAATCAATGGGTGATCGTGTACCAAAAACAAGCTGAATAATCTAGAGGAGAATGAATGCCCATACACATGCAATTTGTTTCTTTGGGCAAAAGTTGGCTAAAATAAGCCATAAATATGCTTGCATTAGGCACTAGTAAATAAAGGGATTGTGTTGTTGGTAAAACAACTATTACCTATACAGGCTTGAAACCATGTTTTAAGGCCGCATTCCAAGTAACATCGATACGATCAACATCAATGGTGCCAACTTCATGATGCATCCATCCTTCCAAGGAGTGCACCAACCCTCCAGCATGGCATGCATGCACCACCCCCCTAGGCATTGTCATCTACAAAACAATGTGTGATAATTAACATGTGATGTAAGGAAGTAATAACAAGTGACGTTTGTAAAGTTGAATATAAAAGCTTGCAAAGTGTTGAGCCACCATCAATTATATTGAGTTTTAATCTAATAGCTCGAGTCATGCCATAGTTGACTATTTGGTGCTTTTGAACCTTTGGATTTTAGGTTTAATGACAATCACATAAAAAAAAATTGGGGACAAGAGGAACAAGTTTTTGGAGAATGTTCAAAGGGCATTAGTATTTGAAAGTGTACAAGATTCAAATAAGTTGTTTGCTAGTGTTTTATATGGTGAGCTTTTTTTTTGCACAAACATTTTTTGGTCAAGTATAGTGGAAGTATGGAAAATATTGGTACCTCACATGAACGCATGCCCTTAATGTCTTTGGGGAGTTGCACTCCTGCAGGCTTGCCATATGTACAATCTAGGCGTGACTCAATAATAGGGGGTATGACAAATTGGTGAAAATGGGTTTGAGGCGGTGCCCACTTTTGATCACTCGGTGTTGCCCACTTTCCCACAAGCCATACCTACAAAAAAAAATTGAAGTTCATCCTCAAGTAAATCCCCACATGAAAATACAATTTACACAACCTAAAGAATAAGCATGAATATTTTCATGGTCCATGGTGCTATCCCTCTTGAAGGTAGAAATTAGAAGAAAGCAAAAAGGAACAAAAATGACATCATTCTATAAAAAATCCCCACATGCCAATGCAATAATCTACAAGAGTTGAATAGAAATTTCACCATTGTGGATTAATATTCTCTAATGCAGAAATTAGCGGATAAGGATGAACAATATAAACAATGTAAGGTTTTCAATTACCGGACAATTTTGACCATCTTGATACTTAGTGACTTGCACAAGATTTTGTCTATAATCAATTGGCACTTCAGTTAATATGCTCTCGTAGAGGTCTTGCGATTGGATTAACATCTGTAGAACAAAAATGAAAGAACATCATGCTCATGACAATAACATTAGAAACACAATTGCTCATGATTCCCAACATGTGCATATTGGATAAAAACATGGGCGACACAATAATATCTTCAAATTGAGAGTAACTTGACATGTAACACAAAGTGAGTCCCTCCAAAATACTTATAGCTGGTTAAGAAGGAATTCAAGTTTTGGGTAGTAAAAGGGAGTAACTCACCATCACACGAACACCTTTCCGACAAAGGTAAATTGCAATAGCTTGGCTTAAATTTGAAGTTGCACCTGTCAAAAATACTTCTTTGAGGTTGTTTGGAAGAGAGTTCAAGATGATTGCAGCTGTCAATGTATTGCCATTCACAACTCGGATACGCAAATGCTTGTGTTTGTTCACAAACAACTCACCACCTCCATTCAAACTTTCGCTCTAGCCTCACACAAAATTCCAAACAATTTTTACAAAACCTTTGTTAGTTGATCTCTGGTCAAGTCTATGCACTTTCATTCTTCTATTTTTTCTTTCCAAAAATTGATTTTAGTTGCCCTAAAACCAAAAGAAAAAAATAAGGAACATACTAAAACCTTTCTAGAGTGCTAAACTCTCCCATGCCCTAAATCTCTGTGGGTTGTTCCAATTCCACAAGTCATACTTTTTTTTTATAAAAAAAACCAGCTGACAAAATTAGAAAAGCTAGTCAAATTTACACTAGAAAACCCAAAATTTCCCAATTTTTTGTTGGGAAAACAACAATCTCTTTTTGAAAAAAGAACACTGGTTGTGGTAGTCACAAACCTTATTAAGGGCACCTAGGCAAATGACCCGAGCACCCTCCTGCTCGGCCTCTATAATGGCACGATCAATGAGCTTGTTGATGCGTTTCTTTTCAAATGGCAGATAATACTGCATTGGCATCAGTCAATATCCAAAGCTTCCACAATGTCATACAAATTCTTGTCAATCTTTCCATTTTTTCTTTATTTTTGAGAACAAATTCTTTCTTGGTTTCCCAAGTTTGACAATAAGGGGAAGAAATTTTTTTGAACTTCAGGATCTGCATACCTAGATGGTTTTGTACCAAAGTTGAAAACAAAACCTAAAGTGGTCCATGAATTCTTTCTTTAGATAAATTTAAGAAAATTGTAAAGTAACAGAAAATAACCTGGCTTCAAAGTTCTGGAGAATATTATTATTAATGGTTTGATAAAAACAAGCAGTTCATTGCATAATACTGGCTTTGCCCCAACAAATGAAAAGTTTCACAAAGTTCTCCCAACAAAACAAAAAAAAATCACCTTTTTTTTCCAAATTTGTGATATAGCCACACTGGCTATCATCCAGAAGTGGAATTAGCCAAAATTTGACCACAGGTCTCAAGAGGAAAGTAGATTTTTAAAACAATCCTACTATCTAAATATAATGATTTCAGCATTTTTTTTCATCAAAATCTGGTGACTTTGGTGCATTATTTTGAAATCCTTTGTATCTTCGACGATTTTGTTTTTTTTTGTTTTTGGGTGTGAAGTGGCAAAAATTTGTAACTTGGCCAGAAAAAAAACCAAGAACAAACACTGCTTACAAACTCTTACTTAGGTCTTGGTAACTAACACCTAGTGAACATTTCTCAAAATGTGGGACCAAATGAAAAGGTAAACGACTGTCTTTTTGGCCTTGCCTACCGGGCAAGGATTTTGTGTTTAGATTCATTGCAGAGTATAGCAGCTTAAGGGATTTTGGCCCCTAGGTAAAATAGGTCTATTTTTATACAAGGATTTTTGAAAGATGATATATTTTGGCTTGTGTTGAAACTTGAAATTAGTTATAGAGTTCTCATATCTCGAAGAATTTTGGGTTTTTTTAGAGGACTTTTTTGAAGACTATATTTTTGCATGGTGAAATATATGAGTTTCCATAATTCTTCTTTTGCCTTAAGATACTGCATTCACAGGTCCTTCTGAGATTGGGGAACAGCCTGGGGCAAATGCCCTCAGGCAGCGTTTCTTTTACTGGCGAATTTTCGCCAAATCCCTTCCTGAAAAATATGATTTCGACCTAAAGGAAGGATTTTCCACTAAAAAAATGACTCAAATTCGCCAGATTTTTTTAAAAAAAATCTACAAATCGCCAGATTTTGATTATTAGTTCCAGTAGGTAGCCAAAAATATAGAAAGGATTTGATTTTTTACTACTTACATATTTGTACATGTGGGCAAATTTGGCTAAATCATTTTCCGGATGATAGCCACCTTGGCTACTTCACAAAATTGGAAAAAGAAACCCTGCCCTCAGGTGGGCTTACCTCAGGAGAACCCACTCATACAGGAACCTCCCCTACAATTACATGGATGTTTCCAGGAGACTGTCCCTTAACTTGCAGACAGGATAAAGCCCTCAGTCAGGCAAGGGACAAAGCCCAAGTGGGTACCTACCTGAAATCCGAATCTGGGAATGACCCATGTTTGCGTACGCAAAGTCGCCAATTGATAAGTGTCGGAGACGAAAGCTTGGCCAAACAGCCACAAGAGCGCCATCACGGGCAACGTAAGCGGCCAAAGAGGCCAGACATACCACTGTGAAGAAGTGTTCAGTGGCCATGCCGCAAAGGACGGGATTCCCAAGGGAAGAAGATGGAAACTCGAAAGCAGTTCCGTTGCATGCATCAGATACACAAACTCCGCCTTCCTCTTCTTTCGTCCTGAACCCCAAGATCCAGGGAAAAAAATTGATCAGAAGTTTACAAGTGACGAACTACCTAAAAAACCCTAAAAACTCGAAATTTTAAAAAATCATCCTAAATCGATCTGCTTTAATGATCCTTGCGAATTTTTCGATTGCTGTTTCCATCCGCAAACAAACAGCAGCTTGTTTGGACTCCATGAGATTGACGTTGCTTCTAACTAGGATTATGGTCTCTTTCCATTTTGCCCACATGTGATCACAACAACCTAATGGAAAGCCACTGACATAGGACCTTGTTTTTCTTGATGCAGGGACACTGCAAGTGCGTTGAAAATATGTAGTTAATAATCATGTTAGCAACTCTGGGAACACATGTTTTCATGGGGAAAAAAAGACAAATTTGTCATTTTATGTCGAGTCACAGTTTGATTCACACCTCTCACAACAACAGCTCCTGCAATTGGTGGTCGATGCTCGACCAGTACAGCTGTGAGATAATGACTGTGAGCACAGCTACCTAGCTGGAAAAAAGCATACGTTTGGAAAGCTATTGTGATCATGAGTACAGAATCGAGTCTGTGATCACATGAGCAGCCTAATTTTGGAAAGATGTCATTAGTCTACTGACCTTCACGGACGGAAGCGTGAAGCTCATCGCTGGAAGCATCAACGGTGCCTCCGAGATAGTCGTAGATCGGCATGAAAAGAGCAAAGTTGGTGTGCACTCGTGAATGGTGTAGTGAATGGTACCTGCATGCGGCAGTGCCGGTTATACCACACAGGATCAAGCTGCTGTGAAAGATGAAGCGGGAGAAAGTAATTACAAAACCGTTGCTAGAAAAGACTCTGATCCAAAAAATGATGCGAGCTCTAATTCTTGTGTTCGATGAATCTGCAGTACGTTATAAGCAGCAAGGATGTGCATGAAGGATAAATGCAGTTGCAGCAGCTGAGAGAGCTTGAGACTAGCAGCTTACGACGGAGTGTAAACAAGATACTTCAGTAGTGGGAAAGCCCGCAACAAGCAAGCCGGCATGAACTCGAAGTTGCAGTGACCCATTGCGTTCATGAAGTCAAAGCCTATGGCATATACGTAGAACATGCTCATGGATGCTCTTCCCAAGAGCCAAGTCCCCAGAAAAGGTATGTACATGATCAGCAAGTAGAGCAAATGCTCTGCAAATGGGTGCACAGTTCCTGCAACACAAGTTCAAAACAAACCCCACGACAAGAAATTTTCAGGTACTAGAGATCACGTGATCATGATCAGGGGTTATTATAAGCTGATGATCATTAGCAAATAGTCCAGACAGTGTGCAAATGGTTGAAGTGGCGGGAGATGTGAATTGAGATCACCTGTGACTGGCTCTGTGACGAAGGAGGAGTGGTGGTGGGAATGGTATCTGGAAAACAGATAGTGGTGATGGAGTGCACGATGAGCCCAGTAGTAGACACATTCCACAGGGCCCACGTGCAGAAGCAAGAGAATGACAGTGCCCACTGGGTCCCAAAACTTGCAGGCCGTGAAGGTAAACCCTGGTACCAGCTCATGCAACATTGTTCCCACAATCACGTGCAACAGAATGTTATCGTCCCTGCAACAACAGAACAGAATATAGCACCAAGTCTGGATTATTATTACGACAAATCTCATGCACGACCCACTTCCAGAAACAGTTCGTGAATGTTTACAGTGTTCATGCAACACAAAACTTATCAGAACCCAACTGATCAGAACACTATTACAAGTCCGCATTCATGAGGAAGGTCAAGCTGAAGACGATGAAGATCAAGTACTGCATATTATTACCAACTGCTCTCCCTATCCACTTGCTCGAAGGTAATGCCTTTGGTTTGAATCTGGTACTTGCTGGTGAGGTAGTAGCAGCGGGACAGGTTCATCCATAGCTGACCATTGAGGTAGCGAAGTGCTGCTATGATCAGCATGTGCAGACACCAGTTGTCGCCGCCGCCCCCATGCAGCTGCCAGTGCAGGCCTCCCCAAAAATTCTCGTGGATTGCCTTCACCACAAATGGAGCAAACAAAGTATACTGCAGCACGTTCACCACCAGAATTAGTTTTCATTTCGATCTAAACTCGAATACTTTGCAAGAAGAAGAAGAAAAAGAAGAAGATCGAAGAAGAAGAACAAATGGGTGATCCACGGAGCTGATGAATTGAGGACTTGGGATCGTCAAAAGAGTGCTGGAAGGTAGAGCTGATAATGGAGACGACGATACTGATCAAACACAACATACATGTAGTCCTGTAAGAGTAAAAAACTCCAGGAGCTCCAAACCCTAACTGCATGAATGCTAGAAACAAGAGGAGGAGGAGGAGGAGGAGGAAGAACAAGGACAGTAGATATTCAACTCAATGAAGTCTAGTTCTACAAAAGTTTGTACCTTCCAAGCTCCTAAGCTCTGCCATGGCCAATCTGACCACACTCCAGGCTTACTTGCCATTGAATCTCTGAAAGAGACAGATCTCAGATGCACGCAGATGATGGGTTGGTTCCCAAATGGTGCATGGATCCGGCCACGCCAAGAAGAACTCTCACAGCCAGCTGCTCTGGGCTTGTGAAAACTGAATACCGAGTAATGTTTTTTAGGTCAAGATCATCATCTTCCAAATTTATAGGATTCCTGAGTAATCTCTGGCTTGCTGGATATGCAAAAATTGTCACAAATTATATATATAAACCTGGATTTGAAGGAGCTGCTGTCGCTGGAGCTTTTGAGATCATCTATATGATATGCATATGTACCTGTCCACAGAATATTCGTGAAAGGCAAGTCAATGATGGGTACCTGCTAGAACTCTGATCACGCTGTTCCCCCCTCCCCATTGTGCGTAAGTCTTTCTGTCTGTCTGTCATTGATGATGATGAATGACTACGTTCCTTCAGGGATGCAGATGCTCAAGAAATCTTGGGAATGAATTCATTGAACCCACGTGGGTGGCAAGTTTTTTTAAATGCACTTGCTGGATTCAGTTTCAACTGCTTTTCAACTACGCCATCCTGAGGAGCATGTCACACACACACAGTTTTTTTTTTGGTGAATTAGGGTAAACCAGCCCGTCTCTAAGCAAAACCCATAACCAAACGCCCTATATGTGTTCACTAAGTGCCCTATTACCATAGGCTTGGCCATGACTTTTTGTGTTCAGACATTTGTTTCATACATCCAGAGAATGAGCTTTTGTGCTCATTTATGGGTTTGAGCACTAACTTGTGTTTTTTCTTAATGTTTGGTTATGGGTTGTCAACTAGCACGCTTGGTGCACATAAGTGGTCATAAAGTGTGTAAACTCATTGGCGGCTGGGGTTTGGTGTTTGGTTATGAGAGGGCTATTGTATGATTTTAGGGTTTAGGGTGTTCAATAGCACATAGTTCAAGACAATTATACCTTGTTGTAGCAACCCTAACACAATAGTATCTTTGAACCCCCCAAGCAAAGGAAATTAATGTTAACCCCTAAAGGATTTACACAAAAACAACAACAATGGATGGAGAACATTGAGGTGAAGATGGGTACATATCAGGAGATCATAATGATCATGTTCAGGAAGATGATCAAAACCAACAAGATGATAAGCAGTTTGCAGGTACTAAACTACTAAACATAGCAAGCATATCTAATGTCTTTCAAATAGAACATGGAAAATCTAGCAATCCAAATGGACTTGAACAACACTACTATGTGGAGAGACCTCATGTTCTTGCTGGAGAATAATGTCGTGTTGAAGAAGCTCCCCATGTAGTTAACATAGTTTAGCCAACACCCAAACCATTGCAAGATGCCCCCATTTCATAAGATCCCACAGAAGAAGAGATGCACCTATGTAGCCTATTATCCTTACCTCACCTACCTCAAAACGCACACAAGGGAGAGAGCCTTTAGTATATTATTCTTAGTCACATGTTGTGACATCTACAAACTATCTAAGTGTCCTACAAAAAAAAACCATTGACAAAACAACTGCAAACAATATTAAAGAAGCTTGGGTTAAGGAAAGGGAGGAAAAGTGAACCAGGAAAGTAGCAGATGCCCAAGGAGCAGCAACGAGAGCAACTCAAAAGACAGTTGATAGGATTGCAAAGGACAAATTTGCTATTGCTTAGTCTAAAACAACAGTAAATCGAGATATTAGTTCCACTAACAAATTCAAGCAAGCTACCATGCACACGCATTGGGATATAGAAGTATCAACCTGGGATTTGGAACAAAAGTGCATCAAATAACTAGGTAGTTAACAATAGCAAGAAGGCAAAAAAGTGGACGTGTTCTAACAACATTCCACCCTCCTAACCCTTTGGTCCCTTTCCACCATCTCAACCTTTTCCAACCTCTCCACCCTTGCCATGCTCTACACCCTCTTTACCATAACCCTTTCCTTTCCCTTTCCCCCTTAAACCCTAACCCTAACCTTCTCCCTCCCCACCCAAACCCAAACCCTGTTAACCATCTCCATCTCCCTTTGCAACACCACCCTGTCAACCATGTCCACCAATTGTTGCAACACCACCCTCTCAATCTTATAAACCCTAACCAACCTTTCTTGCCTCTGAACAATCATATCCTCCTCCACCTTCTCCACCTTCCTTACATTTAATTATTAGAACAAAAAACATGCGGGGGTAGGGGGGAGAGCTCAAAAATCTCAAAGTTACAAATAACCAAGGAGTTGAATAAGACAAATGGGCATGTTGACCAATAAGCAAAAGCAACACAAGAAGACCATGGCCATGGAGCTTTGGGAAAAACCAAGAAGAAGATAATAGTTTTGCACTACTAGAAAACATGTGGTTAGATTATTGTGCAAACCACTCATTTTGTAATGGGAGCATTTAACAAGTTTCTAATAGGCTTGGTGGTTTAAGGTAGTGGTTGGTCTCCAGTGGAATAAAGAAACCACTGAACTGGTGATTGGGTGGTTTGGTTCAATTTTATTTTTAATGGTTTTTTTTAAGGTGCCCGAGCAACATGTGTATAATTAATGGTTTTATGGGTGGTTTTGTGTGGTGATCATTAGGGTCAAACCTTAATTGATTGGTTAAACATAATTTTGATTGGTCTAATGCCATGTGGCATTTAGACATTGGCCACCCAAGTTAAACCACGTGGCATTTAAACATTGGCCATCCAAGTTCTACCACATGGCATATAGACATTGGCCATCCAAGTTCTGCCACTTGGCATTTAAACATTAACCATTTAAGTTTTACCACATGGCATTTAAACATCAACCATCCAAGTTCTACCAGGTGGCATTTAGACATTGGCCACCCAAGTTAAGCCATGTGGCATTTAAACATTAGCCATTTAGGTTATGCCATGTGGCTAGAACCTAAATGATCTAGGTTAAAGGCCGAAACCTAAAGCTAAGCTATTAGACTAGGCCTAGACATAGTCCACCTAGGTAGGTAGGAGTAGGTAGGTAGGTAAGTAAGTAGCATCTTATTTAGTTTTTGGTCATAAACCTTTTTTATTGACTCATCACAAATAATATTTGGACTTTGAGTATATTTAGTGCATGTTTTATGTGTAAATGACTACTTTTTCATCTAATTATATAGTACAAAATTCAACTTGTTGACAAAGGATATGAGATGAATTTACAACATTATCTCGCATCATCCTTTGTCCCATACAAAAGTACCCAACTTTTACCATTATTATATTTTTCATATTTTGTCCAAATGAAAATAAATAAATTTCATTCTTAAAGATTTTTCCAAGATCTACACATCTATGAAAAATTTAAAACCAAAATGTCAAGTAATTTGATTGAAAATGCATTTGAATCTTCACTATTTCATACATTTGAACAACAATGATATCTTGAACTTTTTTTCATTTTTTTTTTCATGAAATGATTTGTAAATAAACATATTTAGAATCAACATGGTTTTTTTGGTATATATATGTGTGTATGTGGGTGTGTGTGAGATGTGTGTGTGTGTGTGTATTTCCCCACCTTTCAAAAATATAACGAATCAATAAAAATTGTATAAATGTTGTGTTATATTTACTTGTAGTTATAAAGAATATTTTTAAATAAAATATGTTATCTATGAAACATATAATATTATTTTTTAAAAATTAAATGCTATAAAAAAATATTTAAAATATTTAAATCTCATAGTTATTCATTTACACACATGCTTTTTTGTTTCATAATTTTTATCAAATGTTGTTTTGAGTAGTAAGTTTTAATCTTATTTTTAATGTTCTTTTCAGTTCATTAAATGTGATTTAATATAAATTATTAAAGAATTCCAAGTTGTATGACCAAATATTTTCATAAATGAATAAAGATTAAATTTTATATTAATTGTTACCCATCACATGGAAACATGAAAAACAATGCCATTTTGGGGCATATGGATTTTTATTTTTATTTTTGGTATCATTAATAAGAATATATTTCATTATTTAATGTCAAAAAATTCAAAGAAAAAATTCATTTAAATAAACCTTTGTGCAAGAGACCCAACTTGAATGTTTTAATTGTATTCTAAGCATTAATTTTTTTAAAAAAAATTTATGGTTTCAAAAACTTTAACATTGTTTTCCATTTTTTGGGAATCTTTTCAAAGAAAAATTTCCCCCAAAATGTTTTTAAACCACTATCCATAAATTTACATTAAATAATTAGTGACTTCAAGGCAAATTTTCTAAAAATGATAAAATATTAATCATTTATTTGTGCACTAATTATGTGTTTGATTACTTACAAATTTATAATATGCTTATTAAGTATATAAATATGTCTACCTTTTAGTTCTTTTCCTTTTAATTCACAAGTTTTTATTGTTTCAAATTGTATATCATTAAATAATTATGTGGTGTTCATGAAGAAGATTTTTAGTCACATAGTCCTATCCATGAAGACTTTTAGTCATGCAGTCATATCTAGGGTTACAAGAATGCAACTAGGCACAAAAACATGGCATATATGACTATATAACTAGAAAATGGTCAGTAGCCATATTTGTCCCAATATAAATGTCAAGTTTTGGCGTATTGTTATATGTAGGGTATAAGCAAGGTAGGGTAAGGTATTTAAATAATGTAGATTATATGTAAGGCTAGGTATGTATAGAGTAGGTATGTAGATGTTTTGTACATATAAATTAGGTCATATTTAGGCTAATTACGTGTCATTAAGTAGGCCTAACCTACCTTAACGTAAATATAAATCATTATACACCTAGGTAGATACATAAGAAATTTTATATTAATACTTAGCTTTGGTACATGGGTGTTTGCACACTATAGTGACCTTATATGTACGTCACAATGGTAATTTTTCATGTATTCCTTAGGTACCCAAATAAATAAATAAATAAATCCATCAATTTTTTTAATAAAAGAACTCAATTGTTTAAAGCTATCATAATCAACCCTTCAAAAATGAAAAAATTAAATAAAAATCGTGGATAGCCAATAAGTAATGGACTTTTGAATTTTACCCACATTTTTTGTCACACCTGCAAAACTCATGGATATGGACTTTTATTTTACAATGTGTTAATCTTATGTGTTTGAAACTTTGGGACATGGATGAATTATGTTTAAAAAAATAAAGATCCATTTAATGAATGGAATGTGATTTTAATTTATTACGTTATGGACTATTTAAAATTCCAAAAAAATTGTTAGTATTTTGAAAGTTTTTTTAAGCATTTAAAAGTAATTTCTTTTGAGATATTTTTTATGTCTTATAACATCATGATTTGAAATTGGAAATGGAAAAAAAAATATTTTCAATAACATTTAAATATTCATATTTTAAGCTAGTTTTCAACTACATTAGAAAAGGACTTTGAAAAGGAGTTTAATTTATCGAAATTGTGACACCCTAATGTGGTTTCGCCCACATAGGTTGTAATATATTTATCTTATATGTATAAATTATGATATATCTAACCTAGTTATAGGTTATAATAGACATACTTGAAGTACATATCCTATTCTACTTAACTTAAATATAAATTGATTATCTTAGCCTAGGTATAACTTAACTATATTACCTACCTACCTACCTACCTACCTACCTACTTACTTACCTTGTAAGGTGGTTAACCTTGTGCACAATGCCTAGAATGACCACTAGGAAAAACCACCCAAATGGTTTGAAAACATGGAATGGAAAATTTTCAACCATGCCCAAAGGCATTTCGAGCAGAAATTTTTTAAACCGCCATTCCTTCACACTTCATGACCACTTTGGTAATTTTCTAATGGGATTTGCCCACTTAACAAAATCATGAATGGTTTCATGTGTCATGTGAAGATCACCCAAAGTTGAATTGGGTGGTTGGCTATATTAGTTTATCCACACGTTTTTTAGTAGTGTTGGGAGTTGTGAGAAAATTGAAGAAGAAGAAGACCATGGCTTTGAGGGTACGGCTAGGAAAAAGAAAATGACTTTAGGAACTTTGGAAAAAACCATGAAAAAGAAGACCACAATTCCAAGGTTTCGACCAAGAAAAAGAAAACCACGGCCATGGAGTTTTGGAAAAAAACCAAGAATAAAAAGAACATAGCTTTGGGAGCTTTGGGAGCTTTGGAAAAATCGAGGAAGAAGAAGACCATGGCTTTGAGGGTATGGCTAGGAAAAAGAAGATGACTTTAGGAACTTTGGAAAAAACCATGAAAAAGAAGACCACAATTTTGAAGTTTCAGCCAAGAAAAAGAAAACCACGGCCATGGAATTTTGGAAAAAAACCAAGAATAAAAAGAACATAGCTTTGGGAGCTTTGGGAGCTTTGGAAAAATTGAGGAAGAAGAAGACCATGGCTTTGAGGGTACGGCTAGGAAAAAGAAGATGACTTTAGGAACTTTGGAAAAAACCATGAAAAATAAGACCACAATTTCGAGGTTTTGGTCAAGAAAAAGAAAACCACGGCCATGGAGTTTTGGAAAAAAACCAAGAATAAAAAGAATATAGCTTTGGGAGCTTTGGAAAAATCCAGGAAGAAGAAGACCATGACTTCAGGGGTACGACTAGGAAGAAAAAAATGGCTTTGGGAGCTTTGGAAAAAACCATGAAGAACAAGATGACAACCTTGAGGTTTTGGCCAAGAAAAAGAAGACCATACCATGGAGTTTTGGAAAAAACTAAAAAGAAAAAGACCACAAATTTGGGATCTTTGGAAAAAACCATGAAGAATAAGACCGAACCCATGGGAGTTTTGGAAAAAACTAGGACTAAAAGAAGAAGACCGAACCCATGAAAGTTTTGAAAAAAACTAGAACTATAAAAAGAAGACCCAACCCATGGGAGTTTTGAAAAAAACTAGGATTGTAAGAAGAAGACTGAACCCATGTTTTTTACAATCCTAGTTTCTTACACAAGAGCTATAAACATGAGGGGAGGAAATCAAAGACTTGTGTAGACTTGCAAAACACAAGAGGGGGAGGTCAAAATTCTTTAAGACTTGTAAAAAACCAAGAAGAAGATGACAACGACCAAGTTTGGGGGGCGGTGTTGGATTTCCCAACATACCTATAAGCAACAAAGAGAAGATGAAGATCGTGAAGATCATAAAACCAACAAGAAGAAGAACATGAAAATAATGTACATAGTGCCAAGAAATCAAAAGATGAACATCACAAGGGTGAAAAGGCATGAGGCTTGAGGATCATGAAACCAAGAAGAAGAGGAACATGAGAAATATGTAGTGCCAAGAAATCAAGAAACAAACATCACGAAGGTGAAGAGGCACAAAGCTTGCATCTCACTCAAATCTCACAAACCTTGGAAAGCTCAAATTTTCATGAAGCTCAATAAACTTGGAACATCATGAAGCTTAGAAAGTTGATTAGAAAGCTCAAAGCTCAAGAAAGCCAAGTGGTCGCCCAGATTGGAAAAAAATTGAAAGACCAAATATTTTGCATAAAATAAACAAATAGACTCAAAGTGACAGATTGAAATGGATGGTGTTGCAACACATTGTTGTGAACAAGTGTTCACAAACTTTAGTCGCTCTCAACTTTAGGGTTCTTTAAACATTTGGCCACCCATGTCCATCTAATCTTAACCCTTATGTTTGGATAGATCTACACTATAGAAACCAATTACGAACAAGTGTGTAACGATTATTTATTTCTACATCCAAGTTTGGGATGTGGTAGGTAATGTACATCCACCACCCTTGTTTTGTTTGCTTATAGATGCCAAATGCATCACCCATAAGATGCCATGTGTCATAAGACTCTTTTTTCCACTCTTGACCCCCCCTTGCTTTGGGTGGGCATATCTCACTTAGATTTTAATATTTTTAAATGCTATAAATTGCAACATGTGTGCCCATATTAGGGCTATAATTTTCATTATGACATCAAATTCAGGCGACCCAACCCCTGAATTTCAATGACCTTTGAACCACTATGTGTTCAGACATAGGCTGGCTTACCCTATTGCCAAAATTCCAGATATTTCAATTGGAAAACAAGTTGAAATATCTAGTCTTTTTGCCAAAAATCCTATGCACCATCATGATTGACACCAAATAACTACTTTTATTACAAGCTTTCACTAGAAGGCTCTATTTTATAATGAACAATGAGCAAGGATGCCAAAAGGACCCTCTTTCTAATCATTAGATTGCTTGTTAAGGTGCATCTCAATTGTCTAATTGTCAAATCATTCAACAACATTGGGGGGCCTAGGGTTCTTGTCATTGTTAAACCCTTTACATAATTGCAACTTGCCAACCCCACTCTTGAGCAACAAGATTGATTACATGTTCATGAGTCTCAATTGCCCTTGTGAACCTTTTGCAAGTTATAACTTGCCCTAAATTTTATAATTATTGTGCAATATGGTTCACAATGGAGGACAAATGTTGCAAACTTGCAATGTAACTATTGTGCACACTACAAGATCATCAATGTGCTTGTAGCTTGTCTTGACTCTTAAGTGTTCAACATTGGCAGCAAAGGACAAAATTGCAAGTTGCAACAAACATGTTTGTCAAGTTTAAAACTTCTTTCAAGTGCAAATTTTAAAAGGGTTTCGTGACACTTTTTCAAACTCCAAGTTTTTAAACATTTTCAAATCTTGCTATTGGTTTGGCATGATTCACTATGCACATGTGTGCAAGTGCATTGCATCCAAATTGTTGAGTCGAAGGTTGTGAGTTGATTTTACAAGGCAAGATGTTAAACTAAATGTTGGAATCTACTTTTGTGAGTTTGAACCTTGAGGTGTGTGTGCACATCTATAACTTACACCATAGCAGTCCTAACTCCCATGATTTTTTATTTAAGTACAAAGCTTGTGATTTTACCTTTGTGCTTTAATCACATGATTTTATTTTTTGTTTTAAATGCTCCTTGCAAGGATTCAATAATTGGATAAGTTTGGGGTTTAAGGCTTCTCAATTGCTAATCTATTTTTTATTCAATTAGTATAATACTTGTGATCTTTAAATTTGTTAGGTTTCAATTGAATTTTTTCTTGTGTTTTGCATTTTCCTTCAAAACACATGACACTAGAAGAAATGTTGTCCATTCTAACCATATTTTTGTGACTACTATGTGACCAGTGTCTAAACCAACTTATTTTACGACTAGCAATTTGTTAGTCCTATGTGTCCATGTAGTTACAACTTATTATAATCACATATGCAAGTATAGGAAGGGTAGAACCAAATTCTAGTTGTATATGCAATTATAACTTACGATTAATATGATTTTCATTGAAAATGTAAATGAAAAGTGAACAATGTCATTCAATTTTGATTACATCCATCAATGGATGATAATGTAGTTGTTTTTGTAACTACAATGAAAGTTTTTGCAACTACAATAGTATATTCTACCACATGTACAAAAAAATATAGACCACACATGGCAAACTTTATTATTTCAATTGGACTATTATCCTTTTAGTGTACCCATCCATGGGTCTTGTTTGCAATTATCCATTGGTCTTCCATAATATAATATATAATAGTTAATAGGTGGCTAAAAAAGGCTATTATGACCAAATTGCTAGGTAAGTTTAATAATTTACATTAAACTAAGTAGGCCTATGTACATTGGTAGCCTAGCCTAGCTTGCATACTTAATTAATTGGCCTAAATTATCTATAGGTAGTAGTAGGCTTGTTTATTAGGTGTCACTAATAGGCCACTAGGCTATGAAGGTTAGACCTAGTTAGGCTAGGTAAGCTAGGTAGGTACTTGGTTGGCTAGGTCATTAATTAGTAGACTAGGTAATAGGTAGTAAGTAGGATAGGTAGTAAATAGGTTGATTAACTTTTTTGTGTGAATATGTGATGATGTTTTCATATTAATTAATTAATTAACTAGATTAGGTAACTAATCAATTAATTAGGTAGTATGTAATAAGTAGGATAGGTACTAGTAGGTAGTAGGTAGGTAGGTAAACTAAGCAAAAGGTATTTTACTTTGTGGATATGTCATAATTTTTTTTATATTAATTTATTAATTAATTAGTTATGTTAAAATATATATATTAAATGTAGTCTAGGTAATTTATTAAGTAGGTTAGGTAGTAGATAATAGGTATGTAACCTAAGTAGTATGTAATAAGTAGGATATGCACTAGTAGACCTAGTAGGTTATAAAGTAAGCAATAGGTATTTTATTTTGTGGATGTGTTGTAGTGTTTTTGTATTAATCAATTAATTAATAAGATATGTTAAATAATTTATTTATAATGTAAGTTAAGTAATTTAATTTATTAGGTGGGCTAGGTAATAGATAATAAGTATGTAGTTTAGGTAGTAATAAATAGTAAGTAGGTTAAATTGTAAATATTTTAGTATGTGGATATATGATTTTTAAAATAATAATAATAAAAAATTAGGTTGGTTGGGTAATTAGTTTATTAAATGTAGGTTAGGTTATAGATAGTAGGTATGTAGCCTAGGTAATATTATACCTAATTAATAAATAGGATAAGTAGTAGGTAATAAGTACTAAGTTAAGTAATAAGTATTTTATTGTGTAGATATATGATAATGTTTTTGTATGGGACAAAGGATGCTATAATGTTGTAGTGTTGCAGTGTTTCCCTTTCATTAGAATTTATCCCATATCCTTTGTCTACAACATCAAACTTGTAAAATATATAAGTAGGTGAAAGAATGGACTAAATTCATGGTATGCACTATAAACAAAGTGTATAAACCATTTGGGATGAACTAATCAAAAGGCTTGTCCCCAACAAAATAAATAAGATCCTACCTACCTACTTGGCCTATGTTAGGTAGCCTATTATAATTTAACCTAGGATAGATTATAATTAAGTAATTATAATAATTAATTATTATATTTGGTTAGTATAGTTATAATATTTTACTAACGTAATTATAATATTTAAATATTGTAATTATAATATTTAATTGTTGTAATTATAATATATCTTTTTTGAACAAATGGAAAATTGCCACATGTTTACCACATGGTTAAATCTTAACCACCCATCAATGGCAACATGCAATTATCCCAAATGTAGTCACAAATACAATCACAAATTGGGGTTCCACATCATACTAAGGATCATCCATGGCAATGGATGACAATTTTTGGCCTAGTTGTAAGGTTTGTGACTACACTTTCAACTTCATGGCCATGTCATGTCTTTTGCAACTAATTGTCCTTTGGCACTTGTCTTAAGCGACTAGGCTATTTTTAATCACGTGTCCATTACAACTATAAATGAGTTGCAAATCCAATCGTTGATTTTCAAATTTCTTCTAGTGTGAGTCTTATAATGCTCCTTACAAGGACTCAAGAATGGAATAGGTTAGTCATTTGTACAAGTTGATGCAACTTGGCATTTATTGATTATTTTTTTAAATCAATGTTTGGTGTTTGTTTTTGACAAGTTAACACAACTTGATGCTTACGGGTTGATTTTTATTTGAGTAAATGTTGAAATTATGAAACATTTTGCAAGTTTGTATGCACTATTTATATATTACACCACAACACACCTTTCACCTAGGATTCAAATGAAATTTTAATCTTAACTTTTAGTCAAATGTTTCTTGCTTAAAAGTTGAATCAAGTGTGTATTTGTGGATTTGATTTGTACATTCTAAAATTCAAATTACATTCTAATTTTTCAAGTTTCAACATCATAGCTTCTATTATACCTTTTAAATCATCAAACTTCAACTTTTATTGCTAAACATTAATAGAGTAAAGCAACTAGGAATGTCAATTGCTAAAAGCAACAACCAAGGTGTTATGAAGGTTATGAGGGACAAAGGGAGGTCAATCATGAATGAAAGAAATCCATCCCAAATTGATTTAACCTTTGAAGTTGAACCTAACGGCAAACTTATCCTTGGGTGTTACCACTAGAAACGCCATGCCCCAAATTGTTAAGACCCATCCAACTGCAAGAAAACATAGGATTCACATAAAGAAAACTTTTCATTCCAAATTATTTATCAAAAGGTTACCCAAGTCATGTAGAATTCAAAATTCTAATTAAAATTACAAAAAAATATGTTTTGATGTGGAAAATGAATGCGTAAGGAAAAAGTTTTAGGAATGTCACACAAGGGATTGTTTTAATTAAGAACACAAAAGGAATCTATTTGTAGGGAATTTTTCTTGGATGTTAATTTTTAAGAATAGTTCAAATACCAACCTACTTGATGTCTCTTGTAGATAATTGATCGAATCAATTTTCATTTAGTTATGAATTTTTGAAATCACAATCATGAAATCCTAAAGGGCCATTGATGTCAAGAACACAAATGATAATTATTTTCATCTTTTGTTGTTTTAATGACTAGTTTGGATCATTCTGTTGTGCATGTACTAAATAAATAAGAAAAAATATCTAATGTGTAAGTGTAAAGACACTTAAAAGAAAAAAATCAGGAATTAGGCTAGGAATGGGTCAAGAATGGTTCAGGAATCAAAATGTCAATGCATATTATAGGTTTTTGGGTGCTCATTAATTTTCATGAGTGTGTGCAAAGGTGGAGAAAACATAGCCCACCTAATCCAATCAGATAAACTAATGTATAAGTATATGATTGTTTTTTCTTAAATTGGGTCCAACTTTCTTGTGATTTTGGCAAGGTGCTTCCTAGTGGTACCACCCAAGGAAAAGTTTGCTGCTAATGAACCCCAAAAGAAATTGAAATTGATTTTTTTTTAAATGTTTATCAATTCAATCAAAAACTTCAAAATGTTTGGGTTACAAAATTACCTTGGGCAAAAAATATTTTGAATGAAGATGAGTTTGTAACATCTATTCGATGCAAGATTTGCAAAGGTTAATGGGTAAAAAAAAACTCCTTAATTTTGAATTTGAGTTTTTTTGTAAACATGTTAGTATGAAAAGATTTACAAGTCCCCCAGACTTGGCACATTCCTAAAGGTGAAAGCACACTAAGCTCTCCTAAAGTTGTAATCACAAGTTTAATCTTTCTATAATTTATTTTTTTGGTAAAGTATGGTGATCACTTCTTAGATTTTTTTTTTAAAAAAAAACTATATTTGATTTAGTTTAAACATAATCTAATCTATGGGTTATAAAAAACCAACAAATAATGAAAAACTTGAATGAATGAAGCATATTTTTAACAAAATAATACACATCACAAAATTTGAAAAAAATGCATATATACTTCAAAAACTAAAGTTGTGAATGGAATTCTTGGGTGAATTTTTTTATGGTGCATGATATTGACATACATCAATTAAATTTAGGACAATTTAAAAATTTAAAGTTTTTAGATGAAATTTCATTCAAAAAATGTGTTCTTTTGCATTTTTGAACAATAAATGCATGATAATATCATTTTAGGAAAAAAATGACTACCATATCAAAGCAGAAGAGATTTTATAGATGGGCATTACATTAGTTTTTCAGTTTTCTTTTGTTTGCTAATGTTTTATGAACCATAGCTATGGGGCCTATGGTTGTAAAAAAAGTATAAATTATATAATTTATGTACATTAATTTTATCCAATCCTCTTCATCTAATCAAATTAGATTGAATTAATTATCATTCAAAGTGAACTTTGAGTTCCAAAATGTTGTCATGAAAATTTTAAGATTTTTTACTTGTGTTTAAGATAGCCAAAGAATGCAATCAAATTTTTAACTTATTATGTACTATGATAATCATTATACATCACTTTTTTGGGTGAAAAGTGGTTCACCCTTAATGTGTTTTCACCTTAAAAGTACATTCTACTATGCTAAAACTTGTCAACATGTTAAAAATGAAGTGCTTTATGTTTCCAAAAATGTGGAAAATGTTTTAAACAATGTTATGTAAGGTGTGACACATGAGGGCTTGAAGAAAATCATTCAATTTGTCACAATTTTCTACCCACTCTAAAAGGGAAAGCCCATGCTTGAATATGAAAGCATGAAAATTTTGCGATAGTTCCTTCAAATGAATAATTGTTCATAGAAGCATTTGTAAGACAATATATTGGTTTATGGTTAAAATAATGCATGACATTACCAAGTTGATAACCATTACAAAATTTATGAATGCAACATCTCCACCTCTTGTGATGAAGTTACAAATGTTGATAATCAAAATTAGTTGTCCTTACATGCATATGGGTGAAAGCAAGTAAAATATACACAAAAAGTAGTGTAAGCAACAAAATATTAGGGTCCCTAAATAAAATCAATAACAATAGATGATTTTATTGGGATAATAAAAATAAATTTAGGTACATTATTTCTTAACTCTTGTTCATATGGAATTCAAAAGTTAAATTGTTATAATCATGTTTTTTTAAACTATTTGTAAGTACTTGAATTGGACCTAAAATTTGTGGTAGTTTGAAAAGTAAAATTCAAGTACACTTGAAAGTAGGTGAAATAGTTTTGCAAGTATTTGGTTTTTGTTTCAAGCACCTCAATATTGATGTGGTGAACATTTTAATATATATATTTTGGTTAATGGAAATTTTTTTCATAGTTAAAATCATCCCCAACCCTTAAAAAATGACATAATTTTTAGAAATATTTTTGGGGTACTTTTTCAAATCCAAATGATATGACACAAATTGCTTTGAAAAGCTAGAGGGACACTGGAGATGCCCATGAAAAGAACTAAAAGTTCTGTCTATTTTAAAATGATAAAAAAAGGTTAGAAATTTGAAAAAATATTTTTTGGGTGTTTTCAAATAGAATACAAAATGACAAGTATGTACAAATATTTTGCTTGCACTCATATGTCATTAAAGAATTGTCTCAAATTCCAATTTTGATATCCTTAGGTGTAATCACATAAACAAAGGTTACATCAAATGTAATGCCTACTTAGTTTTTCACATTTAAAAGTGTTGATTTAATTTGGTGTTGAAAGTATAAGACTTTTACATATTATATGGTTCTTAATATATTATTGGAACATGTGAATTAATTTGAAAAATATCCAATAAATAAAAAAAATTCAAAAACACTCATTAAACATTATAATAATTATTTTTAAACACAAAAAAAACTTGTAAATGGGTTTCAAAACTTTTTTAAATGACATTTTTTTGAATTATTTTACAAAAACCTTGACATAATAGTATTTATTAAAATTCAAGATTTTAAAAGATTTTTTTGAAGACTTTTGTGAGAATATTTTAAGGAATACTCTCCCAAAAGCAATCCCCTAAGCAAGTGGATGTGGTTCATGTTATCCCATTGGCACCTTCCTTGAAAAGGTGATAAAGGGACTGATTTTGGAATTTTGATTATATTCATCACTTAAACATTGTTGATTGATGGTGGTCTATAAATAAGTGAATCATTGTCCTCTAAACTCATTTGTTTTGGAGCTAACAATGTGAGTGTTTTTCAAGGTGCTAGTTTATTTTTGTTTTGCATAGGAATTTGGCACGGCAAGTTGCCATCTTGTTTTGTTGTTAATTTTGTAAGTTTTGTTTTTGTTGTGATTGGATAGGATTTACAACTAGGGTGGCATTTTTTTGTTTGATGAAAAAGTTTTGGAGGTGATTTTGGTGTTTTTGGAATGATTTTTTAGTTATCATTTTTTGAGGAGTTGGACCCCATAAAGCCTTAGGCACCCAAAGTGCAGAGGTGTGAAAGAAGTGTGGGAGAAGAAAAATAAAACAAGTCGACAATGGGTCCGGCTTCTATTTATATCTTATTATTATCCTTCTAACTTTTATCTCTTTTCTCTTTCTTTCCTCACTTTCTTCCCCTCTTTGTCTTTTTTTGTCTCTTTTGTGATGTCAATACGTGTAGGGTGTGGTAACAAGTAGTGGTGGCAACTTCACAACCACCATTACTATCATTAGTTGAGAGGAATTTAATTCGTCCTTTTGTTAGTCCAAAGGTGAGGTGTGGTTCATTAACCTAAATAATTATGGGGCTTTTAAAATGAAATAAGTTCACCCCACCCTCGTCATTTCACATTGTCTAAAATTATGTCACTACAAAGTTTTTACATGTTCATCATGTTGCAATTTTAACTAACATAATTCATTACTAGTTGAAATAATTTAGCATAGTTTACATAGATTAAAATAACCTATAATAAAATAGCTTAGAATAGTTTGGGATAACCTATATAATAACCTAAAGTGAAATGGTCTAAAATAATGAAAAAAACATAAAGTAAAATAACCTAAAATTTAATAGCCTAAAATAACTTAAAGTAAAATAGCTTAGAATAGTCTAAAGTGGAATAACTTAAAATAACCAATAATAGCTAGGGGTAAAATAACTTAGATTACTGTAAGGTAGAATAGCCGATAATGGCTTATTATATCCTAGGATGGATAAATAGAAAAGGGGAACCACAATGGTTGGAACTTGAACTCCATTGTATTCATTATTATTCTTTTGGAGTTTTGAAATTTGCCCAAATTTGGGAGGTTTAATGGCTTCCAAAAGTTCATGTGGTTTGGCATAGGTTCGGGATAAACGGTTTCAAGGGGTCCAACTTGGGCCTCCCTTTTTATTTTCATTTTTAAAAAATCTTGAATTTGAGGTTTAAGAAGGGACATGTTTTGGACCAATCTAAACCTACCACATTGGGGATTTTATTTTATCTTTAATATATTTCAGATATTTCAGATTTTATTTCATTTTTTCAACTTTTTCATCCATGTCATATGTTATTCATACATAATCTATATGTAAAATCTTTCATTACAATTCTAGTGGGCGAATAATAGGTTAATGATTAAACAAGGATTTCTTAATCTATTCAAAAATTGGACAATATTTGCCCTATGACTGAACATGTCATGACATCAAGTGACATGAGTGACATGAAAAAAAACATTTAATTTTTTTTTGGGGTTCTTTGGAAATCGATATCTCCCACATCAAAGGACATATGAAGAATCCACCAAACACATTGAACTTGAAAGTAATTTAAGGGTCTACAAATTATGAAAATAAATCTACTTGACAAAATTTGATTGATGCCACATAGTTAGCAACAAAGATATTCCAAGCTTGGGCTAGCCTCATTAAGTTTTTCACTTCTTTCAATAATGTTAACAAAACTATTAGCCCATATGTCGCGCTCCCAAGTTCCTTGTAGACCCACTTGAGGGTCCAAGTATGCGGCAATGCGGAAGGAGTTGGAACTTGGAGCACGATCCCGACTTCCAGCACTAGAGGGGGGTGAGAGGGGCGTGTTAGAAGTCCCGGGAAAGACTAGGAAGAATTGACAAGCTTACTCACTCACACAGGCCTGCATGAAACCACACAAAGTGGTTAAAACTCATTCTGGATCCCTTTGGTGTTGGGACAAGCCACGGGCAACACGGACACACAAGACTCACCACGGCCCGGACCTTGGGGGAAGCCACCACCTTCCCCCTTATAGTATACTCTGTGACTC
>Ga0116231_10004685_pt1 | contig 27549 bp, 25 predicted proteins | sample S1TSphgellanicum_2_FD_89695 | JGI IMG/M metagenome (GOLD analysis project Ga0116231, IMG submission 89695) | Host-associated microbial communities from peat moss isolated from Minnesota, USA - S1T2_Fd - Sphagnum magellanicum MG | ecosystem: Host-associated > Plants > Peat moss > Unclassified... | reverse complement strand
GAGCAGGCTCGAAGCCGTTGACTTGACGTGGCTTTCCCGCCGTGCACCGATGTGTGCGAGAACTCGGTCGGTAGGTCGCGTTATCCATGGGGGGCGTATGAGCGGTGAAACTGTCACGCGGGCGAATCTTGCTGAGTCCGTGCACGAAGAAGTTGGGCTGACCCGACAGGACTGCGCCGCCCTAGTAGAGCGGACCCTCGATCTCGTCGCCGAAGCGCTTGAACAAGGCGAAATCGTCAAGCTTTCCGGGTTTGGCGTGTTTCAGGTCCGCGCCAAGCGAGCTCGAATGGGGCGCAATCCCAAGACGGGTGAGCCCGCCGCCATCGACCCGCGGCGAGTGATCAGCTTCCGCGCTTCGCACGTCATGAAGGCGCGGGTCGATCAGGCGCAGCGCGGCTGAAGCCGCAGGAGTGGGACCGGTGAAGGGCCCAGAGGCATTTCGGACGATCTCCGAGGCCGCCGCCGAACTCGGCGTTCCCCAGCATGTGCTGCGGTTCTGGGAAACGAAATTCTCCTTTATCCGGCCCATGAAGCGCGCTGGCGGGAGGCGCTTCTATCGCCGCCAGGATCTTGAGGTCCTGCGCGGCGTTAGAACCCTGCTCCATGACGAGGGCTATACCATCAAAGGCGTTCAACGCCTGCACAAGGAGCAGGGTGTGCGCAGGGTGTTGGCGGCCGCGTCGGGTTCGGGCGCAGCCTCGACAGAGCTCGCGCCGGCGGCGGATACAACCTCCCTTGGAGAGGGCCAAGCCTCGCTCGTCGAGGCGCCTGTTCCATTGCGCACGGATACGGTGTTGGCCCTGTCTAGACCCGTTCTCGACACGGCCGCGCGCCTGCGCCTAGGGGAGATTTTGGGAGATCTTGAGAGCACAAAGCTCAGAATTGACGCGCTTTTGTCTTCCGGCCCGGGCGCCCTCGAAAATTCCTGATTGCGGCCGCCCGGGCGCCCCTCTATACCCGCGCCTTCGTCGGAGCGTAGCGCAGCCTGGTAGCGCACTTGACTGGGGGTCAAGGGGTCGTGGGTTCGAATCCCGCCGCTCCGACCATCGAAAATAGAGGGTTAGGCGAACCTCGCCTAACCCTCTTTTCATTTCGGGGGCGTGTCGCGTCCGACTGGAGCGCCGCCTTCAGCGCGCGCATGGTGGACGACGCTCGCCCTGACGGCCCTTGCCCCCCAGGGCCATTGTCGAGGGCGCTGTGGCCGGGCCATCGTGGCATGGCGGCATGAATGAAGCTTCGCCGCGCCACGGTTGAGTAAAATCCCAGCGGCCTTTACCTTGCGCGCGTGCGGGTTCCACAAGGGGCGTTCGCACCCTCCCATCCTCCTGTCCCGTGTCCGAGGGAGCCCGTGCGTTGATACCATCGTCGGACCACGGGCGAGACCAACTCCGCCCGGGGCTGCAGCCACGGCACATGACGCTGCTGGCCCTCGGCGGGGTCATTGGCGCAGGCTTGTTCGTTGGAAGCCGCGTGGTCATCCAGTCCGCCGGGCCGGCGGCGGCCGTCTCGTTCCTCCTGACGGGGGCCTTGGTGGTTCTGGTCATGCGCATGTTGGGTGAAATGGCCGTGGCCATGCCTGGGACGGGATCTTTCTATGAATTTGCTCGCAACGCATTGGGCGGCTTCGCCGGATTTCTCACCGGGTGGATGTACTGGTATTTCTGGGTGATCGTCGTCGCCATTGAAGCCATTGCAGGCGCGGATCTCGTTAGGTACTGGGCGCCGAGCGCGCCGCAATGGAGCCTCAGCGGCTCCCTCCTCATCGGCATGACCCTGGCAAACCTTTTGTCGGTACGCGTTTTCGGCGAGTTCGAGTTCTGGCTGGCCTCCATCAAGGTTGGGGCGATTGCGCTCTTTCTGATCTTCGGCGTTCTTTTTGTTTTCGGTCTTTGGCCAGGCGGGGTGCGGCACCTGCAAAACTTCACTCGTCATGGCGGCTTCATGCCGAAAGGGGCCCTTCCCGTACTGACGGGGGCTGTTGCGGCGACGGGTTTTTATTTTGGCGCGGAAATTGTGACCATCGCCGCGGCGGAGACGCGCGAGCCCGCCATCGCGGTGGCGAAAGCCACCAATGCGGTGATCAGCCGGGTGGTGCTGTTTTACGTTTGCTCAATCCTCCTCGTCGTCGCCATCGTGCCGTGGAACTCCACAGCTATAGCGACCCCCTATGTGAGCGCCTTGAGGGCTATCGGCCTTCCTGGGGCTGCGGACGTCATGAATGCGGTGATCCTCACTGCAGTCCTTTCAGCGTTGAATTCGGGGCTTTACGCGTCCTCGCGCATGCTTTTCGCCCTCACCCGACGCGGTGATGCGCCGTCCGCTCTGGCCTGGGTCAGCCGACGCGGCGTGCCTATACCAGCCGTCCTCCTCGGTGCGGTTGGCGGCGTCTTCGCCGTCGTCATGTCTTACGTGTCTCCAGGCGCAGTCTTCGCCTTCCTGATCAATTCTTATGGAACGGTGGCGTTGTTCGTCTATCTCCTCATCGCCCTGTCCCAACTGCGGCTGCGCCGCCGCCTTGAGCGAGAGCACCCTGAGAGATTAACCCTAAAGATGTGGGGGTTTCCCTACCTGACCTATATCGCCATAGCCGCCATGGTCACCATCCTCGCCGCCATGGCCTTCATTCCAGACCAGAGGTCGCCCCTCGCCATGGGCGTCGCCAGTTTGCTTGCTTTGGCCGGCGCCTACGGTTTGCGCGCCCTATGGCCTGGGCTGGCGGCGTCACAGAGCGAAAGGTGAGGACGCTTTCTACTTCTCTCGGTTCATCCACGTGATTAGCGGGATCAGGGGCGCGCCCCAGAGGGTCCCCGCCAAGAGGAAAAAGATAAGCTTCACAAACCACTGATCGGGCAAATGATCAGCGACGGCGACGACCACGCAGACGTAGGCGAACAAAAAGAGCAGCATCAGGCCGCTGCCGATAAGCTTCTTCAGGCGTACGGGCATGGCGAGCTCCTGGTGGACGCCCAGATCACGTTCGGGGCCTCACGTGGACGGCGCGGATGGACGGACGCTCCTAGAGGTGGCGCCCCAGCGGCTGAACATCAAGCCACAACGCGCAGCGCAACACGCGCTCCGGGCCGGCGCCAAATTGTCCAGTGCCGCTGGCGGCGGCTTGCGGCGGACGCGGCGCGCTTTACATGGCGTTGATATGCCGCCGTGCCGGCGCGAGGAGAGCCCCGCTCCATGAGTTGGGAGACCATCATGACGCCCAGGCGCGGTGGACCTGGGGCGCCCTACGGTTTAGTCCACCCACGGGGCGACCAGGAAAGTCAGTCTATGCGTTGGAGTTATAACCTGGAGCGCTCGTACATAGCCGCCATGTGGTTGGCTTTGGTGGCGGGGCTTGTGGTGGCCATGGTTCTTGTGGGCGGCGCGACGCGCCTCACTGGCTCGGGCCTTTCGATAACTGAATGGCGCCCCGTGACCGGGGCCTTGCCGCCCCTGTCCGCGCACGGCTGGGCGCTAGAGTTCGCAAAGTATCAGCGCATTCCCCAGTACCAGCTCATCAACCGTGGAATGTCCCTTTCTGCATTTAAGACCCTCTACTGGTGGGAGTGGGGTCACCGGCTCCTTGCGCGCCTCGTGGGGTTGGCGATTTTGGCTCCCTTCGTAGGGCTTTTGCTAACGCGCCGCATACCGCGCAGACTCATCTGGCGTTGCGCGCTTCTCGCTGGGCTTGTGGCGTTAGAGGGGTTTGTGGGGTGGTGGATGGTGGCGAGCGGGTTGGAAGCCCGGGTTTCCGTGGCCCCGGAGCGGCTCGCTACGCACTTGTCCATAGCCCTCGTCATATTCTCCGTGGCGGTTTGGACCGCCCTTGAGGCTTGGTTCGGGCGGACACGCTCTCCCTTCGGCGCGGCCCGGGCGCTGAGTGTCGTTTCCGGCGTCCTCGTGGTCATGGCCTTCTTTCAAATCATGCTGGGGGCGCTAGTGGCCGGCAACAAGGCTGGTCAAGTCTATACGGATTGGCCGCTTATGGGCGGCCGCATCCTGCCTTCCGACTATGCGCCCAAGGGGGCGGGGGTTTGGGATGTCTTGGCCCACAACCCTGCGGCGGTGCAGTTTAATCACAGGCTAGGGGCCTACGTGCTCTTCACCATCGCCGTTGCGTTCGCGGCCTATCTCTGGCGCACGCCCCGCGTCGTTGCGCCGATTAAGATCGCCGCGCTTGTTCTTGCGGCGGCCGTGATGATGCAGGCCACTTTGGGCGTTCTGACGCTGCATTACGCGGCGCCTCTGGGCCTGAGCATGGTTCACCAGGTGGGGGCCGTGTTCGTCCTTGGAGCGGCCCTAGTTCTCGCCTGGCGAATCCAACGTACCTAAATCGCCGGCTTTTCATAGGTATTATGATACCGATATAAAAAACTGTTCAGATTCAGGTATTTGTCTCCCGTTAGACTGTTTGTCCGCCATTGACAATGTGCGCGGGGCCCTTTATTCCCCGCTCCCTCGCTACGGCGCGGTAGCCTAGCGGCCCTGTCTCTGGATGGCCCTTCAATGTTGAAAACCACGGTTTCCCTGAAACCGGCGGATGTTGAGAAGAAATGGATCGTGATCGACGCGGAAAACGCCGTGGTCGGTCGTCTGGCTTCCTTCATCGCCATGCGTCTGCGCGGCAAACACCGTCCTGACTACACCCCCCACGTGGACTGCGGCGACTATGTCGTCGTCATCAACGCCGACAAGGTGAAGTTCACCGGACGTAAGCTGGAGCAGAAGACCTACTATTGGCACACCGGTTATCCTGGCGGCATCAAAGAGCGGACGGCTGACAAGATCCTCGGAGGGCGTTTCCCGGAGCGAATCCTGGAGAAGGCCGTGGAGCGCATGTTGCCCAAGGAGAGCCCGCTTGCCCGCCGGCAGATGACGCATCTTCGCATCTATGCTGCGGCCGAACATCCGCATGCCGCCCAGAGCCCGGAGACCATCGCGTTCGCCGAGCTGAACGCTAAGAACATCCGGAGCCAATAATCCATGAGCGATGTGCACTCTGACGACCGCGCCGCGCCCGCCCAGGGTTTCGACGCGCTGAAGGCCCTTTCCTCAGCCAATCTCGCCGAAGCGGCGGCTCCTGCGGAGCCTAAGATTGACGCCCAGGGTCGCGCCTACGCGACCGGAAAGCGCAAGAACGCCATAGCCAAGGTTTGGATCAAGCCAGGCACGGGGAAGATCACGATCAACGACCGCGACCAGGCTGTTTATTTCGCAAGGCCTGTTCTGCGAATGATGATCGCACAGCCCCTTGAGGTGACCGATCGCCTCACGCAGTTCGACGTCGTCGTTTCCGTTCAAGGGTCGGGGCTCTCTGGTCAGGCCGGCGCCATCCGGCACGGCATCTCTAAGGCGCTTACCTATTATGAGCCGAGCCTGCGCCCAGTGTTGAAGCCCCACGGCTTCCTGACCCGCGACAGTCGCGTCGTTGAGCGTAAGAAGTACGGCCGCGCGAAGGCCCGTCGTAGCTTCCAGTTCTCGAAGCGCTAGGCGCGGTCTCACCGCGTGTGGAGGGGCGCTTCGGGAAACCGAGGCGCCCTTTTTCATTTCTGCCCCAAGGAGGCGGAGCACCATGGTGGCAAAAGTGTTCATCGACGGCGAGGCCGGCACTACGGGCCTGCAGATCCGCGACCGTCTTGCCCATCGTCGAGAGTTCCAGTTGCTCTCCATCGACCCCCATCGGCGCAAGGACGAAACCGCCAGACGCCTCCTGCTCAACAGCGCAGATTTTGTCCTGCTTTGTCTCCCCGACGAAGCGGCGCGCGAAGCGGTCAGTCTCATCGATAATGAGGCGGTGCGCGTTATCGACGCCTCAACAGCACATCGGACGTCCGAAGGCTGGACTTACGGCTTTCCCGAACTCGCAACAGACCAGGCTGACGCCATCCGTCGGGCGCGGCGCGTGGCCAATCCGGGATGCTACGCCACCGGAGCCATTGCGCTGCTCCGCCCCCTCGTCGACACGGGCCTGTTGCCGAAGGACTGGCCTATAAGCATCAACGCCGTCTCAGGTTATACCGGCGGCGGCCGCGCCATGATTGAGGAGTTCGAGGCGCACCCGACGGGTGGGCCCCGTGCGCCGCCCTTCCGGATCTACGCCCTTGAGCTTGCGCACAAGCACATACCAGAGATGGCCTATCACATCGGCCTTAGCCATTCGCCGGTCTTCGCGCCTTCCGTCGCTCGCTACGCACAGGGCATGATTGTCGAAATTCCCTTGCCGCTCTGGGCCGTGCCTGGGCGGCCGACCGTAGCCGATGTTCACGCCGTCTTAGCTGGGCGCTACTCCGGAACAGGGTTTGTTGAGGTCATCGGGCTCGAGGCCGCCGCGAAACTGAAAACTCTTGATCCGGAAGGCTTGAATGGAACCAACCGCCTGCAGCTATTTGTCTTTGGCAACCCCGCCGCTGGTCAGGCGCGTCTCGTCGCTCTTTTGGACAACCTTGGCAAGGGCGCAGCAGGCGCCGCCGTGCAGAACCTTAACCTCATGGCTGGCCTGCAGGACGGGGCGGGGTTGTCCTCCGACTAGGACGCGGCGCCCCTTCGTGGCGGCCATGGAATGAAACTGGAGGTCCGGCGCATATACTCCTCATAGCCGGGTCTGCGCCCTTTCATCCGCCCCTCCACCGTTGGGGCGCCGCTCCCTTTGGTGAGCAGGAAGGTAATCAGAACGGGTCCGACAATGGAGTAGACCCCTGCGGGCGTTCCAGCCGCCGCCAGATACATGCCCCACCACGCGCAGGCTTCGCCGAAATAATTTGGATGGCGGCTATAGCGCCAAAGACCCCTATCCATGATCTTGCCCGACATTGCGGGGTCGGCTTTGAAGGCGGCGAGCTGGCCGTCGGCTAAGGCCTCGTAGCCTATGCCGAAGACCGCGAGCACGGCGCCCGCATAGGCCATGAGGTCCAGGCGCCCCCCGGGGTCGAGTTGTCCAAGCTGTACCGGCAGAGCGACGATGAGCTGGAGCGGCGCCTGCAGGGCGAACACGAGCAGGAGAGACGCCCGAGCGAAGCTCCATCCCCGCACCGCTTGCGCATGAGAGAGCATGGCCGTGTAGCGAGGGTCCGCGCCCTGACGCCTCCAACGCGCGAAGAGATAAAGCCCAAGGCGAAGGCCCCACAGGCTGACAAGGCCCGTCAATAGGCCGGCACGGATGGTCCGCGAGCCGCCGGTGAAATAGGTTGTCAAGGCTACGACCACCATGCCCAACGGCCACCAGGCGTCGACAAAGCTCACGTCTTTCAGCTGTAGGCTCAGGAGCCAAAGGAGGACGACGCAGACGGCGAGGACGCCTGCGTTGATGAGGAGGAGCGTCAGGACGGGCATGTGGGGGTTCCGGAACGGCGCGAGCGTAGGGGTGAAGATAGGGTCTTGGCTGAGAAAGCACTATCGGTCCCGATCATAGCCGCGGCGGAGGCGCCCCCGTCTGGGGCTGAACGCGTGCTCCTCGCGCGGTGATTAGGCGCTAGCGGCGGGTCGCGTGTCGGCGTCATCTTTGCGCGCTTCGTAGACGTCGCACGGTTCGTGACGGGCGCGCGCCTCGGCGTAGACGAGGCGCTCTCCCGTGCGCCGCATGCCGCATGCGGCCATGACGGCGAAGGAGCGGCTATTGTCTTTCTGTCCAGCCGCCTCGATGACTTTTGCGCCAAACCTTGAGAAGCCCGCCGCCATCGCAGCAGCGACAGCCTCGCGTGCGTAACCTTCGCCCTGATAGGGCTCCCCGATCCAGTAGCCGAGGGTCGCCCGGTCGTCGGCCTGCGGGTCGCGACTGAGAACAACCCACCCTACAAGCTCTCGCCGCTTTTGGAGTAGGATAGCGTAGGGAGCCGCGAGCCCTCGCTGCGCCTGCCCGCGCATGTCCGCAATCACGGCTAGCGCCATGGCCGAAGAAAAGGGGGTCGGCCAGAAGGCGAGCCTTTGGCTTATGCCGGGCGTCATAAGGCGTGAAGTTGCCTCTGCGTCAGTGTCTTGCACGCACCTCAGGGTCAGCCTGGGCGTCCTCAGGATCTCCATCGCCGTTGGAGCGCAGTTTTTGATCTCGGTCATGGCGTGTGGGGCTTCGCGCTGCTTGGGGGAACTGGACGGCCGTCTGCTGTCCGCCTCACCTTAAGTCCAGAACGCGCCTTGAATAGCACTCCATCAAAGGGCGGGGGGAGGGCGCGCCGCGGGCCGACCGCTTTACAGGCGTGGCGTCTCCGCAATCACGCCGCACAAAAAGAGCGCCGTATGCGCCAGCCCGCCTCGGGCAGCCTCAGGCGATAAAACCCGCGCGAGCTTAGCGCCTCTCAAAAAGTCCCTGAATGATTGTCGCCACCGCTCTTTGCTGACGGCGTGGGAGCTCTTGTATGTTGACGATCTCCGGCACCGTCAGCGCTGCTTTTAGGGCCATGATGGACTGCACGTCGTTGCTGGCCGGCTCCACCTGTGTGGGCGCTCCGTCCAGTCCGTCGAAGAAAAAAGAAATCGGAACGGCCAGACGCATAGCGATCCTGAAAAGGGTGGCCGCCGACACGCGGTTGCCGCCGATCTCGTATTTCTGAACCTGCTGGAACGTGAGGTCTATCGCCTTCCCCAGCTCAGTCTGAGACACTCCAAGTTGCTTGCGGCGAAGGCGAATCCGGCTGCCAATGTGGGCGTCGACCGGATCGTGTGCGAGTTTCTTAGCCATTGGCTTCAAAGGTTCCAGAAGCGAGAGATTTTGAGGGTCAAGCCGATCCAGCGGCGAGGTCGCGGGGCGACTTGGCACCCATGTCCGGAGCGACAGGTCGGGCGCGCGGGTCGCGCGCAGGCGGACTGCCGGTCGGACACCCCGTCTCACATCCTGATGTAAGGGCGGTGGACGAGCTTCTTTTACACATGTTCTGGAACCAAAATCATAAATAACTACAATACAAACTGGCGGGGCTGGCTCTCTAACCAGATCTTATAGGCGAGTGAAAGGCCTGCAGGCATGTCCTTTTCGACCGGTACTACGCTAGTAAACTTTACACCAATTTGATCGGTTTGATACCAAACGCACTCAATAGTGTAGAGGCACGCAAATTTAAATATCATGAGGTGATTATAAGCAAATAAGTCGGCACTTAAAGTTGTTGTGAGGCGCGCGCCGTATTCAGACCAATCGCGAACGCCGCACGAAGCGCTACGCGATCCAGGAAGCTGCATCAGAGCTCCCCGCAACAATGAGCGCCTTCTATCTCGCGTCCGACGCGATGCGCCGCTCTTAGGTGCGGCTATATCCATCATTGGGCTCGCTTCGAACCTGCGCATTCGGGAACGCTGGGCGGGACGCAATAACTTTGACGCGAACTCAAGAGTTTTACGGTACAAATACACGTAAAAAACGAGTTCGGCGGTATTGTGCTTACTAATATGGCCAAAACGCGACTCGCCATTTCCCTTCAATAGCCTACTTGGTCGTTACGCCTAGCGCAGACTATGTAGTTGAATTGGAATTTTACTCAAGATGGCGTCTCGTGACAATATATGGCGTGATTTTCACTCGTTTAAGTGGTATCATAAATCCAATATAGACTGAAAATAACACTGATAAAATCGCGCCATCGCTGATTTTTATGACTGAATGTTAAGCGAAGATCGCGCAAAGAAAAATTGTGTGGATCGGGCTTTGAAGTAGATTGAATAACACACGAAATGGCCTGTTCAGCGTTGACGGTGGGAAGGACTATTAGGTCCCGCACCTCATCCACGCCCCTGAGGGCTGCTCAAAAACTCGTCAGGGCGCCACGGGGACGAAGGTGGGAAGTTAAACGAGGGTGCGGCGATTTCGCGCGCAAGACAGAGGCGGCTGACGCCTGGGCGGTTGGATCCGTCGGCGACGCCGACGGTGCTCAGGACCCTTGCTTAAACCGCCTCGCTAACGCCCGACGGCTCCAGTCCAGTATTTTTCCGCGCAGGAGGTCGGGTGAGACGGGCTTGGCGATGTGATCATTCATCCCTGCGGCAATGCAGTCAGCGAGCTGGTCGTCAAAGACGTTCGCACTGAGAGCTAGGATGGGCGTGTTCCGGTTCGGCCCATTTGAAGCGCGTATCTCCCGGGTGGCCGCAAGTCCGTCTAGACCCGGCATCTGCATGTCCATGAGGATAACGTCGTAAGGCTGCTTGTCGGCCGCCTGCACGCCGTAGCGACCGTCTTCGGCCTCCTCCACGTGGACACCCTCACGCTCTAGAAGGGTGCGGACCAACTCGCGGTTTTCCAACACGTCATCGACGAGAAGAACCTTGAGGTCGGCATGCGATGGGGGCGGGGCGGCGGCGATTCGGGATCGCGGCTCGTCGAGCGCCTGGCTCACCCTCGGGGCGAGGACTGAGAACGTGAAGGAAGACCCGACGCCGGCTTCGCTGCGGACGGTGATGGATCCGCCCATGAGCTCAACCAACTCTTTACAGATAGCCAGACCCAATCCGCTTCCGCCGTACTTGCGGTTCATGGCGGCGTCGAGCTGAGAGAAGCGACCGAAAAGACGATCGATCTTTTCCGCAGGGATGCCGAGGCCGGTGTCTGTGATCGCCACGCGCATTTTGCCCTGTGCGTCATCGTAGGTTGCGGCGAGGGTGACCGACCCCTTATCGGTGAATTTGAGGGCGTTGGTGACGAGGTTCAGAACGATCTGCTTCACCCGGGCGCTGTCGCAAAGGACAAGCGGCGGAAGGGCGTCGTCGATGGCGGTGATGACTGAAAGTCCTTTAGCCGCGGCCTGCGGCTCCAGCAGTTGAATGATGGTGTCCATCAGGCCGCGCGGGTCGAAGGCTTGTGGATCAAGGGTGAATTGCCCCGCCTCAAGGCGCGAGAAGTCCAAAATATTATTGACCAAAGCGAGAAGCATCTGGCCTCCGTCGGCGATCCTGCGAACGTTGCGACGCGCGCGTTCGGACAGGCTTTCGTCGTCGCTCAAAACGCCGGAAAAGCCGATAATCGCAGTCAGGGGCGTTCTGATCTCGTGGCTCATGTTGGAGAGGAAGTTCGCCTTGGCGAGGCTGGCCGCCTCAGCAGCGGTCTTGGCTTCCTGGAGTTCATGTTCGACGGTTTTCAGGCGCGTTATGTCTGTGAAGGTGACGATCACCTTGTCCGGATCCCCATCCGGCCCCACTACCGGATAGGCGTTGCCCAGATACCAGACGGTCTTGTCGTCGCTGGTCCGCCTGTTGCCGACGACGACGTCTCGGACCACAGCCTTTGTGGTGAGCGCAACGCTGACGGGGAACTCCTCATGCCTGAGCCGTTCGCCGGTTTCTCGAACGAACCGCCAGCGCACATCCTCCTTGGTGGCCCCGATCATATCCGCGCGATCCACGCCCAGGAGGGCCTCGGCCATGGGGTTGGCGTAGGTGATGGTGGTCGTCTTGTCGTGCACCACTATTCCGGCGAAGGCGTGATCGAGGATGAACCGGTAGTAGGCTTCCATGGCGAGAATTTTCGCCTCGTAGGTGCGCCTTTGGGTCACGTCGCGGGTAATGCCGATGTAGTGGGACACCTGACCGTCGTCGCCAAAGATCGGCGCAACCGTCAGCTCATTCCAAAAGGTGGCCCCGGACTTGGTGTAGTTCAGGATCTCGCCTGCGAAAGGGCGATGGGCGCCCAGGTCCTCTCGGATCCTAGCGACAACGGCCCGGTCAGTTTCGGGTCCCTGCATGCATGAGCAGGTCTTGCCCAAGAGATCCGCTTCGCTGAAGCCAGTGATCGCCTGAAACGCTGCGTTCAAAAAGATGATCCGCCCATCTGCGCCGGAGAGCAGGATGCCCTCTGACACTGAGGCTAGGGCTTCCACCAAGACTTGAGGGTTCATCGCCAGGGCCGCTCAGAACGCGCGTTGCACACCGCAAACCCCCGTCCGTTGCCGGCGTCGATCTAGCGAGAGGAGAGCGGCCCCGCGCGCTGAGCCTGAATGATACCGGACCCCTTGAGCTCCCACGGCCAGCGGCCTCACGTCCACCATTGTAGGGTCAGCATAGTACTTATCATTTGCAGCCATCAACGATCAAAAGCGGCCAAAATATAGGTGTCGGGCGCGTCAGTTCATCCAGTCATAGGCTCGGATCGGAAATACCGATAGACCCTTGGAGAGATCGAGGTGGAGAATCCTGTGTTACAGGATTTGACGCGCGCGTGCGCAAATGCACTGTCGGTCAATATGACAGAAAACTTGCGCGTGACGTTGAGGGCGCGGGGCTGCGAGACGCAGACGTGTCGCGGCAGAGGCCTAGCATCACTTCACGTCAAGCGTCCGCGCGTTGTCCCCGTCCGCAAAGGGCCAGTCGCCTAAATTGGCGGGCGTGGCGCGCGGCCGGCTGCGCCTCCGCCGTTGGGCCACGGGGCAGGAGAGATTTCGGCGGCGCGAGGTTGCAAGGTCTCGCCCGGCGATTGGCGCGTCGACCCTTGGACAAAGTCAAGCCTTAGGACGAACTAGTTTTTAAGGTTTCAGCCCTAATGTCTCCAGGTCAAGACTTGGAATTAAGGCGGTTGGCATTATTCGTGTTAAACGCTGCTCCAGTCAAAAATTCTAATCGGGAAGAGGCGGCGCGTACTGCGCTTTTACGTTACGCTGAAGTCGATCAGTCGCGATGGTGGGTTCGACCCGCGATAGAGGTTTTTGCGTCAAGTTTTCTCTCTTGCTATAGTTCGCTTGTGACTGCAGCCGTTTGGTTGGCGGGTATGTTGCTCGTCGATGTCCTCAGTTCCTGGGTCCGGCAGCGAATTCTGAAGCGTGACTTCCGGCTGAAACAGCTCATGTACGTCGTCGCGCTTCTCGCATCCCTGCTTTGGGTGGCGCACGCCGTGGTTCTCTGGAGTTGCGTCGGCCTTGTTCCCAACATTGCCGCTGTCATGGACCTCATGACAGTCGCCCTTTACGGCGCCGTCGGTTCCTACCACAGTCGGCCTTTGTTGCTGAACCTTGTCGTTCCTCAATTAGCGACCCTGTGCGTATTATTGGTTAGCTATCTCGCGGCCCACGAATCGCCCTTTGCCGCCGTGATGGCGACCCTTGCCACGATCGGCGCGTGCGGGACGATCCTCATGAACGGCCTCCTCATGCAGGAAGGAGAACTGAAGCTGCGCCGCTCCAACGCGGACATGGCGCGGCTGAACGCGGAATTGGCTAACTTGGCGGAAACAGCACAAGTGGCGAGCGCGGCTAAGTCTTCCTTCTTGGCGAACGTTAGCCACGAGATCCGCACCCCCTTGAACGGCGTGCTTGGCATGGCGCAAGCCATGACCACCGGGGCGCTCACTGAGGAGCAGCGTTCGCGCCTTAAGGTCATCAAGGAGTCTGGCGAAGCCCTCTTAGCCTTGCTGAACGACATCTTGGATATCGCTAAGATTGAAGCGGGACGGATTGAAGTCGAGGACGTGGAGTTCGACGTTGGGCGCTTGGTCGTCAGCGCGACGGCGCCGTTTCAAGCGCTGGCGGACGCCAAGGGCGTTAGCCTCATTATTGATGTGAGTCCCCTCGCTGAGGGGATCTGCCGTGGAGATCCGACGCGCCTTCGGCAGATCCTCGCCAATCTCGTATCTAATGCGGTCAAGTTCACTGAAAAAGGACATGTCCGCGTCACTGTCGGACGTGAGGACCGGCTTCTCGTCGCGAGTGTCGCCGACACGGGAATCGGCATTCCGCAAACCAGTCTTGAGGCCATGTTCCAACCCTTCAGTCAGGTTGACGCGTCGACGACGCGGCGCCACGGCGGCACGGGTCTGGGCTTGTCCATTAGCAAGCAACTCGCGGGCTTAATGGGCGGCGCCATCACGGTGAAGAGCGAGCCTGGTCTTGGCTCGACCTTTACGGTGTCACTTCCCATTGCGCGCGTGCGGGCTTTGGCTGACGCGGGTGACGTATCACAAGACGCAGCCGGCCAGGATCCCTGGGGCTGGCGGGAAAGGGGCGATCCGGCGCAAAGTCCGTTGTGTCGTCTACGCATCCTCGCCGCTGAGGACCATGAAGCTAACCGACTTGTCCTTCAGGCTTTGCTTCAAGCGTCAGGAGCGCATCTCACCGTCGTCGGCAACGGGGAGGAAGCCATAGCCGCGTTCAGATCTGGCGTTTGGGATCTGATCCTCATGGACGTTCAGATGCCCGTTATGGACGGACTTGAAGCGACCCGGCGCATAAGGGCCTATGAGTGCGCCTCTGCCGTGACGCCAACGCCCATCCTCGCACTGACCGCCAACGCCATGCCGGATCAGATCGCACACTATATCCATAGCGGGTTTAGCGGGCACATCGCCAAGCCTATCGACATCGCCGCGCTTTACGCTGCCCTAGAGGCGACCCTCGGGGCTGCGTCGTCTGGGGAGGAGGCGCGCCGAAGGGCCTAAGGGGGGAAGGACGCGTCTCTGCGTATCGATTGGCCGTCCGCACCAGCCCTTGGACTGTGGTCTGAGGGCCGATTTCGTCGTGCACCAAGTCCTCGTCCTGCTCGCCGCCAGCAACGACAATAGTGAAGTTTTCCTGCCGACGTCTCTGCCATCCCGGCGCTAGGGTCGCGGCCCAGGCGGGATCTGTGGTGGCGTTGTTCCTGACATCCACGGAGGGGGTGCGTCGAAAAACGTACAGCGCCTTGGCGGCCGCTCCTTGATGCGGGATTCACTGCACCGCCGTCGCGCCCGTACGAATGATCCCGACCCGCTTATCCTTGACCTATTGCTCGTAATCCCAGCTTGACGCAGACGAGCTCGCATCAACAGCCCCCCGAAACCTCCCCTGATTACGACAGCCTGCACCGCGTCGAACACCGGCTCACGGGTAAAGCCCCGCCCGACATAGGGGTCGTCGACGTAATGAGAATATTCCCCCGTGGTCTCAACATACTGCCCTACGCCATTCTCCCGGACGCGTTTGTCCCGCTCAGCGAGGTATTTGGCATGAAGGGCGTCTAGGTCGCAGTCGATCTGGCCGACGATCTCCGCAATGGTGCGCTCGATATTCATAGCTGCAACTCCCAAAGCTTACCGGGATTAGATCGGCCCAGAGCCATGCGGGCAAGCACCAAGGCCCCTCTAACCCTTTTCTAGAAATCATTTGGGGCGTTGCTGGTCACGCCGAGCGACGCAGACCTGGCGCTTGGGGCCTGGGCAACCCGTCGTTTGGTTTTATGTCCTGTCCTTTGCGGGTGCTTTAAGTCCCGCCGCGGCGCCCGTATGCGCCGCTGACCTGGCGGGAAGAGAAATGCGTCTTTCGATTTCTCGCTACATTTTCCACGTCCAATCGCTCGCCTTGGGCCGGCAGCCTCCCCCCGGCGCGCCTGTCCACGCCCTGCCGCGGACGATGCGGCCTGTATGCGCTCCCGTCGCCTTTCCCGCCTGCAGCGCAAACTGGCCGTTGACGAGGACGTCCTCCACGCCAACGGCAAGCTGCTCTGGCTTGGCGTAGGTCGCGCGGTCGGCGATGGTCTTAGGGTCGAACACGACAACGTCAGCGAAATAGCCCACCTTGAGAAGACCACGGTCCGAAAGGGAAAGATTCTGCGCTGGTAAGCCCGACAGCCGCCGCACGGCGTCCGCCAGGGACACATCGTGGGTCTCCCGCACGTAATGGCCCAGGAGCCGTGCAAAATTGCCGTAGGCGCGTGGGTGATTGTGAGCGAGCAGGAACACGCCCTCGGGAGCGGGCGCCGCTTCGTCGGAGCCGAAACTCATCCAGGGCAGGGCGACTTCTCGGCGGACGTTGTCCTCGCTCATAAGGAAGTAGGCAACTCCGACTCGGCTGCCATCTTCAATGACCAGGTCGACGGCTGTATCTTCTGGGCTTTCGTGCCGCGCGCGCGCTACTTCGCCAAGAGTTTGGCCTGTAAGCGGTTTTAGCTTGGGATTTTTGAACGCCAGGAGGAGCGTGCCCTCAGGACCGGCGCTTGCGAATAGATTCTCCCAGGTCTTGGGGTGGGCGTCATGCATCTCAGCAACAACCTTAGCGCGAATGGCAGGGTCCTTCAGCCGTGCGATCCAAGCCTCAAGCCCGCCATCTTGAACCCATGACGGCATCGCTGCGTCCAGACCCGTAGCGCCGGCCGTGTAGGTGTACATGTCGGCGCTGATGCGAACGCCTTTTGCACGTTCAGCCTCGATCATGGCTATGACTTGGTCGAGCTTGTGCCAGTTGTCTCGGCCGCTTTGCTTAAAATGGTAAATCTCGGCCGGCCCTCCGGACGCCTCAGCAATATCAATGGTCTCCTGCACGCCTTCCATAAGGCGGTCGCCTTCGCTTCGCATGTGCGCGATGTACTCCCCGCCGCACCGCGCAGACACCTTGGCGAGGGCGATGAGCTCAGGGGTCTTGGCGTACGTGTTGGGCGAGTAGATCAGGGCGTCTGTGACCCCGAGGGCTCCCTCCTCCATTGCTTGTTGAACAAGCGCCTGCATCGCTTGCAGTTGAGCTGCGGTAGGCTGCACGTCGGCTTCGCCGAGGAGGTTGACGCGTACCGTACCTGCGCCGACGAACGACGCCACGTTAGGAGAGATGCCTTTTTTCTCGAGGGTTTCGAGGTAGCCGCCGAGGGTCGTCCAGGTGATGGGGTATTTAATGTCGCCCTGCCTCGCCTCGGCGAGGGTCTTCATCTCCGCCGTCAGAGGGCCCATGGAGTCCTCGCCCATCACTTCCAGGGTCACCCCCTGAGCCAGGTCTGAGAGCCCGCGGCCGTCTGCGATCAGACTCTCCTCAGGGTGAGCCAACATGTTGATGAAACCCGGCGAAACCGCCCGGTCGCGCGCGTCAATCTCTGTTTTGCCGTGACCTATGATATGAGGGCTAATCGCGGCGATCCGCTCCCCGCGAATAGCAAGATCGCCTTGAAAAGGGGCTCCGCCCGAACCGTCGTAGATCGTCCCGTGACGAATGACGACGTCATAATTCTCCGCTGCGGCGGCCGCGGCTGTTGAGGTCGCAGCAATTGTAAAAATTAGAATGAGGCTTAACCGGGCCATCGTCTCCCCCGTGCTCCCAAGAACTCTCATACGGAACGGTTGCCTGCGTTAAGTCAAATTCAGCTGGCGTTCGGTCTGGCGTAGATCGTCATTCGGCTTTGTATGGGCGACACTGAAGGGCTTTGTCGGCCACGAGATGGGCGACCGGTTGCACCTCGTCATCGATGGCGTGGACGGGCGCACCCACGATGTGGAGGTGGCGGACGCCTGCCGCATCGACGACATTAGACGCGGCCACATCATCGCGCTAATCCGGCGCCGACCAAGGCCGAGCCTCGGCCGCGCGGCTCAAACGCCTCTACAACGCCATAGAACGCGCTGTTGCCGACCTGCACACCCCGGCCCTGAAGGAGCGCATCGCCGGCCTGAAAGCAAGCCGCGACCAGGCCGACGCCGCCAGTAGCCAGGCGCTGGCCGAAAGCGCAGGCCAAAAGCTTGGACTGCGCGAGGTGGATGAGGGGATATGGGTCGTCAGCTTCATGCGCTACGACCTTGGCTTCATCGACTTGGAGCAGAAAACCTTGCAACCCCTCGACAACCCGTTCGGCCCGAGGTTGGTACCCATGTCCTAGGAACAAACCGTCACCCATGTGTCCGGTCCGTACAGTTTCGAGTTGGCGGACGGGGTGGGATTCGAACCCACGGTGAGCGTAAACCCACGGCGGTTTTCAAGACCGCTGCCTTAAACCACTCGGCCACCCGTCCAGGACGATGCTTCGGCGACACTTCGCCGATGCGATGCGAGTTTCGCATCGCCAGGCGGATGCGAACGCCTAGCCCTGTTCCAAACTGCGCTTGACCTCCTGTGTCGCGCGTGCCGGCGGTTATTGAAGCGGGCCTTAACGAACGTCAAAGGGAAAATGATCCGCGCCAAGGGGACGCCGTGGGTCTCGTTGGGGCGCCGGCTTGGGCCGCCGGCGACAGGGGGCACCGGCATACAAGACTATTAACCATCTCCCTTAAACTCGATTTCAAAGCGATCCGCTAGGTTGCAGCCCTCTTTGCGGCCGGAAGGTTTGGCTGTCGCTCCGGCCGCAGAGTTGGGGCGCGTTTGGCTGGGGTGGACCAGAATGGTGGACAGCGCCGGAGCGCGGCGGTGTACGGTGGTGGGGAGGGGGGCCGTCCTCGGAGCCTTGCTTGGACTGGCCGTTAGCGGTTGCGCCAGCATGTCGCCCACCCCACAGCCCCTTGCGTGGCCAGGGCCTCGCGCCTCCCCTGCTGCGGCGGCGCCGTGGTCATCTAGCGCGGTCGCCCAGGGACAGGTCCGCAGAAAAGTCGGCGCGCCCTATCAAGCGGGCGGGGTTTGGTATGTGCCCGCCGAACAACCCAGCTATGACGAGGTCGGTTTAGCGTCGTGGTACGGCCAGAGCTTTCAGGGACGACCGACCGCCGACGGCGAGATCTATGAGATGAGCGGGCTGTCGGCCGCGCACGCCACCTTGCCGCTCCCCTCCATCGTTGAGGTGACGAACCTTGAAAACGGCCGCCGTCTTGAAGTCAGATTGAATGATCGCGGACCATTTCATCCAGGACGAATCATCGATCTCTCCGTGGGCGCGGCAAAGGCCCTCGGCTTTTATCAAAAGGGCACAGCAAAAGTGCGTGTCCGCTTTATCCGCGCCGCCCCGCTTATGGACCCGAACGCCAGCGGCTTCACGATCGCATCCGATCCCACGCTGCGTTGGCCCCCCCCGCCGAGCCCTTTGGCGCGTAGTCAGCCTGACTGGGCGCGTCAAGGTCAGGCCAGTGGGACGTTCACCGTTCAGGCCGGCGCCTTTGCTAGCCGCACCAACGCCGAGCGCGCGGCCTCCCGCCTTGCCTTGGCGGGGCGGACGAAGGTAACACGGCGAGGGGGATTGAGCGGTCTCTACCGGGTGGTGATCGGCCCTTTTGCGGATTCGCGCCGGGCGCAGAACGTGCGTGAACAAGCGGCTTCCCTCGGGTTTCCGGGCGCTCGGGTGATTAGCGGGGCCTGACGCTTTAAGAGCGCTTGCGCGCCGGCCTGAAGCATAAGATGTGAGAGGCGTGAGCGAGGCGCGGTTCATCACATTTGAAGGCGGGGAAGGGAGCGGCAAGTCCACTCAGATCCGGCTGCTCGCCCAACGCTTGAGCGCGTTGGGTCATGAGGTTGTCGTCACGCGCGAGCCAGGAGGCTCCACGGGCGCTGAGGCGCTAAGGACACTCCTCGTCAATGGGCCTACGGATCGCTGGTCGCCACTCTCAGAGACGCTCATCCTCTATGCGGCCCGCGCTGATCACATCGAACGAACTATATCCCCCTCCCTGGATCGCGGAGCATGGGTTTTGTCCGATCGCTTCGCCGACTCTACGCGGGCGTATCAGGGCGCTGCGGGCGGCGTCGACCCTGGCTTCATAGCCGCCCTCGAGACCAGGGTTTTGGGTCCGGTGCGCCCGGCCTTGACCCTGTTGCTCGATCTTCCTGCGGAAAGCGGTTTACGGCGCGCGTCAGTCCGAAGCGAGGGCGAGACCCGGTTTGAGGAGAAGGGCCTCGCATTTCACAAAGCGCTCCGCAGGGCGTTTCTCGAGATCGCCGATCTGGAGCCGGACCGATGTCGCGTTATCGACGCTGAGCGCGGCATTGACGACGTCGCTGCGGCCATATGGGACCTTGTCCGATCACGATTTGGTCTGAGCAGCGCGCCATGAGCCAGGTGGATGAGACGCATCCGCGGGACCGCTTCACCCTTAGTCACATCGAGCTTCAAGGCCAGGCCCTGGAAAGCGCCATGGCGAGAGGTCGGCTGCCGCATGCCTGGCTCCTCGCTGGACCCCAGGGTCTCGGAAAGGCCTCGTTCGCGTTCCGCGCAGCGCGCCGGCTCCTCGGCGCCAAGTCGGATCCGCGTTTTGGCGTGCTTGGCGCATCGCCGGAGGACCAAGTCTGTCGTCTGATCTCCGCCCGCGCCCATCCGGACCTCTTAGTTCTGGAACGGGATGGCGAAGGTGGTCGAAGGAGCATTCCGGTTGAAGAGGCGCGCCGCTTACCGGAGTACTTTTCAAAAGCGCCGGCCCTTGGCGGGCGCAGGATCGCTATTGTCGATGCGGCTGACGACCTGAATGTCAACGGAGCGAATGCTCTATTGAAGACCTTGGAAGAGCCTTCCGGCCACGGCGTACTGTTCCTTGTAGCGCATGCTCCGGGCCGCATTTTGCAGACAATTAAATCGCGGTGTCGCGTCTTGCTTTTCAAGCCATGGCCGATAGAGGACGTGGCAGACCTCCTTTCGAGCGACGCGGGTGTCGATCCCCAGCGGGCGGCCGTTCTTGCCGACATGTCGCGCGGTTCTCCGGGGCGCGCCATGCAGTACGCAAGGAACGACGTTGTCGAGATTGAGCGCTTCGCGCGAGCGCTTACTGCGACCGACGGAAGGGTCGCGAAGGCGGACCTTCTGCGCGCGTGCGACGGCTTTCGAGGCGAGGAAGGCGGCGCCCGTTTCGCCCTTCTGGTCGATCGGGTCGGCGCCGCGATCCAGGCCCGCGCTTTGGCTCAGGGCGGACAAGGCGGCGCAGCCTGGGCTGAGCTTTGGGAGAGGCTAGGGGGCCTATCCGCAGCTGTAGAAGGCTTGAACCTTGATCGGGCGGACGTCTTCCTTAGCGTTGTCGCCCAGATTAACAAGGTGGCGGGGGTCTGATGTTGATCGACAGTCACGTCAACCTCCACGCGCCCCAATTTGATGAGGATCGCGAAGCAGTGATCGCTCGCGCGCGCGAAGCGGGCATCAGGCGCATGGTCACGATCTGCGACCGCGTCTCTGTGTTTGATACGGTTCACGCCTTGGCTATGGCGCACGGCGACATCTGGTGCACGGTGGGAACGCATCCACATGAAGCCAAGGAAAATAAAGAGCTTAATTCTAAAACTCTCATAGCTTTGGCGGGTCGAAGTCGGGTTGTGGGGATCGGGGAAACCGGCCTCGACTACCATTATGATCTTAGTCCGCGACCGATCCAGAGGCAGGTGTTCCTCGCGCACATCGCCTGCGCCCGGGAAACGGGCCTGCCGCTCGTGGTGCATAGTCGCGAGGCCGACGAGGACATGGCCGAGATTTTGGAGGAGGAACACGCGCGGGGTGCGTTCAAAATACTCCTGCACTGCTACACCAGCGGCCCCGAACTAGCCCGGCGCGCCGCAGCCCTCGGAGCCTGGTTCTCCGTCTCGGGCATCGCAACCTTCCGGGCTGCGGAAGACGTCCGCGCCGTCATCCGCGACATGCCCGAAGAGCGAATTATCGTCGAGACCGACTGTCCTTACCTCGCGCCCGCGCCCATGCGAGGGCGGCGTAATGAACCAGCGTACCTCCCGTACGTCCTTGGAAAGTTGGCGGAGATCCGCGGATGGAGCCCTGGAGAGGCGGAGCGGAAGACGGAAGACGCCTTTTTCTCCCTGTTCAGCGGCGTCGACCGATGAGAGACCGGCTGGAGTTCGTCATCCTTGGGTGCGGATCTTCAGGCGGCGTGCCTCGCGCCGACGGCTCCTGGGGCGTGTGCGATCCCCTTGACCCGAGGAACCGGCGCACCCGCTGTTCGCTCCTAGTTCGGCGGCCTGCGGCTCTCGAAGACAAGAGCGAGGCGACAACCGTTCTCGTGGACACGTCTCCCGACCTTCGCCTGCAGACCGTCTCCGCCGGCCTGCGGCGTCTCGACGCCGTCCTCTACACCCACGATCACGCCGATCAGACCCACGGCATTGACGACCTCCGCGCCTTCGCCATCACCATGCGGCGTCGGATTCCCTGCTACATGGACGAGGAGACGGCCGTCAGCCTGCGACGGCGATTTGGCTACATTTTTGAGGCGGAGAAGGGATACCCCGCGATCTGCGAAAGTGTCCCGCTTCCCGAACATGGCTTGCCCTGGCGCGTGGACGGCCCTTCCGGCTCTATTCCTGTCGTGACCTTCGATCAAGATCATGGCGGCATTAGATCTGTGGGATACCGCTTCGGAGATGTCGCATATTGCAGCGACGTCGTAGATTTCCCTGAAGAAGCAATGCGTTCTTTGAAAAACCTTGATGTTTTTGTCATCGACGCTTTGCGGTACGCGCCTCATCCGACCCACGCCCATGTGGCGCGGGCTCTTGAGTGGATTGACGCCTTAAAGCCGCGCCGCTCCTTTCTCACCAATCTTCACGTCGACCTGGACTATTCAGAACTGTCAAGCCGGCTTCCCTCAGCTGTGGAACCAGCCTACGACGGCCTGATGTTCGCCTCGTTACTGGGGTAGGGGAATGATGCAGGGTGACGCCGGCGGTTTGGGCCGCCGTACTCTTTTGACGGGTCTCGCCGCTACCGGGGCTGCCGCTCCCCTGAAGGCCTGGTCCCAGGAGCCCGGCTGGCGCGCCTACACGCTGACGTCTGCGGTTGACGTTTCGGAACTTAAGCTGCCTGTGACGCTCTATATTCCGCTCTTCCAAACTTTACCGAGCTACCAACGCGCCCGTCGACCCGTGATTAGAACCAATGGGGCGGCCGAGGTTGTACGCGATCGCCGTTATGGCGCGTCAATTCTGAGAGTGCGCTGGTCGGGGCCCGACCAGCGTCGTTCGGTCCTTGTCCGGCAGGAGGTCTTCACCCGTGACCGCATCTTGGAGCCTGCTGCGCTCACCGTCGCCGAAAAAGACCTTTGGATTAGCGGAGCAGCGAGTCTGCCCGTGGATGGGATCGTGCGTGAGACGGCCGTCCGCATTGTCGGATCTCGCAGTCGGCCTCGCGAGGCGGCTCGGGCGATTTACGACTGGGTCGTCGACAACGCCTTCAGAGACGAAGCTGTTCGTGGATGCGGGGTGGGGGGCGTGGAGGCCATGCTCCGGACGGGTTACCTCGGGGGAAAGTGCGCGGACATCAACAGCCTAATGGTCGCCCTTTGCCGCGCGGCTGGCCTCCCCGCCAGAGACGTGTACGGCGTGCGCCTCGGCCCATCAGACTTCGTCAGGTGTCTGGGCGCTGGACCAGACGTCACCCATGCGCAGCATTGCAGAGGGGAGGTTTGGTTGGACGGAGAAGGCTGGCTCCCGGTGGATCCGGCCGATGTGGCCAAGGCGGTCAATTGCGCAAAAGCGCCTCTAACCAGCCCTATGATCCAGGCGCAACGCGAGCGGTTGTTCGGGAGCTGGGAGATGAACTGGGCCGCCTACAACAGTGCGACGGACATTAAGCTGCCGGGCGCTCCGTCGGAACCGACAGAACATTTTCTCATGTATCCCATGGCCTTAACATCAATAGGTGAGAGCGATCAGCTCGATCCTGACACGTTCCGCTACAAGTTAACCGCCTCCGCCGCCGCATAGATCCTAAGTCCAACGCAGGGCGGCCGACTGTGACGGATGAGCAGCGCTTGCGCTCGTCTGGGCTAGGGCGCCGCTTGGCCGCTCCATTTGGTTTCTTCAATTCGCCAGATGAGGAAGAAGACCACGATCGACGTTAGGATGGACGTGACGCCGGCGGCGGCGAAGGCGGCGTAGAAGCTTCCCGTCGCGTCGACGATGAAGCCCGTCGCCAGAGGCGCTGCGATGCCCGTCGTGTTCGCAATCCCGTTCATAAGGCCAACCCACTTTCCAGAAGCGCGTGGGCCTGCGAGGCCTTGGGCCGTTGCGTAGATGTTTGGCGTTTCAAGTCCGAAAGCGGCGCCGGCGACGAAAAGGCTGGCGATGGCGACCTTGGCGTCGCCTAAGGCGGCGCCCGCCATGGCCGCGCAGATGACGAGGGGGCTGATGACGAGGAAGGTCTTACGCGACCAGGTGGCGCTAACGCCCGCTTTGATAAGGCGATCTGTGGCCCATCCGGTGAGGAGGCTCGAGACGGCGTAAAGGAGATAAATTTCTCCTCCGGTGACCGCCATCTGCCTCACGCTAAGGCCTTGTGCTTTTACAAGGTAGGTCGGAAGCCATGAGATTACGAAGTAAAATGCGTAGAGCCATAGGCCGTGGCCAAGGGTGGTGCCCCAGAAGGCTGGCTTCGCCATAATCTCCGAAAAGCTTGGCTCGGCCTCCAGCGGTCTTACCGTGGACGCCTCCTGGGACAGTTTGCGCGAGGAGATGAGCCAGGGGAAAAGCCAGAGCAGGGAGACGCAACCAAAAAGGATGAATGTCAGGCGCCAGCCGGCCTGAGCCATAATTTCACCGCCGAAAAATACGCCAAAGGCGGGGCCGAGGGCTATTCCGACTCCGACAAGTCCGTTGGCGAACCCCATACGGTCCGGCTTCAGATGCTGACCAAAGAGCTTTGAACTTAGGGGGAAGGCGGCGCTTTCCCCGACGCCCAGGAGGAGGCGCAAGGTCAGTACAAACGCAAAACTATGGGCCAACCCCGTCATGGCGGTTGCCCCTGCCCAAATCGTCAGGGCGATCGCCAGCACCTGATAGGCGTTAAACTTCTCCGCAAACCAGCCTGCGATGGGGTGGAACGGCACATAGGTCCAGAAGAAGGCCGACAGCAGAATACCGAGCTGCCCGTTGGTAAGCTTCAACTCGTCGCGGATCAAAGGTCCAGCGGTCGAGAGGCTTCCTCGATCCACGTAGTTGATGAGGACGAGGATGGCGAGAAGCCAGATGATGGCGGACGTGAACACGGGCGTATCTGCGCGTGAAACGCCCGTCGCGGTCGCCATCTCTGCGTTCCCCTTCAGCGTCTTGCGGACCCTTGTGTCTGGCGACCCGCATCGTCGTTTGGCTAGGACTGAAACACGTCCGGGCATAGCTTGGCTATCGTCGGCGCGGGAATAACGACGCCTTGGCTGCCTGCGTGCGTCTTTCGCGACCGCCACAGGCCATGCGGCGCGACGATAACGGTTTGGCTGGCGCGGCGACCCCAATGCGCCGCCCGCCCTACGCCGTGTTGGTCCAGAGGGCGATTTTGCTCAGCATTTCGCGGGGACTGATCGGCTTGGCGATATGATCGTTCATGCCTGCGGAGCGGCAGTCGGCAAGTTGCGGGTCAAGGACATTAGCGCTCAGGGCGAGGATCGGTGTCTTTTGGTTTAGTCCGGGGGAGGCTCTAATGACCTGCGTCGCCTCCAAACCGTCCATCCCGGGCATCTGCACATCCATGAGAATGACGTCGTAGGACGCAGCTAAGGCGGCACGCACGCCTTGCACGCCGTCTTCCGCCTCGTGAATGGTGTGACCCACAGCCTCAAGCATCGTTCGGACGAGCTCCCGGTTTTGGGGGACATCGTCGATGACGAGGATCTTCAGCGCCCGCTCGATTTCGTGGCTAGGAGGTGCGTCCAAGGCGTCAAGAGGCGCCGGCGCAGCGCGGGTCGCTGGCGCGGTGATGGTGAAAGTGAAAGTGGAGCCCGCTCCAATGTGGCTTTCGAGCGAAATCTGGCCGCCCATGAGTTCAACGAGTTCTTTGCAGATCGCCAGGCCCAAGCCACTGCCGCCGTATTTTCTATTGATGGCGGCGTCGACCTGGGAGAACCGCTGGAAAATGTCTTCAGTTCTATTGGCAGGTATCCCGCAGCCGGTGTCCGCCACCTGGGTTTTGAGCTTCTGGTCGGGACCGTCATACTCCATCCGCACGCTGATGTGCCCGCTCTCGGTGAATTTAATGGAGTTGGTCAAGAGGTTGAGGAGAACCTGTTTCAACCGCGCGCTGTCGGCCTCCACAAGGTCTGGAATATTTGGGCCGACGGCGACGGCGAGGGTGAGTTTTTTCGCGGCCGCTTGCGGCGCCAGAAGGTGGGTTGTGGCCTCAACCAGTTCCACAGGGTTGAACGGATGTGGATCCAGGATGAATTGACCCGCCTCAAGCCTTGAAAAATCGAGAATATTATTGACCAGCGCCATGAGCATCTGCGCGCCATCTTTTATCCTTTGGACGTTGCGTCGCGCCCCAGCGGTGAGATCCATATCGTCGGCGAGAAGCCCTGAGAACCCTACGATGGCCGTCAGGGGCGTGCGGATTTCGTGGCTCATGTTCGACAGGAACGTCGCCTTGGCGATGGATGCGGCCTCGGCGGCAGCTTTAGCGCGCTCCAGCTCGATCTGGACGGTCTTGAGCTGACTGACGTCTGAAAATGTGACGACCACCTCGGTGACATCGCCCGCTGCGTCGAGCACGGGATAGGCGTTGCACAGGAACCAGTCCGTCTGCCCGTCGCCGATCCTTCGATTGCCCAGGATGATGTTGTTGACGACGGCCCTTGTCGCCACGGCCCTGTTCACAGGGAACTGTTCTAACGGGAGAGGTGTTCCATCCTCCCGGACAAAGCGCCAGCGCGGGTCTGTGTTCATCGCGCCGAGCATCTCGTCTTGGTTCAGTCCAAGGAGCTGTTCAGCGAGGCGGTTCGAGTAGACGATCTCCGTTGTCGCCTTGTGGACCACGATGGCGGCTAGCGCGTTGTCGAGGACGAAGCGGTAATGCCCCTCAAGCTCGATCAGCCGGGTCTCGAAAGCTTTCCTATCAGTGATGTCCCTAACAGTGCCGATAAAGTGTCGCACGGCTCCATTTGAGCCACGCATGGGGGTGAGGCTAATATCGCTCCAAGCCGGAGGGTGGTTTATCTCGTGCGACTCGATTTCCTCGGCGAACGCCTCACCGTTCAGGATTGCTCCGCTAAGGCGACGCATGAGATTTGGATCTGGGTTTTCACCCTGTAACCGCTCGCACAACACAGTGATCTCCTCACCGGCCGCGCAATGGGTTTTGCGGTTGAGGGCGTCGTTGATGAAGATGATTTTGCCGTGTTCGTCGGTGATGAATACGCCCGCGGAGACTGAAGCCATCGCCTGAAGAAAAATTTCGGGCTCGATCATTCGGCTTCTCTTAGTTATCCGGCTTTGGGGTCGCAGGTTACCGATTCAATAATGCCTAGGGGTGCGGGCAGGGGAGGCGAAGCGCCAACACGTAGGCAGCTCAATGACTTTACGCAGGAATTTCAGGAATCTGTCTTCTCCTAGTCGATTGGCGTAGTATTAATGCAGCGATTCATTTGAGTTTATAAGTCTTTGCTTATAGAGGGCTGAAAAATTCTCTTACTCGTCTTGCGGCTGTATTGCAACCTGGTGCGTGGCGGCGCTCACGGCCTGCGGCCTGAGACCACCGTCATGGTCAAAAGACCATAACTTTGATTGAAGTCCTCGCGGTATAGCCTTGAATAAAATATTGAACAGCCGCACGGGCGGGCGCGAGACACAGTTAACATCGAAGGCGTGTATGCGTCGTCGTCCCGGAGCTTAAGGCTTAGAGGGATGTCGGTTTTAAGCCGGACGCGATTTAGCGCTCAGCGCATCAGGCGCAACATGAGCGAATGGCTCTGTTCGGGCCGAGGGCCGCATGTGGCGACGTCGGCGGGCTTGAAAGCCCGCTAGTCTCGCGAGCTAATAATTTCCGATAATATATCTTATGCGCAAATTGTTTGTAGCCGCCAGTTAGCAATGTCGCACCCCAGCCAGTTGGCGATGGCGCCCTCCCCATCTTGCCTGGGAGGTCCTCCAAAGCGGCGTTGCACTTCATGAGCGTCGAAGCATGAACCAAGGCCCCTCTTTCAGCCGAGCCGCAAGCCGCTTAGTCTCAAGGCGCGCCCGAACGAGACCGATTTAACCTTCGTTCAGACGGCGCTGCGTGTGACCGAGGACGCCCCTCCCCATGTGGTGAACGCTG
>Ga0116231_10004684_pt1 | contig 27549 bp, 21 predicted proteins | sample S1TSphgellanicum_2_FD_89695 | JGI IMG/M metagenome (GOLD analysis project Ga0116231, IMG submission 89695) | Host-associated microbial communities from peat moss isolated from Minnesota, USA - S1T2_Fd - Sphagnum magellanicum MG | ecosystem: Host-associated > Plants > Peat moss > Unclassified... | reverse complement strand
TTATGATTTTTTTTTTTTTTGTTTTTTTTTTTTTTACATATAAAAAAAATATTTTTTTTTTTTTTTTTTTTTTTTTTTTTAATATTTTTGAACTAAGGTTTTTTTTTTTTTTTTTTTTGGCAATTTATTTTATATGTATATAAAATTAAAAATATGTCTTATTCTATATATTCTGAAATTTGTTGCCATTTTTTTAAATAATTGCTAAAGGCTTTTCATGAGGTGGGTGACTCCATAATGAAAATAGGGGGAATTGAAAGACACCCATTTTGTACAACCCTTTTTTAGGGTTCAGGGTTGTACACATTCTTCAAGTGTAACTAACTAACTCTTCATGACAAATCATAACTTGTGTTGGAAACCACCTTGTGCAAAACGTTTTTCCATTTGGAACAAGTTCGAGTGTGAAAAGACCCGTACCCACCCACCAGTGCACCGTGATGGATGGATGGTAAGTGGTCAGCAAACAGTTTTCTGTTCAGTTCCCGTTCCCATAGATAACCATGGTGGTTAGCTCAATGCTTGTTTTTACTACCAAGTGAGTTGATAGTTATAGGTAGGTAGTAAAAAGCCATCCCTTACTTAAATATAAACCATCTATTTACCGAGTCATTAGTTATACGTAGGTAGTAAAAACACCGCCCTTACTTTAAGTATAAAACCATCTACTTACTTACCGAGTCGTTACCTATTTTCTAACCTATCTACCTATGGATGAGACCTATTTCTTTACGAAATTGGTTACCAAGGTGAAATCAAATAGTAACTCAGGTGAGGTTCATCCACAACCAAGTAATAACAGGCATCCATCCAGTGGATGATGGTGTGCTGGTGGATGTGGCCTGAAGGAAGCCTTGGTATCAGGATTTTTATTTTTATTTTTTCTATGCTTAACTGGTTTTCCGACACAACGGTCCTCACAAATGTCATAACATGCAATTTTCACAACCCAATTACCAAATTTTCATCTATTAAAAAATTAATTTGACACTTTAAAAATTAAAAAAATTATGAAAAATGATTTGAGACAATGTTTTTCATTGACATTCACACCTCCACAACTTCATCCTTTTCAAATGCTCCTTCAAACTTTTCCAATTCCTCTTCTAACTCAACATCTATTTCAATTCACTCTATTGAATTGAGTTAAAAGGAGACTTGCAACCTATCCTAAAATCATTCAACCAATCTTTATTCATAAAAATCAATTTGTTTAAGTTATCTAATTGCAAATGACATCTCATTAAATTAATTATATTCCAACTAAAGGAAAAATTATATTCATTTTAATTTGTGACAAGCAAGGAATCCAATTATATGAAACATGGTCTCACTTTTCTACCACCATTGAAAAAAACATTTGATGTTTTTTGACATCAACTTGATATTGCTTAAAAAATCACACGCTTTCTATTCACAAGCTCCCTTGTTGGTTCATTGGTGTTGACTACCATTTCAAAAATATCCAAAATTAAAATCTTCATCAACTCCTTGATTAACAAAATCATTTTCAAATTCAACCAAAAAATGTAAATGTTCACAACATTTCAAAAGCATGGGATATAAAGACTTTGTATCATAATTTTCAACAATGACCTTCCTTTGCTCGTATTAAATAAGTGATGACACAAGACAAAGATCTTTAAATCTAGGGTCCAAAATCAAGGAAAACATATTAAATTTATTTTTTTCCATATTTCTTTAAAAAGGAAAGGAAAAAATTCAAAACCCCAACAGACTTCCTTTTTGATGTTTGAAACTAATCTTGTTAATTCTAAAACAACATTTGCATCTTCCATTAAATTATCACAAGAAGTTGTAATTTCAATTTCATCCTTAAATTTTAAACTCATGGATATGGCGAAATTTAAAGTATCACTTCATCACTAATGGTCTCTAAACTAGTTCAAATTAGAAGTAAACACAATAGGGCAAAATAATCAACAATAATCAAAAAAATGTGCCATGTCAAGGACAATGGCACTCTTGTAAACATCCTCACAATATTTTGCCTACAATAACAAAATATAATAGTTTCTTGAATTGTAAAGTTGGGTGAAAGCATGAATAGGTGGACTGTTTAAATTATCACACTTGTAATTATTTTAGATTACATACAAATGTAAAATTTAAAGTCATATTCAAAAATAACATTGGTAATTTTTTAATTATTCATATTGTCATAGACTTTAATCAGAATCATCATAAAATTTTTGGATGAATTCTAAGAAGATTAAATGGACTTTTGAAATAACAACATTATGTTTATCACATTAGAAAAATGAAAAATATGGACTCAAAAAATATGTTAAAATAATGTCAAAATAAAAACTAAACAATAAAACATCATCAAATGAAGAATTTATAAGTGAAATGCATTGAAACTAACCTAATATATATATTTAATTCTTAAAAGTTTTAAATGATTTGATTATTATAAATTTTTATTTCTGAAAGTCCATTTCACATTTTAAAATTTAATCTTTTGCATGGATTTTTTTATCAATCACATGTTTAGGGATATTCATAAATTAGTTTGTTAATATTTTTGACTAAAAGCATAAGGGATAATTATAGGATTTATGGTTTGATGATTGTTAAAACTACAAAAACAAATCACTAGTGTTAGATTATGGACTTTCAAACATCACTTTTGAGTCACCTAACCATGTTTTCACCCAGCTTCCTAAAACAAAAATATTAGCAAATCTACAAAGGCAAAATAATATGTTAAATTATATTTTGTGAAAAAAATCAAAAGGAAATTAATTTTTTTTTTTCAATACAAATTATAAAGTGACTTATCTTCATTAACATATTGAATTTCCTTGCAAGGAAATTAAAATTCACACATGTTTTGTTTCACTCGTCTATATTTTTTTGCACCAAGTGGAGAACCAGGCCACATGGTTTGTGCTTGTCCAAAATAATGTGTTCAACATGCAACGCACACCACAACTTCTACCACTACCCAAGGGCCAAAAGAGAAGGGAAATGAGGACATCTAGTCTAGGGATTGTGAGAATAGACCTTGATGCATCATGCGTTTAAAATGGTCTTACTTTGTCTTTAGAACCAACATTTTGTTTTTTGTTGCCCATCACGATCAAAGGTGGTAAATCCAAGACTCTACAAACCCAAGCACTTTTTCACGTAGGGGCATCTGCACGTTTCATCAATAAGGAGTTAGTACGACAACACAATTTGGTGTTGGTGGAGAAAGTGACACCAATGGCGGTTGAAGTGATCAATGGTCAAAACCTTTCTTTAGGACTTGTAACACATGAGACCAAGGCATTGATGGTAACAATTGGGTCACATAGTAGCAAAATTATTTTCAATGTCATCTCATATTCGACAAACTTTATCATCATTGGGTTATCATGATTCATTTTACATAATCCTCAAGTGGATTGTAAGATGAAGAGTTTTCATTTTGAATCAGTAAATGGAATTACACCAAAATATGAAGCTTTTCAACAAGCATGTTAGATTCTAAATATGATTATACACATGAAGACATAATAAGAACTAGTCAATGCATGCAGAAATTCAAGTGTGAAGGGATATTAGGGGTAACCAAAGATCTAAACATTTCAAACCTTTGTTTATGGGAGCAAGAACATTCATGTAAGCAACAAAGAAGGGAGATGCATTTTTTGTATATGCCATTCTAGTCCTTGATCTTGAAACGCAACAACATGAGACCTTTATTTAGTACCAAGACTACATAAATGTTTTTGAAAAGAAAAATGTAAACACATTACCTAACACTTCGGTCATATGATTGTGTGATTGATTTAAAGGAAGGAATGTAACCTATGTTTGGACCCATCTATAACTTATCACAAGACGAACTTTCAACGCTTCAAAAATACATGGACAAAAATCTTGAAAAGGGGTTCATTTGACATTCTAAGTTTCCAGTTAGTGTTCCAATCCTATTTGTCAAAAAAAAAAAAAAAGGTTTTTACACATGTGTGTTGATTACCGTGGACTAGATTGATTCACCATCAAGAATTGGTATTCAAGATTGTTGGACCAAATTAATCATCCAAAATGTACATGAAAATTGACCTACATGGAGTGTACAATTTGGTCCACAATCGAGAAAGTGATGAATGGAAAATGTCATTCAGAATTTGTTACGACCATTTTGAATATGTTGTGATGCCTTTTGGTTTTACTAATGCACATGTTATTTTTCAACATATGATGAATGATGTTTTCTGTGAATATTTGGATGATTTTGTGGTTTGTTACATTGATGACATTCTCATTTTCTCGAAGAATGTGACAAACCATGAGCGCCATGTACGTCTTGTTTTGGAAAAATTCTAGTGTAGACATGGAAGCTTTTATGGAGACTTCCTTGAACTAGGTCCCCAATGGGGTATAATCTGAATTAACCCTTAGTAAAAAATTTGTTGACTTTTAATTCATTATTAATTAAGAAGCTTCTCAAAAAACTTCCTTGGTCCGTGCACACATGGAAATCTCAATGAAAACTTCCTTAAACTATGTTCCCAATGGGTATAAATAAGGTAGGATTTCCCATTACTTTGAGTTTATTCAACATTAGTTTTGGATACATTTTCTTGTCATAACCTTTGTTTTCATACATTATCAGGATAAAGTTTTGTTTGAATCATCTTTTAGCATATATCGTGTTCTTACCTCGCATTTTTATATTTTTAATTTTGGATTAGGTTTAGGTTGGAATTTCTTGTAATTTGTTTTGCTTGTTGTGTCCTTGGCTTAATTCTTATTCTTACAATTTTTCGTGCCTGTGACATTAATACTTAATGAAACAAGGTTAATTTTAGGTGAAATACAAATTTACCAAACCACTTCACTTGCTAGTTAATTATCTAAGTGCATGGAAATCAATTAAATTTAAGTTATTTAATATTTCATGTTATATTTAATATTATTGATAATTTCATGATTTACATCTTATGAATTATTAAGAACTGTCACTACCTATGTTAGGTTAAAAACCTAACCTAAGTACATAGGCCATGTAATCAACATAAATAGGCACCTATTCTAGGGAATTACATAGGAAAATATTCAATTAAACTACCATTGTTGACCACAAACACACCATTTGTGAAGTTTCATTCTTCGACCTCTAAGATGAAGGCAAACACCCCTGCTATCAAGCCACCACATTTGTTGGGATAATGTGTTACATTACATTTTATTTATCAAATACTTCATTTTAAACATAACAACAACATAATTTGAAAATTCATGTCTTATTGAAATTTTGTCCAAATAAAATGATTAAAGTTGAATTTAAATTTGTTTTCAATAATGTACATAATTACATTTATTTCCTTTCGAAAATGTAAAATCATTAGAACAATTTCTTTTTGAATTTCACTATTCAATAACATTTCAATGACCATTTTTTTGAAAAAAACATGTTTAATAAATGGATAAGATTTTTGCTAATATAATAATCTATTTATGTTAAGTTATTTTCAATTATTCTAAGGTTACTTTTCATTATTCTAAGTTATTTCACTTTATAATAGTCAATTTACAACTATTTATGATTATTTTATTAGTGGATATTAATGCTTATTCTATTAATGGCTATTAATGGCTATTTTATTATAAGCTATTGTTGAATATTCTAGGTTATATTATCATAGGTTATTATTAGTTATTCTAGGTTATTTTACCTTAAGTCATTATATTTTATTTTAGATTATTTTAAATTGTTATACTTAGGATAAAATAAATTATAATAACATAAAATAGAATGACCTTGAATTATTTAAAATATAATTTAAGGTTAGTTGAACAATTTAATTTAAACTAACTTAAAATAAAAAACCAATAACAAATTAGCTAGGATACTTTAAAAGTAGAATAATGTATAATAATTTAGAGTATAGTAATTTATAATAACTTATAATAACTTAGGGTATAAATTAGAATAATTAAGGTAATCTAAAATAATATAAGGTATATCATAAAGCCATATAGGGTATTTAAATCAACAACATAAAAATAAACCTATTTACGACAGTAAATTATAATGGTGAATTATGTCAAATAATAGTGAAACATGATGTTTACATAGTGATATTATAATGAAATAACTTTAATTAAGGTGAAATCATTAAAGTGAAATGAACTTATTTCACTTTTAAAGTCCCATAGTGATTTAGGCTAATGAATTACACCTCATTTTTATACTAGCGCTAAGTTAGTTTGCTCAAAAACATCATTTTAAAATTTTAAATTTTAAATATATATATTTAATTTTTATTTTAAAAACAACAGTGACCATGGGGTGGATGTTAGTATAATAATGGTAATATAGTTAAGACATTTTTAAAATAATGGTATTTAAAACCATAGCCATGAAATACATCTATAATGAATTTATATTATATTATTCAACAAATGTTATATCATATATAATTAATTTGTCTTTCATGAAACTCTAATTAATTAAAATTATGAAAAAAAAACCATAAAACTTAAGTGGTAAAATAAAACATTCATTCATAATTATGATGGAAGTTCTATTTATTAAAAACATGTATTAAATGCAATCAATGTTTTTCATCCATACATTAGATGAATGAAAAAAATCACTCATTTATAATGAAGATGTATGTTTACATTCATCCCCATGTTTGCTTTTAGGTTTACTAATACAACATTCATTTTGTGGTTAAATTTTTGGGTTTCACTTACATGTGTATAAGGGAAAAAACATTTCACCATCCCAAGTTCCAACTCTAGGCTCTAAGCTCAAGTTCTAGGCTTAAAATCCTTTTCAATTTTCAAAAGAAATGGTGCACATTTGGTAGTAAAAAAACATGTTTGAAAAAAACAGGGATTGTCCATTCTCAAGGTTTGAGTGTTTTAAACATGTAGAAACATTTTTATTTTTGTCAATTTTTTAGCATGTAAACTTTGCAATTAATGGAAGTTATTCCAATTTTTTTAATGACAATCCAAACTATTATGCTTCCCTAGTGATTTTTCAAACATTCATTTGGGTGGCTCTTTTGATTATGCTTTTACCGAATGTTGTATTAAACATTTTGCATCTATGTATGAAAATGTTGATTATTAACTTTATCAACATATTAGGTTACATTTATGTATTAGTGTATTAGGTTATAATGTGCATAATTTATTGTGACTTTAATCATTTTCATTTTATTTGTGTATAACCTTGTAAGGTGGATGTTGTGTTTATATAGTTTCAAACTTCTTATGAATATGTGTGTGGCCTTATTAACAATGTTTTACACAACTTAATTCAAAATTAACAAGATTTGTACCCCAATGTGACGAAATAAACATGTTGATATTTTGTGTTTCATATTGACATGCATTGAAAACTTTTGAAATTGAATTGTCCAAGTGGGAGATGGAGATGGCTTTAATATGCACTAAATTTTTTCATAATGCAATATTTTAGTGGGAAAAACAAAATGTTTGGCAAATTGAAGAAGCATATTAAGATTTGGATCCAATTTGGCTCATGCATTCATTGATCCAATCAACACAACTTGAAGAAGATGCCATAATTATCTTAGTACCATGATTGCAAATTTAATGTTATGTATTTTAGTTAAATATTTCATGTCACTAATCATGTTTACTTGCATGTAGTTGCAAAGGCCTAAATTGTATACAAATTGTTGGTTGGGCTTTGGACTCCAAAAATTCTTCCACCAATGCTTGTGTAATTATCAAAGTTCTATATTTTCTTCATTATGGGTTGAAGGAATGAAATCTCCTTATATGGCCTTTTAGTCTAGGTTTGAAAAAGGAGAATCTACGAAAATGAATGTAACGTTTGCCCCATGTAGGTAACTAGATCTCTCACCTTTCATTACTAGTACAATTTGTCAATGTATCAATGTTTTAATGTCCATATAAGTCAATGCTTTAGTGTGTCAATATGCCAATGCTTTAATTTGTTAATGTTTTAATACTATAGTGTGTCAATGTTTTAATATCATAATGTGTCAATGATTGAATGTGTCAAATGTTTTAATGTTGTAATGTGTCATTGTTTAATGTGTTAATGTGGCAATGTATTGATGTGTTAGAATTGTGTGCCCCCCATGTAAGAATATTGAAAATTACTTTGGATGCCTTCCAAAAGGAATTCTTGGGTAGTCCATTATTGATCAAGATATCCATCATCTACATTTATAATTGTCTAATGTTGTAAATGGGAAGGAAAAGGATATTGATAATGAGATTTATAATTGGCTAATAGTTTATCAAGTGTGTGCGTTCAATGGAGGAAGATGTGGCCTTATTTGATCTAAGTCTTTTTTATGTTTTATAACAAACTTGAAGTAAAGATAGAAGAAGAATACAAAGACAACGTTTTTTTAATTAATTTTTACATCATTATGATGGCTTGAACATCTAGTGGATCCCCTTAGCTATTGGTGAATCTTATTCAATGTGCATATGTATATAAATAGAATTGTTTAATATATTACATCTATGGTCTTCAAAAATATTAACAATTGTTTGTGATTTATAGACCGCCTTGCAACCATCTCTCCAAAGGTTCAAATGTTGCATAGTAACATCTTTGGAACTATTGAAAAAATGTGATCTAGGGTGGATATTGAAGATGAGAAAAAACAAAATAATACATTTGAAAAGGTAGTTGGGCTTGAGACTCCAATGCTTTTGGATGAGGGTACTGTGGTTGTTCACATAGGTTAAAACCCACTAGGTTCTAAACATGAACATTTTGGTACTAGGTTGGGGCAAAAGTGTGATCAAACACCCTTTAGTGACTTATAATCATGGAACTTGACAAAGGAATTTGATATCAATGATTTATCAACATTTGTAATTTCTTACAAGTATAGTTTATTTAGATTTCATTTTGTCCTCTTAATGATTCAATTGTTATAGTGAATCTGCTTATTAATGTATCAAAATATGTATCAATGTATTAAAAATAATCATGAGTTAGTGTATTAAATAATATGTATTATACTAATCATATCAATATATCAAACATGTTAATGTGTCATTATTGGGGTTGAAAACACACTATGGGGGTGCCAATGTGGGGATTTTCACAACATATGACTAAAATATAGACTTCCAAAATGTGTTGTGCATTTAATTTTGGGTTTCACTTTTGGTGTTTAGGCTTTAGATTTTGATTTTCATAAAGTTAATGTTATTTAATATTATTTGAAAAAAAATTAAAAGGAAAATTTAATAAATAATGGGTAAATTTATGGTATATATGTAGTACAATAGATTTTGTTTCTTGTTTTAGGTCATCACATTAGTTTATGGTTTGAATTACAACCAAATTTTTTTGAAATGTAAGTTCAAAAAAATAGACACCTAACATTTCTTATTATCTTCCATTTGAAAATGATTATTTGTCAAATTTTTAATTTATCACATACTTATGGTTATCACTTTGAAAAAAACCCATCTGTGATATGATAATTTCACATGGCTCACAAACTTGTTCCAATCATATGGAATCACAATGTTTAATAGATATTATAGATTTCATGAATATTATAAATTATTTCAATCATTTTCTAATATATTTTCATTTTCATGATGTACATTTTTTTGTGTAAATAAATTTTCACATCACATTATATGTAACATTTGATTTTTTTGGGTTTTGACTTATGATAATATGAAAAACCATTGTGAAAATCTTTTGTAATAATGACATGGTTGAAGTTCAAACATGGTACTTTTGAAAAATAGTATAATGTGACAATAATTTTGACCCCCCTATAATGTGCTTTCACCCTTGAATTCTTTTGTTATTAACTTAATTTTCTTAGAATATGCAAAGTACTAAAGATGATTTAGTCCATCAAGTAAATTCTTTTTTTTGAAACACATTTAATATTTTTATTTCATGTCCATCGTCATTTTAGCCATGTGTATTATTGTATTAATTTGTATTAATTTAGATCAACAATGGTTTTATGTTGATATTTTATGTTTTCAATTGTTTTTCACACACTTGGTTCAAGCTTATAGGAGAAGGGTGCAACAAGTTACCATTGAATTATATAGGGGTTTCTTTACAGTAAATTAGTATGCATCCTAATTCAATAAATTGCATTTTATTCAATTCTAAATGCACTTGGACAAATTTACCATAGTGACAGTTGCTAGCCCTTTAATGAGCATGGACTATTTGCTAGCTACAAATATTAATTGAATTCATTAATAGTTAAACAAATTCATTATTTTGGTTTTTTAGTTCATAGTTAAATTAAGAACCTAAACAAAAAACCTAATCATTTAGGTTAAGAATATAGGTAAAGTTAGACATTTAGGTTAACCTAGGCCACATAGCCCACCAACTTAAGGTGTAAGTGTAAAGGTTTGAACTTTTTGCCTCTTTCACCTCCATGTTTAAAGAACAAAACTTTAACAACTGAACCATTATTTAAATAAGTGATTTTTCATCACATATTATTATTCACATTCTTTTCTTAACCTATATATAAGCTACCATAGTTTAAATTCTTATGTTAATCATAAGTTATGTTTAGGCTATGCTTAGGTTAGTGTAAAGTATTATATGTTACCATGGGCTAGAATTTTAGGCTAGTCTTAAGTTACTTGAAACTATTTTACCTTAGGGTATTATATTTTAGGCTATTTTAAGCTATTCCATCTTAGATAATTCAGGTTTAATCCATTATATGTTATTTTATTTCACATTATTTTGGGTTTTTTTACATTAGGTTTTTTTTTGGCAATTCTTAGTTATTCCACCCTAAGTTATTATTGGCCAATCCATTTTAAGTTAATTTAGGTTATTTTAACCTAAGCTTATTCTGACTATTTTTTATTATTCTTCTTTAGGCTATTTTATGTTATTTTATCGTAATTTATTATGGGTTATTTTAAGTTATTTCACCTTATGTTATTGTAAGATATTTTAAATCAGTTTTTTAGTATTTTATTTTAAATATTTATGGCTATTTTCAATTATTCTAATTTATTTTACTTTAAATTATTTTAAACTATTCTATTCAAGGTTAATTTTTATTTTTCTAACTTATTCCATCCTAGGTATTTCATGTTATTTTTGGTTAAATTCTAAACTATTCCACTTTAAGATATTTTAGGTTATTTCACCTTTGGTTACTCTACATTATTTAACCTTGAGTTATTTTAAGTTGCAACCTTTGACTATTTTATTGTATAACATATAATAATTTATAGCATAGTTTTGGGTAGAATAATTTAGAATAGCTTAAAATAACTTAAGAAGAAATAATTTAAAACGGTTTAAAATAGCTTAAAATAACCAAAAATATTTTTGAATAAAATATCCAAAAATAACTTATGTTGGAATAATGTTAAATAATTTAAGGTACAATAGCTTAAGGTGGAACAACTAAAAATAATGTAAAATAAAAAAATAAAGATAAAATAATTTAAAAAACTTAAGGGGTAAAATCACAATCAAAGGAGTTAGGAGCGCCAAAGTAAAAGTCACTTTCCAGGGATTGTACATGGCACGTGTCATTTTAGCATTGGTTTATAATTTATTATTTAATATTTTGGATACTTATTTAATGTCACATTGTAAATATAAATACATTTTGACTACAAAATGATTTCATATCATATATATTATGCACTCATGATTTTATCACATATATATGAAGAACTTTGTTAAAACCACATTTTCAAAGTCCATAATTTTTATGGTCAAAAACATTTTTTAGCCAAATGTGCTAAAATTGGTTATAAAAACAAATTTCATCAATTCAAGTCTTTTTTTCCTTCTAATCATCAATGTTAAAATCCTTTTCAATTTCCAAAAGGAATGGTGCACATTTGGTAAAAAAAAAGAATGTTTGGAAAAAATTAAAATTGTCAACTCTTGAAGTTTGAATGCTTTGAACATGCAAAAACATTTCTTATTTGTGTCAAGCTTCAAGCATGTAAACTTTGCAATTAATGAAAAATATTCTAAAAATAACTATAACAATCCAAACTATTATGCTTTCCTTATGATTTTTTTTAAATACAAAAATGCAATTTAAAAAAATGTTCACTCATTTGGGTGACTCCTTTTACTATGATTTTACCCTAAAATAAAATAAAATTGCATATTTAAAACAATAACATTACAAAATTATATATTATACAAAATTATTTCAATTAATAATGAATTATGTCAATTTATAATGAAATATAATAATTACATAGTGACTTTTCGATGACGTAACTTTTAAACAAGATAAAATGACAAGGGTTCAAAATGAACTTATTTGATTTTAAAAGCTCCATAGTGATTTTAAAAGTTAATGAATTGCACTCAACTTTTGGACTAATGTTACTTGTTAGCTACCACTGAAATTTTACTTTAAAATTTACATTTTTTTAGATTAGGTGGTAGTCACCTTGGCTCCTACCTTCAAATTAACTTTGCTTGCCACATGGTCTTCCATGTTAGCTTTTACATTACCTAAGGTTGCAAGTGTGACCACAAAATTAAAATTTCCTAATTTCTACCTTTGATTTACCTACAATTTACATCTAAGTGTGACCCCACCTTAATAAACCAAAATCAGTTTTATTGATGGCACTTGAAACTAGGGTATAAAAAGGGTAAGTAAATTAAATGCAAAATGAATTTGATAAAAAAATTCAAAAGGGTAAAAAAAAAAAAGCAGCTTCAAAATTAGCTCACAATTAAGTTTTCAACTGTGACCCATAATTTAAATTGGTTCACAATAGTTCATTAGTTCTAAGTTCATTAGAAGCCAAACTTATATTGCATATCATCCTACATGTATGTGAAGTCTCTTCCCTCAAGGCAAAAGAGCCAATTAAGAACCAAAATTGCAGTTAAGGACAAGGGAGGGCCACATACTTAGGATAGAGAAATGTAGCCACCACCACCTTCCATGTCCCCTTTCCCCTTCCCCCAACCCACATGAGAGTGCTCTAAGGAGCCCTAACTCTTTTATATAACCCTAACTTGTAAACGGTTAAGCAAATGCAGTTTATATAACAGTCCCACCCAACTGACGGTTTTACTATCAACTTTTAACTGTCTTCAACAAAGTGTGCTAGTTTAAAAGGTTAGTGCAAATGGAAGAGCCCTGGAGAGTAGCTTTTAATTTAACACTCCATTTTGCATACTAACTTAACTACTACATTTACATTTGTGAGCTAATTTTGAAGAAGGATCAATTTCATAAAACCTTTGCTCCTCAAGATCTTTGTTGCTTGAGCTGTAGCTAAATTTGTAGTGTAAATTTCAGACAAAGATTCAAAAGCCAGTAGCTGTGAGCTTTGTAGCTAAAATCATTTGATTTCTCTCTCAAGTTCAGTTTTTGGAACAATAATCATAATTCAATGATTTCAATCTCAAACTGATAGCTGCTGCAGCAGCAGCCAGAAGAGTTTAATTCAGAAAACACCCCAAAAAAAAATTGAAAAGAAAATTTGGTTGTTGTTGTTGTTGTTGTTGTTGGTGGCTGGATTTTGATCTCATTGTAGCAGCAGTTACAGCTGCAAGAAGTTTGCAAGCAAGCAAAGATGCGAGAATGCATCTCCATCCACATCGGTCAAGCTGGTACCTACATGTTTTGAACTGATGTGAATCTCATAGAGATGATGATGAATGAGATCTCATGATACACTCAGTCTGCATAATTTTGACTCCACCATGAGTTTTTTGTTGCATAAATGGATCGAGAAATGGATTATGATCAGGATTCTTGGCAGAAATCTCATGAAGCAAGTTTTTTTGTTGGGTTTCTAAAATCTTGAGTTTGGGAATTTTTCTCTGTGGCTGCTACTACTGCTGCATTACAGGTATTCAAGTGGGTAATGCTGCTTGGGAGCTCTACTGCCTGGAGCATGGGATCCAGGTTCAGAAAAATCTGCAGTTCAACTCTAGATCTAGCACAAATTCTCTTTGACACAGTTTACTTCTTTTGGTCATGTTTGACAATTGCTTGAGATTCTTCTTCTTCTTAACTGCCAAATTTCTTGTTTAGAAATGAGAAGTGGTTCTATGTCGAGACCAGAAGCTCATGGTTATCATGACTCATGAGCTTTGATCAATTTGCAGCTCGGACAGAAGAAGAAAAAATGATACAATGGGTAAGAAGAAGAAGAAGAAGAAGAAGATTGTGATCCTGATGAGCTTCTTTCTTGTTGAATGAAAAATCATGGGTTTCACATGCAGCCAGACGGGCAGATGCAAGGTGATAAGACACTGGGAGGTGGGGATGATGCATTCAACACCTTCTTCAGTGAGACCGGTGCAGGCAAGCATGTGCCGCGTGCGGTGTTTCTGGACTTGGAGCCGACGGTAATCGATGAAGTCAGGACGGGCACCTACCGCACACTCTTCCACCCCGAGCAACTCATCAGCGGCAAAGAAGATGCCGCCAACAATTTTGCTCGAGGCCATTACACCAGTATGTCCAGAGCTTTGAAAAATCCCTGGAATGTTGCTTTTCATGACCTGCTGCTGCTGCTGCACAATTGTTGTCAAACAGTTTCTGCTTGTTTGTTACAGTAACTTGTGATACTTAGATGCAGCACCATTCTTCAAGGTTTGAGAAGGTTGTTATAGCATCTCCAGTGGCGGTCAGTATGTGACATTGCACATTAAAATTGGATGAAAAAAAGTCAAAACATGTTGGTTTCGGCTCGGCAAAATGGTTGTGGCCCAGCATTTTTGCACAGTTTGTTTGTTGGGGTTGGTAAAAGGCACAGCAAAGCTTAACACCTGTCAGAAAGAGAAGCGTGTAATAACTAGGAAATGATTACTGCTCCCTGTTTCAGTTTGCCCAATCGTAAGGATTGGTCTAAGGTGGTTTGCTATTAGTAGTCTCCCACCTATTTGCAGTTATGTGTGGGGTTGAAAAAAAATTGTAAATAACTAAACTTGGATGCGAGAAATACTTTTGCAGGGTCCCATACTAAGCCCCACCACTGGAGATGCTCTGAGCTTCTAGAGTCAGTCCCGCATGCGTGCAGCACTCATGATTCTGCACTCCATAAAAATTGTATGAATGATGGGTCACTGGGGTGTGTTGCAGTTGGGAAGGAGATCGTGGACTTATGTCTGGATCGCATTCGCAAGCTGGCGGACAACTGCACAGGGTTACAAGGATTTCTGGTATTCCATGCAGTGGGTGGCGGGACAGGATCAGGTTTGGGTTCGCTTCTTCTGGAGCGCCTCTCCGTGGACTACGGAAAGAAGTCGAAGCTGGGATTCACTGTGTACCCAAGCCCACAAGTCTCTACTGCGGTGGTGGAGCCTTACAACAGCGTCCTGTCCACGCATTCCCTTCTGGAGCACACGGATGTGGCCGTCATGCTCGACAACGAAGCCATCTATGATATCTGCCGCCGCTCCCTCGACATCGAGCGTCCCACTTACACTAACCTGAACCGTCTCGTCACCCAGGTACAAAGCACTAGTGTTGTTGTCCGGTTCTTTGATTTCAAAAGGAATGAGCTTGCTTGGGTCCCCAGTTCTAAACTCCCCTTTTTTCTTTCCTTTTGTTGTTTTTTGATTGAACCTCGGTTTGGTCTTAGACTGGCTCTTTGGATTTCTTAAACCTTTGGTTTCCATCATTTTCACAAAGAATTTAGAACCAGACCAGTTTAAGACCAGGTCTGATCAAATAAGGGATTTTTTTTATTTTTAATTTTTTCAATTTTGTGATGTAGCTGAAGTGCTGATCATCTATAAGATGATTTAGCCAAATTTGGCTACGTACTATATATTGAGGGAAAAAAAATCAAAATCCTTCAATATTATTGGCTACCTGCTTACTGGAACTTATCATAGGAATCTGGCAATTTAGATTTTCTTTATTTTTGAAATCTGGCGAATTTGAGCCACTTTTTTCATGAAAAATCCTTTGATTAGGTCAGAATCATATTTTTCAAGTCAAAATTTGACAAAATTTCGCCCAAAAAAAGAAGCACTGAGTTCAATTCCATATCCATCACACACAACTAAACAATGTTTAAAACTAAATTAGTTTGTTCAACTAATACACATTGTTGAAAAAAAATTTTAAAAAAAAATTATATATATATATATATATCCAATCAAATTCAATAATTCTTTAAAAATATAAAGTCAAAATTATATTTAAAAATAAATTGTACTTATTTATCTAGAGATCTTGAACCTATTTAAGACCAGAAAACACCCCCAGTTAAAAAATTGAATTCAATTTTGAAAAGAGGCCAATTACTGAATGAAGTTCAAAATTCTGGTTATAACAAGGCGTGTGTGACACTGTGGCCTTGCCAATTTACATTTTAAAAAAAGTATCTTAAGGCAAAAGAAGAATTATGAAAATTCAAATATTTCACCATGCAAAAATATAATCTTCAAAAAAAATCCTCTAAAAGAAACCAAAATCCTTCAAGATATCATAACTCTGTAACTAATAATCTCAAGTTTCAACACAAGCCAAAATATCATCTTTCAAAAATCCTCATATTAAAATAGACCTATTATTACCTAAGGGCCAATAAGGCCAAAATCCCTTAGGTTACTATCATATATATTAATTCACTTGGTCTGTCTGTGACAGTGACTCTAGATGAACAGTGGCCACGGACAGTTATTTGAAAAGAAAAGATTTTTTAAAAAACCAAAAAATCAACCAAACATTGTTGAAATAACACACCTGTGCATTATGCACAGGGTTCACACTAGTATTCTATGATGAATCTAAACACAATATCCTTGCCCTGGTAGGTAAGGCGAACAACAAAGCTCAAAACCTCTGATCCAGAGTCCTTAACCAACCCTAAAGGCCAGGGCGGACCAATGTACTGTTTTTTTGAGGACCCAAGTCTCTAACAAACCCTTACATCGATCCTCTCTCTCTCTCTCTCTCTCCCTCCCTCTGTCTCTCTCGCTCATGTGTGCGCTTGATTGAAGGATGATCCGGCTGCTGCTGTTGCTGTTTGCATGCTCCAGGTGGTGTCATCTTTGACGGCTTCGCTGCGCTTCGATGGAGCACTCAACGTGGACATCACAGAGTTTCAAACGAATCTGGTGCCATATCCGCGCATACACTTCATGTTGTCATCGTACGCGCCCGTAATCTCAGCGGAGAAGGCGTACCACGAGCAACTGTCAGTGGCAGAGATCACCAACAGTGCATTCGAGCCGTCAAGCATGATGGCCAAATGTGATCCCAGACACGGCAAGTACATGGCTTGCTGTATGATGTATCGAGGCGATGTGGTACCCAAGGATGTGAATGCATCAGTCGCCACCATCAAGACCAAGCGCACCATCCAGTTCGTGGACTGGTGTCCCACGGGATTCAAGTGCGGGATCAACTATCAACCTCCCACTGTTGTGCCCGGTGGCGACTTGGCCAAAGTGCAGCGCGCCGTTTGCATGATCTCCAATACCACCAGTGTCGCTGAAGTTTTCTCCCGTCTCGACCATAAATTCGATCTCATGTACGCCAAGCGCGCCTTCGTGCACTGGTATGTGGGTGAGGGTATGGAAGAGGGTGAATTCTCTGAAGCTCGTGAAGATCTCGCTGCTCTTGAGAAGGATTACGAAGAAGTTGGCGCCGAATCTGCCGAAGGCGATTGCGAAGATGGCGACGAGTACTAGACCTGGAACCATCACCATGGATTCTTATTCATACCCAAGACCACCACCAGCTGATCTGATCCATCATCTCTTTCACATGTACCGATCATCCGGAAATGCAAGCTTCATGTCTGATCATATACCGCAAAGTTGTAGAGCTGCAGAATCTGCCATTCCCTGGCAAGAAAAGAATAAGATTCCATCATCATCGGAGCTCAATACTTGTCGATGATCAGAAAAAATTGTCAATAGTCTACTTAGTGTACAAATGAACAAATTAGGGCAGATCAAATCTTTCGACCAAGATCTTCATACATTCAAACAATTTGAATCTACTTCCTTGGTTGCAGGCTTTGCTTGCTGCTGGACGCGATGATCATTTTGCAGCTGCAAAGCTCATGTTTGACAAGAATACTCCCACAAATTTTAACTTCAAGTTATGGACTCCATCTCTCTGTCTCCGTCTCTGTCTCTCCCTCTTCCTTCCCTGTGCAGCAATTGAGGAAATTTGTTGTCTCCACATGTGATCTGCTTGTGATTGTGGAATTTTTTTGCGTCTGCTTTGGTGTGCAGTGATTGTGGGAATTTGTGGTCTGCATCTGCTTTGGTGCACAGCAATTGTTGGAATTTGTGGTCTACATCTGGTTTGGTGCCCAGCAATTGTGGAAAACAAATTTTGTGGAATTTTGTTTTGTGGGTCATGTAAAGGTTTTGGGCTTCTTGACAATTGCTTGAAATTCATGAAGGATCTATTTAAGATAGAATGCACCATGTTCAGGTGGCAAAACCATTAGCAAGTTTTGTAACGATTATGTCTAGGTCTTCAACCTGATTCCAAGGGTAGAAAGAAAGGGATATACCTCACATTGTGCAAAAACTTTCTCCTCACATTTGTGCCATGCAAGTCTTCAGCTCTCTTCCTCCTTGAAGGCAAGTTGGAGCATATGTGCTCTCAATCCCATGGGGAGCTACAAGAGTTGTGAGCATTTTGTGTGCGATCATGTCTGATTTTGTGCAGGAGTTTCCTTTTTCTCTTTGTATCTACTTGAGCTTCTCTAGTGGTCAAGAGAAGATTATTGTCTTTGCCTAAGGTTTTTAACTCCTTTGATTCAAGCAAACAGCACAATAGACTTCTGGAGGTGGTTACTATTGCTACTGGGTTGTCAAAATTGCACAATGGTGCCCAAAAACAATTTGCAATGCAGCTCATGTCAATGGCTTGAGAGCTTGAAAATTGCTGCAATGAGTTTGATCACAAGTCTGGGCTCTGCTGGATCACAGTGTCAAGGGCTTGTTCAAATCAACAAGTGTGTCTTTTCCTTCATTCCTTGAGTTTCAAGTGGTTTCTATCCCTTTCTTCCTTGTTGTCAAGATCCTTTGGGCAAAGTAAGTGATGTTTTCTCTCTCTCTCCTATTGGTCCATTTCCTGAGTCTGCATCTGTTTCAGAGAGATTTTCAAAGAGCAGCAATGCGATGATGCCTCTTTTTCTTTTGTCTTCCTAATTCGGCATGTGTCTGTTTGTCAACCCTGTGCAGCTGTGCTTTTTGCACTGGCCTTTGAGCCTTTGTTGTGGACCTTAGAATTTTTTTCTTCAATGTGGATTCTGCATTTGTGATGTGGAGTTTGCTGAGTCACATTGTCTCTTGTTCCACAATACTAGCCTTTTACGGTTCCTTGGAAAATAAAAAGAGATTTTGTGTGCAAAAGAGAGACCACCAAATCCTTTCCATGGAGCTGCATCTCAATATGATGAATACCTAGTAAAGCTTCTGCTAGCAACAAAGTCATTAGGCATTCTGCATTTAACTAAAAGAGATCACAAACTGTTTGCTGAATAGCTTCTCTCTTGGAACATCTGGTTAAATTCTTGGATCATTTCCTTCTGTATGTTGGAAACTGCAACAATTTGTTCTGCTATGGAGTTTGTGTTCTACTCCAAAAATGGAATTGTCTACAATATCTCCAGGACATTGTTCGCATTCCAACCTAGTTCTCATGTGCATAATGAGAAAGCAACATTGTCACTCCTAATTGTAAGAATTCAAGGATCAATGAGAAACCATTGCTCGAGTACTTGGGATGTCAACAATTCTTTACAGTGTTGCAACAAGAAGCCCGGTTTGGTGTCATTATGTTCAACTTCATACTAGCCCAACCTTCTCCCTATTGTTTGATCCCGAGTTTTTTGTTTTGCAATCCCATGTATCATCAGAGTATTGTCACAACTACCTTGTGGAACTTTATGTTAATGCACACTTGGTGTCTCAATGATAGATTAAATACATATATATTATGTATATAGAAGTGAGGGTAAAAAAAGTTTAAAGATTGCCAAATATTTGTAGCCATAAATATAGAAGCTGATTATATATTTTTTCAAAACTTCATATCTAGGTTATAGCCATATTTGGCTAAATCTTCCCATGGATGATAGCCAGTTATGCTACATTAAAAAAATTCCCCGAAAAAAAAAACACTGGATACAATTGACGCAGGTAACCTTTTTCTTTTTCTTCTCCCTTCCTCTTTGAAGGTGTGTTTGTTTGCTGAGATTTTCAGCAATCTTTTGTGGTGGTGTGGATTGTGAGCTCTGGTGGTGGTGGTGGTGGTGGTGGGTCGTCAAAGGAGGAGGAGGAGCGATGAGGGTGGTGAAGTTAGCAACATGTAGCTTGAATCAATGGGCTATGGACTTCCAAGGCAACTTGGAGAGGACTAAGACGTCCATCAAGCAAGCTAAGGATGCAGGGGCTGTGTTTCGTGTGGGTCCTGAGCTCGAGCTCTCTGGCTATGGCTGTGAAGACCATTTTCTGGAGCCTGATACTCTAACACATTCGTAAGCAATCAATCAATCTCCCCCCTTACTTTCCACCCTCTTTGTTTCTTTCCTCCTTTTTGTTTTCTCTTCTTTTTGCGAGCTTTTTCCATTTGCCTTGGCTTCTCAGGGTTCACCTACTCAGGATTCGAGATGGGTCGTCGGAATTCTTAGCTTTCAGACGAGCAAGGAAAATGGGTTTTGTTGAAATGGTTTTTTTTCCAACAAAACCCATTTTAACAAAAAGCAAAGAAAATGGATTTTTCTTTCAACAAAACCCATTGTCTGAAGTCTATAAGAATCAAAAAAATTGCAGAGCTTCAATCTTCAAGCTTCAAGCTACAGATTGTTGTGCATATGCGTTTGAGGGAATTGGAATTCTGGTCTCATTCCCCACTCGTTCTTCTTCCAATGTCTGTCTTTGTCCATGATGGAAATGTTTTAGGTCTGTAAAGTTTTTCCATCTCTGGAAAGTGCAATCAGTTCAGTTGGTTTGATGGAGGGATTTTTTCCAGGCATGATGATGTAGGATGATCAATAAGAGTTTTGCAGCAACCAATTGATAGAGAGATTGCATTGACTGGCAGGTGGGAATGCTTGGCAGAGATTTTGGCCTCAGACTTGACAGATGGTATAGTTTGTGACATAGGATTACCAGTAGAGCAAGGAGGTGTTCGCTACAATTGCCGTGCATACTGTCTCAATGGGCAGATTTTACTCATACGTCCCAAGCTCTATCTTGCCAATGATGGCAACTATCGTGAGCTTCGGAGGTTTTCAGCCTGGAAACATTTGCAGCAGCTTGTGGAGCTTCAGCTTCCAGAGAGCATAAAGGAGATCACAGGTCAAACCAAAGTTCCATTTGGAGATGGGTATCTTTCTTTTGAGGACACGTGAGCTTTCTCCTTCCTTCTCAGTATGGTTTTGTCCTTGTTTGAATTCTGTTTCTTCTTCACCTTGCATCCACCCATAGACCTGATTCTTAAACCCTAAAACCTTGGCACCTTGCACCTCCAACTGTAGACTGTGAATCTCAACCTTTAGTCCTTTTGACACCTCTTCCATTTCATGGGTAGGGTATTAGTGGTGTAGAGTTTTGGGACTAGAGCTTTTTGTGGTGCTTAGTTTCGATGGTTAAAGGCTTCAGGTAGTTTTGTTGCAGGAGTGTGGCATCTGAAACATGTGAGGAGCTTTTTACACCAGCATCGCCACACATAGGCCTATCTCTAAATGGCGTGGAGATTATTGCTAATGGGAGTGGAAGCCATCATCAGCTTCGGAAGCTTAATACCCGGCTAGAGCTAATGCAAAGTGCAACCAGCAAAGGTGGAGGTGTTTATCTTTATGCTAATCAACAAGGTTGTGATGGTGGACGTCTTTACTATGGTACATCTCTTCACTTTTGATCATTTTTTCTTTCATTTCATTTAAAATCTTGTGTGTACTTGTAGTGCTTTTTATCTATCCCTTAATGATTTTTGCTTCACAATTCACACATGTTTGGAGGGTGTGCATTGTGAGCATTGCAGATGGCTGTGCCTGCATTGTTGTTAATGGAGATGTTGTTGCACAAGGCTCTCAGTTTTCTCTCAAAGACATTGAGGTTATTGTGGCCTCTGTTGACTTAGATGCGGTATGCCTTTTTTTCACCTCTACCATTATTTGCTCTTTTTACCCTGCTCATCAATATCTTCCACAGATCATGCTTCTTTCTTTACTTTATAGGTTTGATGCATGGAGGAACCATCTCTTGTAATTACCAGCAAGAATACCTTCCAATATCTGACCATGAAACATTGTCACTCACATCATTTTGACCTGTGAGATTGTCTTTTGAGGCTGTACCTCTTTCAGATTTGTTCAATTGTTGTTGGAAATAATGGTTGGGTTGTTGCATAAGTTTGTGTGGTTGAACATGTGGAGCATGGTGCTTGTCACAATGGCTTTTTGAACCTACAGTGCATTGATAGGTGGCAGGATACAGGGGTGCTGTAAGTAGTCTAAGAGAACAGGCAAGCCAGCAGCCTCCCATTCCATTTGTGAATGTTTCATTTAGGCTGTCAAGGCCTATGGACATGCTCAAAAACTTTCCAACCCTTCCCATCCCGGTAAATGTCATCCTCTCCTTCATATTCCCTTCAATTCTAATGAGCAAAAACAATCTGCTTCCAAAGGATATAAGTCTGGAGTTAGTGGGTCATCACAATGCTTCACCTCAGTAATTAGCAGATGGTAGCAAAGGGCAGAGCTTTTCATGATGTTATTAGGAAATGATTTGGAAGTCTGATTTGAGGTTCTGATAAACTTTTTCAATATTGTGTCAGATAAAGTATCATACTCCTCAAGAGGAAATTGCTTTAGGGCCTGCATGCTGGTTATGGGATTACTTGCGCCGTAGCAGGGCATCAGGTTTTCTGTTGCCACTCTCTGGTGGTGCTGATAGCTCATCTGTGGCTGCAATTGTTGGCTGCATGTGCCAGCTTGTTGTCAAAGGTGCGATGGTAGTCCTTCCCCATTCCACACTCAGTTCTTCATTCCACACATATCTTAGTATTGGGTTTGTAAATTCATGTAGATATTGAGTGCTATCAGATCAATCATTTGTAGTCAATTTGAAATTAGGCAAATATGTATGCCATAACTTTTGAGGAAGACTGCCTGAGTTAGGACTTTTACATGACACAGCGTTTCTGTTCACTTTTGTTTCTTAAAATGGAGTTTGGGACACAGCTGTGAAGGAGGGAGATGAGCAAGTATGTTTGGATGCTGTCCGAATTGGAAACTATCAAGAAAAAGAAGTCCCAAAAACTGCTCAGGAACTTGCAAATCGCATTTTGCACACAGTTTACATGGGAACAGAAAACAGGTCTGTGGGCCTCACTGTATATACTCAACCCGAAACAGTACATCTTATAGCTCTGGGGACACTCATTGCCCTGTTTTACAAGTACTTGAAAAATACCAGAAGAGTCTGACTGGGTGAAGTTTTCTGATTTCAGCAGAAGATCCCTCACATTTGGCAGTTTTTCATAACCTGGATTCATGCCACAATCCTTGCATTTGTCTGGTTGTTATTTCATTCCATGTGTGGAACTAGGAGGTGTCATCTGGCCTCTGAGGATATATATGATGGCCTCAATACACTGACTTTGCCATCTTACATTACAGCTCAGAAGGTACACGGGGCCGGGCAGATCGATTAGCAAAAGAAATTGGAGCTTCCCATTTGGATATTAAGGTTGATGTTATAGTGTCAGCATTTCTGTCTTTATTCAAGACTATCACTGGCAAGACCCTTCGTTACAAGGTATTATGAAGCTAACCTTGGAACTCCTTTCAATCCCTTCTGGACCTATTTCTTCTGATGATTAAACATCATTTCCATTGTGAGATATTTATGTGTCTGCTTGCTGGAGACTCTTCATGTTCCTCACAGAGTAAATGTTGGAGTTTTGTGTTTTCTTTGGAAGCCAGCAAGTTGTCCACACCCATGGATTCTAGAAGCTTGAACCAGGGATGTGGTTCAGCAATAGAAGTGTGTTGCTAGACAAAAAAGAATGTCTACAAATTTTATGGGAGCAGTTGTTTGGGTCATGCATGCACTTCAAGAGTGTTAGAATAAGTCTAAGTAGAGGTATTCTGCATCCAAGGTGCAAGGTACCCTAAACCCTAAACCTGGGAACCTAGATAGTACAGGGCAGTCAATGATTAGGTTAGTTTGTCACTTGCAGAAACTGTGGAGGTGGTAAATTGCGTGAGTTGGGGGGAGCCTAACACTGAGTAAGGTTTGGGGGAACAGGTGGATGGAGGTACACAAACTGAAAATTTGGCTTTGCAAAACATTCAGGCACGTATCCGGATGGTGATTGCATATATGCTAGCATCACTCTTGCCATGGGTTCGGAGTAAACCCGGTTACTTGCTTGTCCTTGGCAGTGCGAATGTTGATGAAGGTCTCCGTGGGTACCTCACTAAGGTAATGGTGACTCTGGCCTCTTGTGGTTCAGCCCACACATTCAAATGTTGAGATTTCGAATCCTGGAACCCACAGTTTTAACTTTTAGTAAAGTAGGTCCAGAGATCTTGTGTCCATGACTAAAGGGATGAGATCGAAGGCCTTTCTAAGTTCAGGGTGTTGTGGGTCGTTAGTATGATTGCAGCTCAGCAGACATCAATCCAATTGGGGGTATAAGCAAGCAAGATCTTCGAGCTTTCTTACGGTGGGGTGCAAATAATCTTGGCTACCCAAGCTTAGCAGAAATTGAAGGTGCACCTCCGACTGCTGAACTGGAGCCCATTAGGGCCAACTACACACAAGTATGCCATCTCTTCCTTTCATCTTCAAGGAATTTCCTGTGGGTGTTTGAATGGCAAATTGTTCCTTTGTTGTGTCTTTGTGTGGTGTGCACTGGTGGTTCAAGACTAGTACCAACATTCCTTGTATTGTATAATGCAATTTCTCCATTCCATATAAACTGTGCTCTTGTAAAATGCATACTGCTCAAGTGCAGACAGTGCTTCCTGGTTTCTTATGACAGATTGATGAGATTGACATGGGGATGACATATGAGGAGCTTTCAATGTATGGACGGTTGCGGATGATCTTCCGCTGTGGACCCGTATCCATGTTTCAGGTCTTTCTCCTTACTCATGAAGATATCTTTCTCCTTACTTTCTGAGCACAGAACTTTTTGAAGACAACTTTGTAGAAGAGATGATGAGCCTCTCAGAGTTCTATGCCTTTCTCATGATGAAGTTTCTATGTGATAGGGTTGCGCTCTGCTTCAGCTGTATGTTACATGGGTCTAAGAAGGTGGGGTTTGTCCTTGAACAGCATTTATGCCATCGATGGCAAGGGCGGTTAACTCCAGCAGAAGTAGCCACGAAAGTAAAAGACTTTTTCCGATTCTACTCAACCAATCGTCATAAAATGACCACTCTTACACCATCATATCATGCTGAGGTTCTCTTTCATCCCTTTTGACTACAGGGAGCTTCAAATACAGCAGTATTACCCCATTAGGTGTAAACCCTAGACCCTAAACTCATTCTTATGAGTAAACATGACCCTGAGAAAGAGGCTACGTCAGTCTGTAGATCTTCCAGACCAACTGGCTTTTAGGAAGTACCCTACAATGTGCATATTCTTTCCTCACTTTTGCCTTTTAACAGGCATGATCTGTACCCAAACTCATTGATGCTCTTGGTTGCCATCAAAAAAATTGTTGCTCTCTTCTGAAGAAAGATTGTTGCTGCAATCAGTGTGGGTTCTTTACTGTAGGGGTTAACATTTGAGTGCACTTGCGTTGCAGAATTACTCTCCTGAGGACAACCGATTTGACCTCCGGCAGTTTCTTTACAACACTCGGTGGCCATGGCAATTCCGACGCATCGATCAGCTTGTGAAGAGTGTTGAGGTGAGAGAGCTGTCATCATCTATTTCAGTTGAAAAACGCAACATGGAGCCTACTGATGCAGAAGTAGCTGCAGCTCATTCCACTGGCTTTGGTGTTCCAGCTGCATCATCTAGTAATCCTCAGGCAGGGAAGGGAACATAAGTTGGTATTGGAAAAACTGAAACCCTCTGCAATTCATCCAATAAATTCTTGGTGTTGTGTTTGGATATGTAAAGGTCCTGTGATTCTGGGCATAACTTGCATATTTTGCACAAATCCTAGACCCAGTATCAGCTGAGAAATACATATCAACTTATTGTAAGGATGGACTGAATCCAAACACTCTTCCTTACTGTCCTAGCTCCAGTGCCCACCAGGGTAAAAAAGCTTATATAAGTACAGATTGGCATGCATTGGAAACCACAGTAGAGCACAGGTGCTTCTTCTTTCTCCAGGTGCGAAGAGGCTGGCCAAATCAATCCCAAGTTTCATCAGGTACATAAGCTCTCACTTCAGCTGGAATTGATAGATTTTGTTTTTCCTCATTTTGTGAATTGTGGGTTTTTTGGATAAGTACAAGAGGACCAAGTTGATATGCTTCCTCACATCCTCCTCATGAGTATGGGTATTCATGACTGTGACTCTGCAGCTGATCAGCTCAGTCAGAAAGCATAGTTTGCACAATAGCAAACCTTTTTTTTATATGAACAATTTCATCTTGAGCTGAAATTTCTTTGTTCTTTCTAATGCAATCATCTGATTTCTCAACTCTTGACACAAAGTTTGATCTATCCTGCCCCAGGACATGAAGAATAAGCAGATGAATAATAAAGGCCAAATGCACCTACAACACTTGCCTGTTGTGAACAGTACTTGCACAACGAGTAATACTAGTCTCTAGCAGTGGCTCTCTTTTGGCCCCTGGAAATTGGAAGCTGAGAACTGATGAGTGCCATCTGGAAAATTTTAGCTTAAAAGTTTTCAAAAACAATATGTAATTCTCATCATTCTTTAATGCAATTGGTGTAAGACCCATCTGTTTCAATAGTGATAATAAAAATATGGATTTTGGCAGATTTGGTGTTACATGAACTTGGGGAATAATTTTGAGAATGGAGATCAAATGAGTACTGTCAGTTTCTGTGCAATTCATGTAAGGTAATTTATCATTTAGTTTGACTTACTATGTATCACATCTTCAGGAGGGGCTTGAGAGAGTGTGACGGTTTGAAGAAGCTCTAGTGAGAAAACTAAGCCAATATAATGAGACAAAATTGCATTTGCTGATGCCTGCCACACACAACATGGCCACATGAGAAAACCTTTTCTTGGCCACACAAACCATGGGAACTTCATCAAGAATACGACCGTATGGAAGCACATGCCCACTTCTGGTATTGGCACTGTCTTCAACTTGCCCTCATCTGACATGTTGAGAGATCAATATTTACAGCTGAAACCAAGAAATGCTGGAACATACAGTAGGGCCAATACTATGTTAGCTATGTTGATTCAATTTGAGACTTTTACCTGCACAAGGAAGACATCAGGCGCTAGCACCGGGCTGAAACCAGCAGGTGCTCCTTGCAGGTATGGACTATTTAGTCTCTTGAAAATCCCAATACTGCGAATACATGTGCGCACTCCAGAAAACAAGATCAAGGATTGAACTGCCCCTCGATTTGCAAGAAGAAATCCTCTCGCTCCT